>Ga0307947_1000589_pt1 | contig 26208 bp, 20 predicted proteins | sample OrgLakmetagen232_FD_201840 | JGI IMG/M metagenome (GOLD analysis project Ga0307947, IMG submission 201840) | Saline water microbial communities from Organic Lake, Antarctica - #232 | ecosystem: Environmental > Aquatic > Non-marine Saline and Alkaline > Saline | place: Antarctica: Organic Lake...
TCCACGGTATGCATCTCCACGCCCCCTCTTGCCGTCACAAGAAGAGCAAAATGGCCGGTTTTTACACCGCCCGCAGCAGGACTATCCCGCCGCTACCGTGGCCGAGTTTTGCACCGCCGTTCTCACCCGAGCGCACCAGGTTCATCAACTCGTCGCCACCGCCCCAATAGGTTTTGACGTTCGGCTTGCAGTCGATCAGCTTGGCTTCGACCTTGTCCATGATCTTCCTGTATTCTGCCTCGTCGTCGTAGGCCGCGAAGGGATCCTCACCCATGGCAAAGGCAAAGCCGATCAGCGTTGGACGCTTCAGACGGTAGGACACCTTTCCTGCGACAGCCGGGTCGCAAAGGTCGGTGTAATCATTCACTACTTCGGCCGCCTCGGCGGTGTTCAGCACGAGGCCGGAGGTCCCCCAGACATGCGGCACGCCGTAGACGTCGCCGCTCACGGTGGTGTTTTCCATCGTCGCCTTGAGCATCGAAGGGATGAACAGATCCTGCTTCAGCTTTGAGACATCCATCGGCTTGTAGATGCCGAATTCCATCTGCGGGCCCTTCACGCGGTCCTGCGAGGGCTGCGCGAGATCGAAGCCGCCGCCGGCGGTGGCGCGCAGCTTGGCGATCATTTCCTCATTGTTGGATTTCGTCACTTCGACCGTGTGGCCGGTCTGTTCCTCGAACATCGTCACGACATCATCGGGTGCGTAGCCGCCCCAGGTCAGAAGACGCAACGTGTCGGCCTGCGCAACGGAAACGAGTCCTGCCAGCAGCGTGCTGGCCAGCAAAATGGTTCTGGTCACGGGGATACCCTCTCTGATGAGTTGTTTTTTCCAGGTCAGAATGCGCGCGTCGGACCAAATGGTCAAATGCCAGTTCGACACGAAACGCATCCTTATCACCTTTTTTACGAAACCTCTGTGAAGGCCCCGAGAATTTCCGTCTAACTCTCTCCGCATGCTTGGAAACCGCCCATAAAACGATTGCCGGACGGAGGCATTGCCCCTTCTCCGCGAACGGGCCGAGGGCGGAGGAGAGCTTTGAGGCGAAACCGCGCGGTTGGCGTTGGGGAGGCAAACCAGGATGGGTTCAGGGGCAGTCAGCTATTGGTTTCGAATACGCTTCAAGCTGACCATGTCGAACAGCCCGCCACGAAATGCGCTTTGCTGCCGTTCTTGACCGCCGCAGCGAACGTTCGGAATTCGCTCTAACTGCATGCTGTCGCAACGGCCCACAGAAGACTTCCGTCTGACTTTCAAAAGCCGCGTTGCAGGTTCACCAAACCGGCCATTCGCTACAGGCGCAGGATCGGAGGCAGGCGAGCGTCGGCAGTGTGTTGGGCACCGGCAATCTAAGCTGCGCCCTTCCATGCGTCGGGCGTGACGTAGAGGACGCTCTCATCGACGCTGACCATGACGTCGCCGTCCTGTATATTGACCTGAAGCTTCATCGCGCGGTTGGCCAGCTTTGCCAAGGGGTTCGGTTGTCCAAGCGATTACAAAGGTAGCTGGGTCTGGTTCGACCGGTGGGTCGACGAGGTGATTTCCCCCTGCGAGGCCGAAGGTGATCGATACCGTTGATCACACGGCAGGGCGGCGTTCAAACACGGTCTCTGTTAGCCCACGTCGGCAGATGTATCAGACACCTCCGCAGTCTGGTTGAGGGTTCGGAGTCGCGCCAGGAAGCGGTCTACATTCCGCTCGTCGAAGACACTTTCGGGACCATCGGGCGAGAGATCGGAAAATGGACTATCGTAGAGCAGGCCCGCATCGACTACACCGTTTCGGGTCAGGTGCTCGATGACCATGCCGACGAATTCGATCTGGTCGGCCGAGGCACCAGCAGCGATGAACTCGGCGAAATACTCTTGGACCGCCGCGCGGTCGAGGCCGACGATTGACCTCAGGAAGACGCCGAACCCTCCGACCTGGGCGGTCTGGGTCTTCCTTGCAATCTCAATGTCGGCGTCAGACCCCACCCGAGCTTCGAGCAACATCCGCTCGAGTTCTTCGATGTCCAGGCGGGTAAGCGACCGTCCCGACCTTAACCGGCGAAGAGCCATGTGATCGCCATGCCTCTGGAGAAACTCGCGAGCCTTCTTCTTGAACGCGGCAAAATCCGCCGCAGGATTGAGGGGAACCGGCGTTGCGGCGCCGAGATCATCTTCGAAATCAGTGTAGAGGATGCTGCGTAACGACTGATCGATGAGATGAACGATATCACGCAGACGCAGACGGGCTCGCTCGGCGATGGGTACCGTCAGGCCTTCCCAGCAGCTGTCGGTCAGCATCTCCTCGATAAGTTCCGCGTGCCGGGCGACTGCGGGGATTTCCATCTTCGTGGAGAGCGCGGTAGCGATCTCCATCACCTTCCGCCGACAGGACTCCATCTTTGTTGATCGGCCCATCAGACTGAGTTGGAGTTCGAACATCACGAGGTCGAACCGTTTTGCTTCTTCCGCTCCGAGCTCGACATTGCTCGGCAGGGCCGCCAGGGTTGTCAGTTCATCGGTGCCCTGATCCGACAAAGCGGACCAGGGCGCATCTTCCGCCTGCCAGGTCTCGACAGAGCGCAGATGACCGCGGACGACGAATGACGAGATATCGAGACCCATTACGAACCTGCGCACGTCCGCGACGATCTCCGCGCGGACAACCTTGAGTTCTTCCGCGTCACCATAAGCCTGATTACCACCTGACGATGCCAGCGAGTCGTCGATGGACTGCGCCACGTTCAGCCTTGCCTCGATCAGTCGCTCGGTCAGGGACTTCGGGACCGACGGTTCCTTGAGCTCCGGGTTTGAGCCGAAGAACTCGAGGTTGCCGCAGACGTCGAAGATTCGGAACTCGGTCTTGTGCTGGCCAGGCCCGAACAGTTCCGGCCGCAGTCGCGTTCCCCGGCCAACCATCTGCCAGAATTTCGTCTTTGAACGAACAAGCTTGAAGAAGACGAGGTTCACCACCTCAGGCACGTCCACGCCGGTGTCCATCATGTCGACAGAGATTGCGATCTGAGGTTCCTTGCCCGGGATCTCGAAAGCCTCGATTAGGCTCTGGGAGTAACTCTCGCCGTGCACGATCCGCCGCGCGAAGGTGCCGCCGTAATTCGGCCATCCAGCGTTGAAGCGCTCCTCGATGAACTTGGCATGAGGCTTGTTCGCGGCAAAGATGATCGTCTTGCCGATCTTGTCTCCGCCGGCGACGCGAATGCCATGCTCCATGACATGGGCCAGTACCTTGTCGACCGTATCGGCATTGAACAGATACCTGTTTAGCTCACCGGCCGTGACCTCGTCGCGACGGCCGCCTTCGCCCCATTCGAGCTCGTCCCACTGGTCCTTCTCTTCGTCCGACAGGTCGTCATAGCGGATGCCCTCGCTCATGAAGCGGGTCGGGAGCGAGATCGGCTCGAAGGGCACGAGAAATCCGTCCTCGATCGCCTCCTCGAGGCCGTAGTAGTCCGTGGGATGCCCGGGATCGAGGTCGAACAGCCGGTAGGTATCGCGATCCACCTCGTCGCGCGGCGTTGCCGTAAGGCCGACGAGAAAGCTGTCGAACCACTCGAAGATCGCCCGGTAGCGCTTGTAGATGGACCGGTGCGCCTCGTCGATGATCACCAGGTCGAAATGCCCGGGACCGAAGCGGCGGCCGGAATGATCGGCTCTGTCGATCAGGTTCATCATGGTCGGATAGGTCGAGACGTAGACGCGGCCTGTGCCCGAGGGGTCGGTCACCAGGTTCACCGGAGAGCTGTCGGGCATATGCGCCGCGAAGGCGTTGCGTGCCTGCCGGACAAGGCTGATGCGGTCGCACAGGAACAGGGCACGTTTTACGATCCCTGCGCGCACCATCATGTCCACGAGGGCGATTACCGTCCGCGTCTTACCCGTCCCGGTCGCCATGACCAGCAGCGCCTTCCGTGAGCCAGCATCGAAATGCTCGGCAATCCGCGTCAGGGCGCGGGTCTGGTAGGGGCGGCCGGCAATGGCCGCCTTGGGCTTCTGGTCCACAAGGGCCTTCGCCTCAGAGCGCCGGGCGATCATCTCGTCCAGCTCTTGCACCGTCTTGAAGCCGCCAAGGCGACGCGGTGGGATGCTGCGGGAGTCGTCCCAGATCCAGTGCTCGTAGCCGTTGGTGTAGAAGATCACCGGACGGCGGCCGTGCATCTGTTCCAGCGCATCGGCGTAGAGCTTTGCCTGCTGCTGCCCCTCGGATGGAGAGCGGCGGGTGCGCTTTGCCTCGACCACCGCCAGAGGCAGGCCGTCGGGGCCCCAGAGGACGTAGTCGGCGAAGCCATGGCCCTGCTCGTTCGGCATCGGCTCCACCCGGTATTCCAGATCCCGGCCTTCCTTGAGGTCCGTCCAGCCGGATTCGGCCAGCAACAGGTCGATCAGGCGGTCACGCGTCGTGGCCTCATTGTAGTCGTGCGGGTCGACGGTCTGGGCGGCGCGGGCCTTGGCGACCTCGGCGCGCTTGGTCTTCAGTTCCTCGTCGAGGCTGGCGTATTGCGCACGCAGGCTTTTCAGTTCCTCGTCGCGCGCCTCCAGCGCCTTCTCGGTGTTCTGGATGCGTCCGCGGGCTTCCCGGATCAGGTCGAGCCGGGCGGTCAGCGGGGCCGGGTAAAAATTGTTCGGCTCGGGCGGCTTCTGGCGGCTCGCGTAGGTGCGGCCGAACCAGTGCAGGACGTGGTGCAGCTCCTCGACCACCTGGCGCGCGCCCTCGGGCTTCAGATTCGATCCCTCATGGGCGGACTTGTTGCGGACAAGGTTGATGAATCGGGCCTTGGCGTGGACCTTCTGGCCCATAATGCCGCGCAGGTCGGGGTCGTTTATCAATCGCGAAGCGCCCGACTGTGCCGGGGGCGTGAGACCCGCGTCATGGGCGAAGGCCCAGCCGAGCGCCAGCTCCACCGCCTTGCCCGCGAGGATTGCCGCCGCCTCGGGCTCCGACATCGCAAGCCGCTCGGCCGAGGTCGCCGCGGCGTGGACGGCGGGGAAGTCGGGTTCGAGATGGGCGAAGTTGCTGGCGGTCATGGCGGGGTCCGGGGTCAGAGCGCTCCGGCGAAGGCGCGGGATTGGAGGGAGGCGAAGAGGGTTTCGAGTTGGGAAAGGTGACCCATCAGGGTTTCCCGTCGATCACCAATCTGCGCGCATCGTGCTGCGTAACTTTCTTGCTTGTCTTCGGGCGTGAGCAGTATCGGAATCTTCTGCATCTCCTTCGCGTTGATATTGGCCATCCCGACAATGTTCTTTGCCATGTTCCGGAGGACTTTCTTTCCATGAGGGCTATTCAGATAGCCAGCGACGTATTCCGGGCGGTTTCCGTTGCTGACACGAGCCCGGACAAGGTATCCAGCAAATGCATATGGGTCGTCTTCATTGAAAATGGCTGTTTTTCCAACAAGATCAGCGCTGTTCGTTCGGTTGAATAGAATATCGCCCCTCCGCACAGTGTGCTTCGGGATATCCTTTTCGGACAAGTCTATTCTTTTCAGATCGCTGAGGTCCATTCTGCCCTCGTAGGTGATGTTCCCCATACGCAGGATCGGAAGAGCACCCTCGGCCCCGGCCTTGTTGCTGGTGCCATACCTTACGTCCGAGAGGAGATCACCGATGGTGCCGGACTCGTATCCATGGGGGTTCTTGCTTGGGTCCCCGAACATCTCCGCGAAGATCGCGCCCGGGAGGGTGTCGAGTAGGGCGAGGGCCTCGCGGCGGCGGCGGCGCAGGGCGTCGGCCGCATCCAGTATCCCCGCAATCCGCCGCTGCTCTTCGAGTGGCGGGAGGGGGATAAGAGACTCCGCCACGATCTTGTCAGATACCGCCGGATAACTTGCGCCGGTTGCCTTCCGCACCATGTCGGCCACGAATGACGGTGTCCGAACCCAGTGAAAGATGTATCGTGATGCGGCTTTTTCCGGGACCGGACGAAGCACCGAAAACCCTGTTGACGCAGTCGCTCCGTCGAGACCTTCATCCACCACAGCGACCGCGTTCAGATTCGGTCGAACCGTAGAGACGAGAATGTCCCCGGCATCGACCAACTGACGCGCACGCGATGGCGCCTCGGATGGAATCGTGGGCGTGGGGCCTACGATTGTCTTTTCGTCACGATCAACCGAGCTGAGGTCAATGTAGTCGAAGGGGCTGGCACCGGATGCTCGCCGTGGATTCCATGTCTTGATCGGGACTACGATCTCACCGATGGCGGTCATGGGAATGCTCATTCCGCCGCCTCCTGCCTCGAAGCCTGCGCCTGCTGCCAATCGTGGTAGGTCTGGCTCGCGCCTTTGACCTTCCACTCCGTCCGCCCGTTACTATTGCGGTCCAGGACGACCGCGGCCGCCGCCGATGGGCTGTTGAAGGACGAGGGCCGGGCAAAGCGCAGCTTGCGCGCGCCGGGCGGCACATCCACCGGGACCAGCACCCCGTCCGCGATGAGCTTCTCTTTCAGCCCGGCATAGCTCTGCTGGACATAGCCCGTGCCGGTCAGGGCCTCAGACCCTTCCAGCACGATGAACTCTCCCTCTTCCTCGACCGCCGTGGCCTTGACGCCACTCTTGTGCCGGATCTCGAACTGCACCTCGCCGGTGGTGCGTTCCTCGACCGGTTGAGTCGTCTGGGTCACCGCCCTGGGCTGGGGCTTGAGCATGTCGAGCCCGATCACCGGCAGGATGATCCGCAGGTTCGCGAGGAACTGCTCCATGTTCGCCACGTCGGCCTCGGGCAGGCGTCGGCGCAGGGTGTCGGGCTGGGTGCCGTTGTCGAGCGTCACGCGCCCCGCCTGAGCCGTCACCTGAATCAGCCGCGCCTCGAGGTATTCGGCATGTCCCTTCGACAGGTCACCGTCGCTGGTCGTCACCGCGATCGCGGTTTCCCAGAAGTCGCGTTTCTTGGCGCTCTGCTCGATGCGCTCGGCCACGGAATTTCCCGAGCCGATGTAGACGCGCGTGCGGCCGGGATTGTCGGGATCGGGACCGGACAGGATGTAGACGCCCGTGCGGTCCACCTCGTCGCGCGTAGTGAGGTCGCCGAAGGCCGACGCACCCGAGACAAAGAGCACGCCGGTCCAGCCGTGGATCGACGCCTTGCGCAGGCCGGTGGGTTTGCCATCCACCAGGAAGAGCTGGATGGTGCGGCCGAAGGACCCGCCGGTGCTCATTCGGCGGCCTCTTTCACGGTGCTGTCGCCGAGCATCGTCTCCAACTCCTCAAGGCCGTCAAAGATATCTCGCTCCATCTCGCGCAGGCGCGACAGGATCTCGGCCGGCGGCTCGTGCTCGACCGCGTCATGCTCGATCTCGCGGTAGCGGTTGAGGCTGAGGTCATAGCCGGCGGCCGCGATTTCTTCCTTCGAGACGACGAAGCTGCGGGCGGTGCGAGGGTTGTCCGTCTCCGCCCCTTCCCGCTGCTGCCAGCGGGCGAGCGCGTCGGGGAGATCGTTCAGCTTCGCCTCGTCCTCGGTCAGCTCGGCCCAGGGGCCAATCTTGTCCTCGGGCAGCAGCAGGTTTCGCTTGTCGTCGAGGCTGAGGCCATCGGCGTGCAGGTCGTAGAACCACACGCCCTCTGTGCCGCCGGAGTCGGTACGCTGGAAGAGCAGGACTGCCGTGGAAACCCCGGCATAAGGGCGGAAGACGCCGGCTGGGAGCTTGACCACGCCCTGGAGCTGCTGATCCTCGACCAGCATGCGCCGAACCTCCTTGTGCGCCTTGTTGGAGCCGAAGAGCACCCCGTCGGGGACGACGACCGCGGCGCGCCCGCCGCGCTTGAGGAGGCGCAGGAAGAGAGCCAAGAAAAGCAGCTCTGTCTTGCGGGTGTTGACGATGCGGGTCAGACCCTTTGCCACCGCCTCTGTATCGAGCGAGCCGGCGAAGGGCGGATTGGCCAGGATGAGGGAATAGGCCTCGGCCTCCCCGCCATGCTCCTCCGTGAGGCTGTCGCGGTAGACGATCGAGGCATCCTCGAACCCGTGGAGCGCCATGTTCATCGCGCCCAGCCTCAGCATGGTCGCGTCGAAATCGTGACCGTGAAACATGCTGTGCTGGATGTGCTCTCGGGACTCCGGATCGGTCCAGGCGTTGGGATCTGTCTGGCGCAGGTTTTCAGCGGCGCACACCAGGAAACCGGCCGTGCCGCAGGCGGGATCGCATATCACATCATCCCGGCGTGGTTCGGTCATCGCGACCATCATGTTGATGATGTGGCGAGGGGTTCGGAACTGACCATTCTGACCCGCCGCCGCCACCTTTGACAGCATGTATTCGTAAAGGTCGCCTTTGGTGTCGCGCCTGCTCATCGGCAGATCCGAGATCAGATCGACCACCTTGGACAGCAGCCGACCCGTCGGGATCTCGTAGCGTGCACTCGCCATGTGCTTTCGCAAAGGCGCCCCATCCGAACCAAGGCGGCGCAGGAAGGGGACAAGGTGGTTCTCGGCGGCCTCCTGCATCTCTGTCGGGGGCAGTCTCGTGAACCGCGGCCAGCGCAGATCGGCGAAGGAGCGGCCGTCAGCGATTTTGTTACCAGTCTCGTCGACGATCGGGATCCCGTCCAACTCGTCGGGGAAGAGGTTCCGCTCGATCTTCGTGCCGCGTGCCCGGGCCTGCCGCTCCGCAAGGGTCTGGGCGTCGTCGAGGCCCTTCAGGAAGAGCAGCAAGGTCAACTGCTCCATCACGGTCTGAGGGTTGGACAGCCCGCCCGTCCACATCGCGTTCCAGATCGCGTCGACCTTGGATTTCAATTCGCCGGTTATCATGGCTCCCTTTCTGTAGCGCGGCGGCCGCATCACGACACGCTCAACTTTTGACCCGCGTTGACAGGACACTAACGGACGGGACCGAAACAGAAAAGGCGCGGCAAGATGCGGCGTCTTCAGTGAAGCGCAACGGGACAGGTGGAAGATCTTGGTCTCCGGAGATTGCCAGATTGTCCGGGATCAGCGCCCATGGGACAGATCGGCGTGATTGCGTAACGGAGAATTTCTGCCTCATCAGAGCCCGGCGCACTCGAAAAAATTTCGAGAATCGACTTCGCCATCCATCATTCTGGCCAAGATTCCGATTCACGCGAGCAACATTGGAGACCAAATCAATCTCGAGCCTTGGGTTTCCCAAACGATCTGACGGTCGCGGCCACGAAAGTTGGCCCAACCCGGACGCGACCATCGAGCCGAAGCGCTCCCGGACCCAAAGCAAGGATTACGCAAGATGAACGTCACACTCCCTAAGCAACCCGGCGTACCCGCCGATTGCTCCGGCGTGCTCGATATCACGCTTGAGCGCCTGGCCGTTTGCCTCGACAACGAGCTACCGATTCTGGAAGTCATCCTCGGTCACGTGGGCCGAAATGACCTCCGTTCCAAGGTGCGCTCGCTGCATGGGCTGCACCTCGACCCTGCGGCTTCGGCAAGCGACGTTCGCGAGATTTTCGCGCAAGCACGCGATATCCTGGGCGCTTCTCTCGAAGCGCTTCGCGGTATCCCGGTGAGTAGGGATCCGTGTTGGTCTTTGCCGGAAGATTGGAATGCCATGGTCGGTCACTCTGGCACGCGCGTCGGAGACATCGTTTCATGTCTTGAGGACGCGTTACGTGCCAGTGACTAAGCTCGCGGAAAAGCCATCGTGAAAACAGGGAACGGGTCTCCGAGCTTGCAATCACGCAGGCGACTCGTTCCCGCTTCCTTCTAAAATTTCTTGCGCCGCGATGAATGTGTCGAAGCTTTTGACGCCAGCCCGCAATAGTAGAAGGAGCGCATCTTCGACGTCCCGGGCGAATCCCTTCTCGATCAGTCGCTTTGCGGCAGGGATGAATTCGGAGAGCGTTTCTGCAGACAGCGCAGGTTTGGATTCGGAGTTTCTGCGGCATGTGCGCTTGTGCTTCTTGCGGTTCGAGGCTGCCGGCGCGGCCTCCTGTGTGCTGGAGGCCGGCGCAAAATCCTTGACAGGGGCGCCGTCGACATGTTCCGGCGCGGGAGCCGTCTTGCGCATGGTCTCGGCGGTAACGGCTTCAGCCTCCACTTTCGTCGTTGCCGTCTCTTTTTGCTCATTGGGCGAGGTGTCCGGTTTGTTCGCGCCCTCCATCACAGCCACGTCACTTAGTCCTTGCGGATTGGGTGCTGGAACTTTCGTACCAGAGGCAGCGGTCCGGTCGGCGTCCTCGTCGCTGGAGGCGGAATTATCCCGCTTCAGAAGCGCGAGGTCTGGTAAGTCGGCCGTCGTCGGGTTTGCTGCTTCTCGGCTGGCAGGAAATTCCTTCTCCGGCACAGCAGGTGCTTTGCTTTTGAGTAGGGCGTCCGCACCGCATGCGACGGCTGGAGCCGAAGTAAAGCTGTGAATGCGCGCCGGACCGTGATCCGGCTTTACCAACAGGCTTCTGAGGGCAGCAACCTCATCGGCAAGCTTTCCGTTCTCGCTGCGCAAGGCGGACAGTTCCGACTTGAGCGCGGAAACTTCTGCAATCAGGTCATCAAGGCGGGCGGTCAAAGTTGCTTTCTGGGTCATGGTGGGCTCCGATTTCTGCTCGTAAATCAGAGTTGGAACTGTTCAGTTCGGAGCGGAAAAAAAATCTCGCTTCCCTGCCCAGAAATCTGAGCCGCGAGATCGCAGCAGGATACAAGCATCGCCCTTCATGTCCTGGCTGACCGCTTTTGGTAGGGTCGGTGCTGCTTGTTTTCGGGGGCGTCGGGCCGGTTGCGGCGCTGGTGCGGGCGGCTGGCGCGGGTTGGGCGTGTGAGGAACATTGCGACTGGGAGCCGACCTCGGTCGGCTCCGGTCCGCCTTCGGCGGTGCCTACGGCCTCCTGTTCCGGGCACGGACTTGTCTCACGCGAAGCCATGCGATGCCGACCTCGACGATACCAAGTCGCTCTCGAAATGCCCATCGCCTCCCAAGGCTTGTCGCGTGACGTCGAGTGCGTTTGCAGATATTTCGATCGATCGATCGCGCCGGTCTCTCGACGGCGTTGACGTTGCACCGCGGCCTTGATCGCTCGCCGCCTCTTGGCACTGTAGAGTTGTTTCAACCCCAGATGCGATGCGAGCTTGTCATCAATACCGAGCAGTTCGGCGAGCCGAGCGCCGCCATAGTGCAGACGTCCGTCCGATCCCGGCGATGAAGAGGTCGCGTTGGACGCTCTGCGTTGCGCGGAGCGCGTGACGCTGCGCACCTCCGCGGGCGACAAGTCAGGCGTCGCCCGGCTGGACATGGCGCCGATCTCAGCCTCCAGATCCATGGTTTGATCGATATGGGTCAGGCATGTCGCGTACAAATGAAGCCATGTGTTGCGCCGACCTTCGGGAACCGTGCCGCCCCACGCGTCCTTGACCGTCAAGAGATCTTCCCGGATCTCCGCGAAGCGCTGTCTCGGGGATTTCCCGGTGCCGCGTGTCGACCGGCGCGATACGCGACGCCGTATTGCTTTCGCGTGTCGCTTGTGCTCCTCAAGCTGCCCGCGTGTCGGACGGCCCATTTTCGTATAGAGGCCGTTGGCAAGCCGGTCGAAGTCATAGCGTATACCGATGCCCTGTCGGACTCGAACGGATTTCCCGACTTTGCGATTCACGGTACCTGGGAGCCGGAAAACGCGCGCAGCATCGGTGCAAGCGGGATCCGCTTCAAGGACGCGGCACGCCTCGACCAATAGCCGCTGACATGCGCGCCACCGCGGATGCGCCGCGGCTGGAAGCGGATAGATCGACCAGACCGCGGCGCGGCCGCGCCCGGTGTCCAGCAGAAATGATGGTTCGGGCAGTGAGAGTCTGGAAAAATGATCGAGGATCATCCGATCCAGGGCATCGTCGCCAAGGCGCGATAGGCTCGGGCATTTGTATGTGTCGAGATCCACATACAGGGCGTTTAAGGATGCCAGCTTTTCAAGCCGTCGCCGGCCGTGGAAACGGTTCAGGCTCACGTAACTCGTGCCTTCCGCCCAGGCGGGGCCAATCACCCCCAGTTCGTCGAGCGGCACAGAGCGTGAATACACGCACTCGGACGACGTGATGTGCATCAGCGTCGGCTTGCCCTTTGCACCCTCGGGATGGAGAGCGGTCAGATAGGCTTCCGTGCTGTTATCGATGGCGGAGAAGGCTCGCGGGAGCGTCGGTTCATTGGTCATCCCCAGGACCTACGCCCGACACCCCTGGCTCGGAAATTTTCGCTCTTCCATAGTGCGACACCGGTGCGCCGCTGTCCGGACCCGGCGTCACAGCAGTCTGCCGGTACACAGGTGCTTCCGGAACAGCCGGTCCGCCGCAGACCAAAGCCTGCAGCGCCATTTTTGGATCTCCCGGCCATTTCCCTATTTCCGGCCTTGCCGAACAAGGAGAAGCCGGAAATGACACGAAAAATTTATACAACAGAGGATCTTGCAGAGCGGTTCCACTGCACGCCCCGGTGCATCACCGACTGGATCCGGCATGGCTGCCCGACAGGAGAAGGGCGGGTGAAGCTCCCCGCGCGCAAGCTCGGCAGACGGTGGTTTGCGACCGAAGAAGATGTCGTCCTCTTCGAGCATCGATCCCGGCCTTCTGATGATGGAAGGCCGGATCTCGAGCTCGATGACGAGTGACGGTCGCAGAACTGCCATCAGGAGATGACCATGACCGTTCAAGACGAGTTGCGAGCACATATCACGGAAACAGGCGAGTCCATGCGCTCGCTGTCCCTCAGAGCCGGTCTCAATGCCAAGGCTGTTTCTGATATCCTCTCGATCGAGGGCCTGAAGCCTCGACACACGACGCTTGTCGCGCTGTCAGAGGCAACAGGCCGGGATCTTCTTCTGGCTGTCAGCGGCGTGGCACCATTGACCTATGGCGTGCTGATCGAAAAGCTGGAGCAGGCCGGGCAGAAGACCCTTGTCAGCCGCATCAAATGGATCATGAGTCGGGAGAACTGGTATGCTAACACGTCGGTTTGCCGTCACGATGTCATCGACTTCTTCGCGCGCCACAATGCCGCCGGTCTCGATCTGTCCACTGGGAGCCGCTCGACTTACAAGAGCGACATCCTGGTGGCCATTGACCGCCATGGCGTGCGAAATCGCCCGCGAGGTGTGGCCGACATCGGCGGCATCTGGGCTGATGCGTACAAAGCCGCAAAAGAAGCCGATATCCCGGAGGATTGCAGGCTGAAAGCCGGGCCGTTCTTGGTCTTTATCCATGATCGTGGGATCATGCCTGAGCAGGTGACGAGCGCGACCCTGGCGGATTACTATGCCTACCGGCTCGAAACCGGTACGGTGACGGAAGCAAAGTGCCGCAAGCATGTCTGCAACGTCAGCACGCTTCTTCGCCATCTCGAAACCAACCCTTCTACCTCGTCTTTCGGGTTTTTGGCTGTCGCGTCACCGTTCTCGGATCGTCGCGACAAATTTGGCGTGGACACGAGTACTCTCGAGGCCCTGCTGACCGAGTTCGACACTCAAGTCGCGCCATGGGCGGCCGGAGAGATATCGCGTGACGGATTGACCTATGAATCCTTCCTCGAAGCACTGGACCGGGAGGAGCATGAGGAAGCCGACCCGCTTTCGGAAATCAAGGCCCAACTGCAGAAGAGCGTGGCAGAGAAATCGAGGTTGCCCGGGCAGTCTTCCAAGACCGATCGCGTGGAACGTCGGGAATCGAAGATGCGGGAATACGGGTTTCTGACGCAGGATGACCGTTGGTCAGCGGAAACCACCGCGACCCGTCGTGGTTACGTGATATCTCTGACCAAAGCCCTGGCGGCGTCGCATGACCTCGTCGTGCCCAGCATTCGCGCTCTTACGGACTATCAGATCCTACAGGCCGCGGCGGCCTCTCTTCTTGAGGCCAACGGTGGTCGGAGGGACTCGGGGTATCTCGTGTCCGTGCTAAAGGCCGTTAAGAAGATCGCCGTCGGCTACGCCGCCGCGCCGGAACATGACGTCGAGGACATCAGGTCTTTGATACGGTTCTACGAGACCGGGCGTCGGGGTGTTGCCCCGAAGAACAAGAAGAAGCTGCGGGAATTCACCGAACCACGCATCCAGTCGACGATCGACTTGTCCGGGACCGTGATGACAGGGATCAACGCCGAGATTGATCGACGGCGGAAGAGCAAGAGGAAAAAGACCGGAATACTGCCGGATCGCCTCGACGCCATCGACGTCGAATTGGCTCGCGATATCGCAGCAGTGCTGGCGCACGACATCCTGCTCACTCGCGCGCCGCGCAGCTCGAATGTCATCGAAGCGCGGCTCGACTGGATTGCATTTCAGGATGGGAAGGCGGTTCTTACCGTCCCGGCGCCAGAGGTGAAGGGGCGGAAGGCATGCGATCCGGACTACGTCGTTCGCCTGGGAGACCGCGCCAGTCGGTTGATGCGACACTTTATCGAGAAGATCCGCTCGATCCTCCTGCACCCCGACGACACGGAAAACCCCTATCTGTTTCCGCGTCAGGAAGGCGGCAAGTTCGAGATCAACGCGCCTTATCGCGGGATCCTGAAGCGTGTCACTCGGCTGCTGCATCAGCATGTCGGGGTGCAGATCAATCCGCATCTCTACAGGCACCTGATCGGATGGATCTGGCTCAAGGAGAGTATGGACAATCTACCGCGCGTGCAGCGCCTCCTCGGTCACAAGAGCCTGCAAACGACCGTCGACTACTATGCCGAGCTTGACGAAAATCTCGTCCTCGATGGTTGGCAAGCCCTCCTTGAAGACAAGACAACGCGGGCCGCCTGAGCGGCCCGACCACCAAGAGCAAATTGGATACACCATGGATAACCAGCACCTCGCGCTTTTGCGCGCGTTTCGGGGCGCGTCACCCCTCGACCGGATCCCGACGCGGGAGGATATGGCAGCGCATCTCGCGGCACGGCACGAATGCGTCGGCGAGACCGCCTTCGCCGAATTTTCCTATCTACACAAGGTCGCCGCCGAGGTTTGGGGGCCCGAAGCGACCGTCCATTTTGCTCGCGTTCTGCGGGACGCAAGTGTTGTTTCGAAACCGCGCGACGCATGCTGCTGGAACTCGGTCGAACGCCAGGCTGGTGTCTTGCCTGAGGAATTACGGCCGCGTTTGCTCGAACAGATTGCGCTTTCGCGCAAGGGTCGCGCGGTGCTTGGTCGTACGATCTGGAGTGTGGACTACACTAAGTCGGTCCTTCGGGCCCTGTCAGCGTGGTGCCATCATTGCCATGTCAAAGGTATTTCTCTGCATCCGACAGCCGGATCGCTTCATGGATACGCCTGTGGCCTCGTAGATGCTGGCGACGAAAGCGATCCGGTGACGATCGGCACTGCGGCAAATTACCTGCAGAGGATCCTGGCCGGACTCGCTGTTGCGACTGGAGGCGCGGGCCGCTCCCAAGCCTGTGCTTTCGTCGCCATTGACTGGCGCGAACGGGCGAAGGGGGAAGCGGCGGCGACGAAGACGGGGCGACAGCTCGTCGGAGCCAGTGCTCTATATACTCTCGGGTTCCGGCTGATTGATGAGGCTCGGGATCGCCCGCTGCGTGGGGTTCGTGCTGCCACCATCTTTCGAAATGGTTTGATCCTCGCGGTCGGCACCGCGCTGCCGGAGCGGGCCCGGGCGTTGACATGGCTCGAATTTGACCGGACGCTGACCCTGATCGGCGGGCCTTACATCCATGTCGATCTCCCCGGAGAAGCCCTGAAGTATCCGGAAGCGCGTAAGGCCCAGGAAGGCTATGACGTGGTCTTCGAGAACGCGGGTCTTGCAGAAGCGCTGAGGGAGTATCGCGCGGACTTCCGACCTCTTTTCGATGACGGTCTCCATCTTTTTCCGTCGGTCCACGGCAAGCCAGGATCAATTCGGGCGAGCCAACTGGGTGCATTGACTGGCAATTTGACAGAGCGAGAGTTCGGCGTGCGCATCCCGCTCCATCGCTTGCGGGACAACGTGGCCACAGAAGCGTCGGAGAACCTGATCGGCGGCGCCTATGCCGCCAAGACGCTCCTTCGGCATGTCGACGAAAGCATCACGCGGCGTCATTATGACCATTCGGAAGGGATGAAAGCCGCTGAAGAATTCGAGGATTTTGTCGAGAAGCTGCGCACGGTCAGGACGGAGTTAATACTCTGAAACCGTTCCACCCACTTCCGTCCGTTGCCTTGTTTTCGCTTATTTCCGTCGCCTGTTGAGAAGGGGGCAACATCATCCGCACGGGATGGAATGACCCCTGTCTTAACAATTTCCGTGGGTTGCTTCAATTTCCTTCAACAGCTCTCGAAATTGCCTTTCGGGATCAATTCATAGGCCGGCAGTCGACCCGCGTTGAAATGTCATCCCACCTATGCTCACGGCCGAGGACATCACGCCCAGCGGCGTCACGATCCTCGAAGCCGCGTGCCGCGGTGAAGATATAGCGCCCATGCTCGAGGCCTGGGCCGACTGTATCTATGAGACGCCCGCATGATCGGCAATCCGCGCGTTATTCTGACCTCGCCGCCTTCGGTCCTTCGCGGGCCGGGGATCCCTCCCAGACGACCGGCGCTTCCGATCAGATGATAGGACCGCGCCCAGGGCGGCGTGCCGTCCCACGATCTGAGGACGCTCGCTGCGGACCACATGCGGCGCCACGCTCCTGCCCGCGCGGCGGACTTCATTGCAACGCATCTCGGACACGGCAAACGGAACGCCGGGAAGGCATATCGCGCCGATTGCGAGGGGGCGACAGCGCAGGCTATCTGGTCCGATTCGCGCAAGCGCATTGCTGCGCAGTCGGCAAGCCCGGCTGGCAACCGCAGGCGCGGTGCCGGATCGCAAACAGTTAGCGTCGTCAATTCCGCAGATGGTCATGTCTTTCGATCAAGGGCAGGCGAGATCGGACCCGATCCCTCGCGGCCGCCATGGCGAGGCTGCGAGCGACAGGGCGACCAGAGTGAGGAGAAACACGAGGAATAACGCCGACCGCTCATGCCTTGACGCGATCAGGCTGCTGCTCGCCTCAGACCCGCGCGCCAACACGGTTTGCTGACACCACCGTTGAACCTGTGCCAATGATTTTCAAGCCATTGACCTTTATGGCCTTTTCCGGGATCAGTCCGGAGGTTTTGAAAAGTAATTCAATCTTATGCTGCGGAGGTGCCCGGCTCTGTTCCTGCGCGGCCCTCTTGATGAGGCCGCGCAGGAACAGACCAGCGCCCCTTGATATCCGGAGCAGGGATCTGACGCGGCCCGTGGTGGGTCTGCGCACTCTTGAGAGGTGATCCCAATGAAACATTCAACACACATGACGGCCCTGCTTCGGCATGTTACTCGCGCCAGAGATTTCTGTCGCTGGCTCGAACAAGACGGTGATCAACTGATCGCCGCCGCTCATTTGCTCGGCGGCCCGGATTGGGCATTTCGGGCCGAGGGTATTGTCGCCACGGCGCGCAATGGCGGCCCAGTCTCGGCCAAGTGCAAAACGCTCCGAGCGCTGAGCGGGCTTCTGCACGGCTGTGTTGCCGATCGGCTCGAAGGTTCGGCATCTTGGCCGCGCATCTCCCTCGATCCGGATGATCCGCGTGCAATCACTGCGATGCGGTGCGCCGAGGCGCTGGATCGAGGCCTGCGGGCGATGGAAGCGCTGCGTCTCGCCGGGCTGAACACGCGGGGGGTGACGGCATGACGGATATGACCGAAACAACTGGCTTGTCCCGGGCCCGCGAACTCACTCGACAAGCGGCACAGTGGCTGCAAGTGATCCGATTTCGGGCACGTCCGGCGGCACCGACATTCTCAACGAGTGTTTGCCACTATCATGCGATGCTCGATCCCGACGCTTCGGATGCCCACAGGCTCGTGGCCTGCCGTGCGATGGATGTGGCCGTACAGCGGCGTTTGCTCGCAGAGGGTTTCGCCGCCGAGGCGGAAGAGGTTTATCATACGGCTTTGGATCCGTACCGCCTGCACTGGCAAACCACCCGCGACGGGGCGGCGCTCTCGGCGATCGCAAACCTTCTGTCGGACGCGATCCGCTTATTCGAAGCGGAAAACGTCGCGGGCTAATCGACAAGGGACCGCTATCAGACGGCCCAGATGTTAAATCTTGAAAGCCTCGGCCGCTATGGCGGCCGAGGTACCATCATTCGGTGAAATCGTTCGATCCCGGCTGCGACTTCAAAGACCTTGGGAAGGAAGGGCGGGAAGCGGTCGTTCGCTGCGGGTGCTCTGTCGGCATTCCGAACCGGAAAGAGCCTACATTAAAAGCTTGTGTCGCCGCGAGTTGATCTTACGAAGCCGCTGCGCTGTGCACCAGTGGCAGTGATGCGCAGAAATCTGGACTTTCAAAGATTGTGGCGTTCAACATGGATCACTAAAAAGAAAGGCCCGGATTGCCCGCTTGCGTCTATACAATTGAAAGTTTGCTGGTTTTTTGACCGCCACAAACGCCTGCTTCTTCCAGTGCTCATGCACATTCCGTATCTGCCCCCTACGAGCGCAGAGGGCAGATACTGATGCGAGCCATGTCAGTGGCCCTATATTGTCAGGGCAATACCCATCTAAAGTCAAGCACTTGTGGTGTCAGGCAGAGGTTTTGATGACACCAGCATCCGGCTTAGACATAAAAGTCCAAATCTTCTTGTGCCTTGAGCAGATCGCGCATCTTGATGGGATCATCCCCCGCGAAGAACACCAGACCCCAATGCGTGCCGAAGGCCGAGCGATCGGGTACCGTTTCCTCTACCGGTGCGATCAGCTCGTGCGACTCGAAATACGGATGCTCCGTGGTTTCCTTGGGCATCTCGAGCTTGCTCACCACACGACGGCGCGGGTATACGCCGAAACATCCGGCATAGCAGTTGGCTCCCTCGACCTCCTTCGGGAAGAAGTTATCAACCTCTTCCTTGGTGCTCTTGGGATCGAAAACGAGGATGGACGCCTGGTAGGCACTGAAGCCGTAGGCTTTTTCAATCAGTTCGAACGCCTTGAAACCGGGGGGACGGTAGGCGACCTCGCCGAAGTACATTTCCCCGTCGGCCGTCACGAAGTATTCCGGGTGGATCTGACCGAACTTGATGTCAAAGGTCTTGATGAGCTTTTCGATCTGCTTGGTGATCGCATTGCGCCAGCTTTCCAGCTCGTGCGTGGCGGGCACGAAGACCGAATAGCCCAGCGTCACGTATTCCGAAATGTTCAGGAACTTGATTTCGCCGTCGTGAATCCACGCCTCGACCGCGAACTCCCACCCGTCCAGATGGCTTTCCATAAGAAGAGGGTATTCTTCACCCGGGATATTGTCGATATCTTCGACTGTCCGGATCATGCGGTGCCCAAGGCAGCCGGCCTTGTCGAAAGCCTTCACATGGATCGGGTCGTCCGGGTCGCCGTCGAGTTTCAGCAGCGTCTGGTTCACCCGCTTCATGAAACGGATGACGTCATCCTTTTCGTGGGCTTCCTCGAAAATGCCCACGCGGATGCCACCCAGCTGGGCGCGGCGCTTCATCAGAGCCTTATCACGGAAGAGGACGGACTGCCCGTACATGCGCGGCTGGTCCATCAGGACCGAGTTGATCGCGCCGGACCATTCGACGGTTTCCTCGAACAGGGGAATGGCCACATCCACGCCCTCGTCCTTGAGTCGCTGGGCAATCTCCATGGACCTGTCGTTCAGCCGCGCAAAATCCCACGGGATGAACGGGATTTTGTTGGCCTCGCAGAAATCGGCCGCCCAATCGGGCGCGACCACGATGTAGCGACGATCGAATTTCTGGGCCGCCTTGATGGCGTTGACGCTCCAGCCCAGCAGGGCGACGTAGCCCTTGTTCGGGTCCTTGGGCGTCTCCGTTCCGCGGACAGAGTCGAGGGTCGGGTCGGTCCAACCCGAGACGTCCTTCGCGATGGGGGCTTCTGAAGATTTCAAAGTTGCGTTCCTCCTGTGGGATGTCCTCACGACGCGGGCCAAACGTTCGGTATGATACCGTCGTGCAAGTCATCATGTACTTCGATATCCTAAGCATAATCAGAACCCACAGCACTGTCAAAGATACCCTTGCCAATGTCCGCTCCAAAGACGGCTGTCTGATATTTTTAGAACCTTAAATCAATGTTTTGTATCCTTTTGGAATAGTTTCACGGGGTCTTTTCAATACGGTGGTTGCCCCCGTCGCGCGGCGATGTTTTAATCCGCCCGGTTCAAGCAATGCTTAGGAGATCAAAATGAAAGTCGTTCGAGTTCAGGACATCATCGGCACGGAACGCGAAGTACACGGCCCCGGCTGGACAAGCCGCCGGATGCTGCTCAAGAAAGACGGCATGGGGTTCTCCATGCATGAAACCATCATCCCCGCGGGTGCCGAGATGGATCTCTGGTACAAACACCACCTCGAAGCGGTGTACTGCGTGGCCGGCAACGGCAGCATTCTGGACAAGGCCACGGGAGAGACGCACGAGATCACCGACGGGACGCTTTATGCGCTGGACAACCACGATCAGCACACATTGCGGGGCGGCACCGAAGATATGCGCCTGATCTGCACCTTCAATCCTCCAGTCACCGGCCAGGAAGTGCACGACGCAGACGGAGCCTACCTGCCGGATGATGGCGAGGCATAAGGCATAACGCCGTTTGTTGGCAGCAGCCCAAGCTCGAGGGTCGGTGTCGATCCGCCCTCGGGGTTAGGGCCGCTGTCACGTCGCCGGACATTGGATGTGGCCCGCTCCGGTCATTCGTGAACATTTGGTTAACCATTTGGCCATCAACCGTCGGCTTGATGTCTCGAGCCGCAACAAGAAACATCGGGAGCCCGTCCTTCATGCACGTCTTTTCCAATCCCGTCGGGGCCGGCTCGCTTTGGTTTCACAACCTTGCCACGGCGGACGGAACCCCGGTCGCCTATGATCCGCACGCCCGCGCTTTCATCCCTACGCCGCCCTTTTGCGTCAACCGCGAGATCATCGGATGCAACTGGATCGCACCCAAAGACGGGGCGCCGTGCCGTTCCTGTGCCATGACCGCGGTCCATCCCGATACGTCCAATCCCGAAACGCGGGCCAACTTGGCGCAAACCGAGGCCGCAAAGCGCTGGGTGCTGGACAATCTCGGACGCTGGCACTGGTTTCGCCCGGAAGATCGCGGAACGCCGCCGTATTTTCAAATGCTCAATGACGGCCCGACCCCTGCGGCGATGGGGCACGTGAATGGCGTCGTCACGATCAGCGTGGCCGAAGCCGATCCGGTCCTCCGAACGACGCGACGCGAAGCGCTTGACGAACCGTATCGCACCATGATTGGCCATTTCCGCCATGAGATCGCGCATATGCTCTGGTGGCGCCTCAGCCTGCGCACCGACTTCCTCGAGGCATTTCGCAGCGTCTTCGGCGACGAACGGGACGATTATGCGGCGGCGTTGCAACGGCACTACAACGATGGCCCGCCGGACGACTGGAACCAGAGCTACCTGACAACCTATGCATCGGCCCATCCCCATGAGGACTGGGCGGAAACGGCTGCGCATATGCTGCATCTGACCGATATCACGGACAGTGCGGTTTCGGCGGGCCTCATTCTGCCGGGGTTGCCGCATGCTGGCTGGGATGCCTACGCGGAACCGGACGCTATGTCGTTGCTTCGAACCGCGATCGCGGTCGTCAAGATCATCAATCATGCCAATCGCTCCATGGGCTTGGATGATGTGTATCCATTCGTGGCGTCTCACGCCGCTCAGAAAAAGCTTGCCTTCGTTCATGACTGGCTGCGCAGGGGGGCCCAGGGCAGATGACCGTCAGGGTCTGTTGGGCAGGCATGTCTTGATCATCTGGGGGACTTTGTCCCGCTGTGGATCGAATAGTTTGCAAACAGTAACGAACCAGGCTTGTTGGACGCGTCCGGAGTGATCGGTCGCGTCTTTTTTACCCGCCAGAACCCGCGAAAGGATTCCCTGTTTATTCACCTTATTCACCCGGATTTATGGGTCAGGCAACTGGTCTCGACACTTCTGCGTGAACGTCCAGATCTCGGGTGAGATGTCGTCGATATCTGCATCTAACGTCTGCGCGTATCGGATAAACGCGGTCTTGGAGTCGATCCAGTCGATGATAGAGGTGGTTCCGGAAATCTGAACAGCCTTGGTAAGCGGATTTTCCGCGCAACAGCGGCATGATGCTGCGCGCGAGGAGAAGGCCTGGCAAGACGACCGCGCCGGAACCACAGCCCGGCATCCGCGGGCGAAGGATGCAGGCACCGATTACTTTACGCAAGCTTTGCCGTGCCAAATGGAGCGCCCATCTCATTCTCCGCTCGGCATTCTTGGGCCGTGATCAGGTTGCTGCCCTAACCCGAATTATTCGTGAAAGGGTGGTGAGGGTGGCATAACTCACTGGAAGGATGTAATTTTCGGTTATCGACGCCAAAAATTCCAGTTTCCAGGTCAGGCCCCCTCACCATGACAAAATCTACATCACTTCAGCCCGCGTTGTCACCCGTGAATGGCAAGCCGATCCTGCTTGGCTTTGACGGTGCGGACATGAGTTCCGATGCCGGGCTGACGCTCTTGCGCGAGATCGAGCGGCGAAATGGGCTGGCCGGTCTGTTGGCATCCTGTCTCGAAGACCTGCGCGATCCGAGCAAGGTTCAGCACGGTCTGGCCGAGATCATCCGTTTCCGGATCATGATGATTGCTGCTGGCTATGAGGATGGCAACGACGCTGGTAATCTACGCCATGATCCCGGCTTCAAGCTGGCGCTCGAACGTGGTCCTGAGACCGGCGCGGCGCTGTGTTCCCAGCCCACGATCTCGCGGATGGAAAACCTGGCCGATACGCGCGCGCTGATCCGGATGGGGCATGAGATGGTGCGGTTCTACTGCCAGTCGTTTGCACGCGCGCCCGGGCGGATCGTGCTCGACATCGATGATACATTCGACACGGTGCATGGCCATCAACAACTGCGCCTGTTCAATGCCTATTACGATGAGTATGGCTTTCAGCCCATTGTTGTCTTCGATGGCGAGGGACGGCTGGTCGGGGCCTTGTTGCGCCCGGCATGCCGGCCCAAGGGCGCGGAAAGCGCGGCCCACATTCGCCGGTTGATCCGCGAAATCCGCCGGCACTGGCCCAGAACCGAGATCCTGCTGCGGGCCGACAGCCATTACTGCACCCCGGAGGTTCTGGATCTGTGTGACAGGCTCGGGCTGCGCTATATCTTCGGTCTGGCGCGCAATAGCCGCCTGCAGGATCATATCGAGGCATTGGAGGCATCGACTGCGGCCCGCTACATCCGCGGCAAGGATCGCCAGAAGATACGCCGGTTCAAGACCTTTTCCTACGCGGCCGGGACCTGGTCGAAACCCCGTCGGGTCATCGCCCGGGTCGAGGTCGGCCCCATGGGACGTGACACCCGCTACATCGTCACCAATCTCGAGGGCGGGCGCGGCAAGCACCTTTATGAGAAGCTCTACTCCGCCCGGGGCCAGGCCGAAAACCATATCAAGGCGTGGAAAACCCATCTCGCCTCGGACCGGACCTCGTGTTCGAAGGCCCACGCCAACCAGATGCGGCTGATGCTGCACGGTGCCGCTTACTGGATGTGGTGGAAATTGCGCGCCGCCTGTCCGAGAAAATCCCCATGGCGCCGCGCCCAGTTCGACACACTGCGCCTGCATCTCGTCAAGATCGCGGCCACCATCGTCGAAAAGAAGACCCGGATCACCCTCACGCTGCCGGCGTCCTGCCCACAGCAAGGGCTCCTGCGCCTGCTCTTCGATGCGCTCGCCCCGCCAAGATCGGCCTGACGCACGAGCGCCCCGATCACCCCCTAAACCGAAACCACAGACCCAAAACAAGCAAACGCCCGGCTGTCAGCCCTGGGGCGAAAACTCCGGTTGCGCATGAAGGTCATGCGCACCACGAGCCGCACGAACCAAAGCAAAAATCCGGCCGCGGTGAATAATGGCGGCTAATTCTCTCAGATATTCTGGGCTGTGATGTCGACACTTATGCTGCGCTGCAGCATGCAGCATGGGGTCCAATGTCGGCTCTGGGCCGAGGCTGTGTGGAAACTCCAAAATGTTGTATGCTTCCGTCGGGATGGGAGTGCATGTATGTCGGGTTTCATCGAAGGTGTTGATCGCGATCAGGTCACGCTGTTTCCGGAACGTCTTGAGGATTGGATTGGCGAGGATCATCTGGTTCGGGTGGTTGATCTGTTTGTCGAGCAGCTTGATCTGGTGGATCTCGGCTTCGCGCGCGCGGCACATGCGCGGACCGGGCGGCCCGGATACCATCCGTCAGTTCTGCTGAAGCTGTTCATCTACGGATACCTCAACCAAATCCCGTCCAGCGGCCGGCTGGAATGCGAGGCCGGGCGCAATGTCGAGGTGATGTGGCTGATCGGGCGGCTGATGCCGGATCACAAGACAAGTGCGGATTTCAGACGCGATAACGGTGCTTCCATCCGCAAGACCTGTGCGCAATTCGTGGAGCTCTGCCGCCGGATGGGCACACTGAAAGGCGAGTGTGTGGCGATCGATGGCAGAAAGTTCAAGGCCGTGAACAATCGCGACAAGACCTTCACCAAGGGCAAGATCGCCAGCCGCCTTGCGCATCTTGAGGCTGATGTCGAACGCTACATCACCGAGATGGTGCGCATCGACCGGCAGGAAGAAGGCGAGCCGCGGGCCGGGAAGGTTGCACATCTGGCGCAGCGATATGGACGTCTGAAGCAGGAAATCGGACGCCTCAAGGCGATCGATAAGGCGCTGGCCGACGCTCCCGACGGCCAGATATCCCTGACCGATCCGGATGCGCGCGCCATGGCCACCAGCGCGCGCAACAGTGGGCTGGTGGGCTACAATGCGCAATGCGCCGTGGACACCGAGACCCATATCATCGTCACCCATGACGTCACGAACAAGGGGGTCGACCGTGACCAGCTCAGCCCGATGGCGATTGCCGCCAAAGAGGCGCTCGGACGCGATGATCTGCATGCTCTGGCCGACAAGGCTATTTCAGCGGTGTCGAGATTGCCGCCTGCGACACGGTCGGCGTCACCGTGACCCTGCCGCGTCCGGAGACCTCCGGTAATCGCAGCAAGGGCATGTATGTGAAGGCCGACTTCAAATACGAGCCTGCGCGCGATGTCTACATCTGCCCGACAGGGGAGGAGCTGACCTACCGCTACATGCGCGAGGAAGACGGGCTTCAGGTCCGGCGATACTGGACGAATGAATGCCAGCACTGCCCCGTGAAATCACGCTGCACCACGGGCAAGGAGCGCCGGGTCACCCGTTGGGAATACGAGCATCTGGTGGACGAGATGCGCGACCGCCTGCGCAGCGCCGATGACCCCATGAACCTGCGCCGCAGCACGGTCGAGCACCCTTTCGGCACGATCAAGGCCTGGATGGGCGCCACCCATTTCCTGATGCGCCGCCTGAAAAATGTCAGGACCGAAATGGCGCTGAACGTGCTGGCCTACAACATCAAGCGCATGGTCGCCTTGGTCGGGATCAAGGGGCTGATGGCGGCTATCCCGGGGTAATCCCCGCAAATACTCGCTGTAATCGGCGGTACGGTGCGCGCCAACGCTGCTCCCAAGCCCTCAGCCGCATCAAAAACGCCACATGCGACAAATCTGAGCCGAGATCAGCAAACTGGCTGAAGTTACGCCCCAGAAGGCTGTGACCACCGAGTTTCCACACAGCCTCGGCCGGTCGCGACAAGGCCCGTTTTGATGCTGGAGCGAACTCGGCGGGGCGTATGATGGTCAAAATGGGGTCAGAGGTGACGGTCCACCGCATCGCGCGCGACGTCGGTACCTGCGCGGCGCTTAGGGCCGCCCGCGTGATCGACTGTACCGTTGAGGACGGCTGCGGTCGGGGCCACCCTTTCCCGTTTTCTGCCCGCGTGGGCATCGGGGCCACCGCAGCGCGCCCGTCTAACAAGGGGCACATGCCAGGGTGCCTCGTTTACTCGTAGCGCAGCTCCGTCGCCTTACTGATCTGGACCGCGACATCAGGTTTACATTCCGCGTGTGACCTCTCAGGTCCACGATGGCGCAACACTCGTCTCGTCGGCTTTTCTGCCGGCGAGGCGCGTGTGGTGCACTTTGTGGGGCAAAACTCGTAGACGAGCCGACCAAAACCTCAGAAAATCAACAAATTCTGGATTTTAGCCTTGACGAATGGTGCCCAGGAGAGGACTCGAACCTCCACGTCCATACAGACACTAGCACCTGAAGCTAGCGCGTCTACCATTCCGCCACCTGGGCAGGTGGTGATGCTCCGTGTAGTTGCAGCGCCTGACGGTGTC
>Ga0307947_1000591_pt1 | contig 26180 bp, 31 predicted proteins | sample OrgLakmetagen232_FD_201840 | JGI IMG/M metagenome (GOLD analysis project Ga0307947, IMG submission 201840) | Saline water microbial communities from Organic Lake, Antarctica - #232 | ecosystem: Environmental > Aquatic > Non-marine Saline and Alkaline > Saline | place: Antarctica: Organic Lake...
CCCCCCCACACACACACACACACATACACACCTTTTCTACCAAGTATTCCTGCAGGCCACGGTGGTGCTCGGACTCAATGTGGCTCAGGTAGTCGTCATACGAGTCCCAGCTGCGTTTTTGGGGTTGCAGTGTATAGTGTGAAACAAAAAACAAATAAAAAATCCTCTTTTCTTGGGCAAGTCTTGTTTGAAGTAACACCTGACAAAAATCTTATTAATACCTTGCATATGCGTAGAAATGGGTGTTGTCATTGCTGTTGGAAGACAGGGCCAGGATCCTGCGTGCAGCAATAAAACAGTTTTGTGCATAGACAAGGTGGCCCAGCAGTATTGTTTGTGCATAGAGGTGCACTAGGAGGCATTCTAGCAAACGCAGCATACTTGAGACAAAATACTTGACTCTCGTTATTTCTCACCTATTACCCTCTTCTTTGATCGTCTTCTTAGCTTCTTTGTGCCACTCGTCGACAAAATCATCAGCCTCACCAGGCGGGACCTGCATAGGTGTAACAATTACTGTCTATTGTTAAAACTGTATATTCTCTTGGGCATCAGCAATGTGGGGTGCATGTATCACTTCTAAGCACTGCTAAGCAAAAAATACACTGCTACGAGGCTGCAGGTGATGTGGCAATGTCACGTATGCCAAGCTAGCACTCACAATGTAAGTAATGAGGAGGTAGGCCCGCTCCTCCTCTTCTTCCTTCCTTCCCCTAGACACCTGGCCCCCTTTGCGGTCATCCTGCGGGCGAATGAATTCATGATTTGCCGTGGCTTAAAAGGTTCACCACTGGCAGATTGCAGTAAAAAGGTTCACCACTGGCAGATTGCAGTAAATTACCTTCAGATTTACCTGCCAGATAATGCCATCCAAAACATGCAACAACTTGCCTCGTATCCCCTCTCTTCACGCTCCAGGTCCTCTGACAGGTTATCCAGCCAGTTTAGACTCCACATGATGCCTGCCTCGTCGGCGGCCTTAGTGCAAAGGACATGCAAAAACAAGGGCAATCCTCAGAGTCATCCCAATAGGAAAGGGTCCAGCCATTTGCATTTTGCATATGATGGCACGAGGAGAAATCCACGCAAACACCTTGTAAAACCAAAACAGGACGAAACAACAGCTTTTTTGTTGTACAAAATACCTCAGTAAATTCCTGGAAATGGTCTGAAGAGAGGTGTTCCACAAAGGAGTCCACGCTGGACCATTCACCTGCGAAGGGTGCATGATCATGGACAGACGGGGGAAAGCGCTTGTTCAGAGTTGGCTAGAACCAAAATACATCAGTATAGATTTACAGAGGGGGTAAGTTTGGCACAAAACGGGCGTTAATACGCTCTGTGGCTCATGGCTGTCTGGCCCAATTGGCTCCGAATGTTGCACAATATCAATTGGCTAGCTCCGGATTTTTGACAAAATCCATGATTCCGTTGCCAATACATTTACAGCCGTGAAACAAAGGATGTATGTAAAACTTGGGAGCTATTGGGCCGCACAAGCTTAATTGTATGCATGAGCCTCTTTTTTTTGCTGCCAAACTTCAAAACATGTCGCTTCCAGCACCAAGCTCAATGATGTTTGATCTTTTATGGTCTTCAAAATACATAAGGATTGATGCAAAAGAAATGAAGTGGGCAGACCAAGTAGTTGGCCAGGTCTGCAAGTTAACATGTCATTTCTTATAGAAGCACCTATTTCCTATTTAGGGTTGACCCTACCTATTCATGGTATATGTATTAGAAGTTGCTCCTTGAATTTTACAAAGGAGCATGTGCTTTTTAGCAGGGAAACGTCTATATAGGTATTATACAGTGCATATAAATGGTTCTGGTCAACCCTAAGCATGTTAGATTCTGGTCTCATTCAGATAGTGACATTTCAGGCATGACACAAGGAAATCGTGCAGCGATACTGGCCACTTTTCAAAGCCCGGGCTCTTACCGTATGAGAAATAAAAAAGGTTGTCCAGCGTGGTCTTCTTGAGGTCAAAGATCTCGTTTTCATCTTCCTGGTCAGACACTTCACTCTCCAGCTTCAGCCTGTGTGGCATGTTCATTGCCAATTGGGTTAGGTTTCACCCTATATTTAGTCAAAACTCCTTGAAGGGCAGCAGGGCTCACATGAGCTGACAGAGAACATGGACTAGTAAATAAACTAACTTGTTGCTTTCATCATAAAAGGAAATTACTTAGCAAAAAAAGAGTAGCCGGCAATTTACGAGGTGAGAAAGCAGCTCCTGATCAGGCAAACAATGTCTTTGCTACGCGCGTCACATACCAAGCCTTTTCAAAATCTTCCGCTTTGGACGGGGGCACAGTAAATTTGATGGTTGCATACGCCTTCTCTTCTGTCCAATCCTCCCTGCGCACAGTGGTGTCAGCTAGCTGTTTCACTTCACATATCAAGAAAAAGGATTATCAGATCACCTGTATTTCCATATGCAACGTCGCTTACTGGCATATAAAATGTTTGGAAGCTAGTGTTACTGATAACAGATTCCATTTACCCACTTGCGTGTCTTCAGGTGGGCATGGACGGCTTGTAGGGGGCTGTGCACGTGTTTAAGGCCTTCAGGGAAGGCTGCACGCAAGTGCTAACCGCAATTAATCGCAAGCAAACGCTTTACTTTCAAACCAGGAGCAAAGAAAACAGTTTGTCTGTACACGCACCCTGGACTTCCGTCAGAATTGAAGGGATTCGGGAAGCATGAGTGCAGGCACATAGAAGAGCGCAAAGGGCAGCGAGTGCGATCATTTTATATAATTAGTCGTTGAAAGGCAACACATCACGACTTTTGAATTACGAATTTCTTAGATTCCATTTTGATACCCTCGCATCCTTGATTCCTGACTAGAATGTATACATTAGAATACTAGAAATTCATCGGATTGATTGCTAAAATGTCAGCAATACCCCTGGCGGTGTGTGAGCCTCTATAATTTCTAAAAAAACCTTTTTCTTCCTATTTTCTGGGGGTTTGCATTCACAAAGCGGTGGATATCTCAAAACACCTTATCTTTGATGCTAAGCGCTGAATTGTAGTCAAACGTAGTCTTTGTAGTAGGTGAGTTTTGGGAGCAAACAGTTGGGCATGCTGCAGCCAATCAGACACACACACACTCATGCGCCATGACTGCTGGCAGGCATCCAAATTTACCTGCTTGGGACAGCATACTGTCACATCCTAACTAACCATTGTAGATCATGATAGCAGCTTGTTTTCTCCATTTCTGCTGTCGTAGGAGCGCCCGCAAGAGTGCGTGTCATTGATCAGTTAGAACCATCTACCAGCCATTCTTCATTACATGCAGGATGAAAAGCAGTGCGTCCCAGAAAGCAACAGTTACAACGTATCCAGAGGACCACATGCATAGCACCTTGAAGCATAATGGAAATCTATGAATATTTCCACACACACTACTAGTAGCCGTACAGGACGCCCACTCAAACAGACAGAACCGCCTGCACTGTAGCGAATGCCATCTGCGCCAAGTCCTCCTTTTCACTCTTGAAAGAAACGTCTATGCCGGGTTGGCCGGGCACCATGCGCAGCTCTAGCATAATCTGAGCACCAGCTGGTCCTGTCACCCTGCCGGTGAGGTACAGAGCTTGCTGGGGAGTTCCAGGCACCTGCAGGGCAGCACCGTCATCACATGTGGAACAGCACAATTTCAATGCTTGGCGGAACCCTATAGCGGGTACATTACTCAAACACATTGTAGTCATACAGCCAGAACAGCAAGAGCACTAACTAAACACAGTATTCTCATACATCCAAAAGCGCAAAGGTTCATTGCATCGCCATCGTCATCGTAGTCTTTGTACCTGTACTGACAGAACAGACAATTGAATGCATCGTCGCATTCCATACAGAACAAGAAGTGCACGGCCATCAGGCACGGCATTCGCCCCAGCAAACTTACGTGTGACTGTCACCACGCACGGCTTGAAAGGGCATCAGCATTTGTTTGGCGAGGTATTCGTGTATGGACGGGCATAGCAATCTCATTAGGTAAATAAAAAGGGTTGGCAAGAACCATATATAAACGGTGTGTACCTAAACGGTATTTTTTGCACAGACTTCATCAAGTATATGGTCTTATACGGCGTACATAAACGGTTCTGGCCAACCCTATAAACAAAGGACGAACTGTTCCTGGTTGCTTCTTCAGCAATATCTGTACTTCACACCCATGTCACCTCTTGCCACTCGCATTCTACGTGACTCCCTTCTCCCTCTCTGCACACACCGCCCCACCCCACCCACACCCACACCTACACAGTATCACATCATCACGCTCACCCATGCCTACACATGCTAACGCGCGCCAACTCACCGGCCGGTGCGCCAGCACAAACAGGTTGGCTGCCTGCAGCTTGGCCTTAGCTGCCTCTGCATCATACACCATCAGTCCCCCCAATCTCTGCAGTTTTTCTTGAGGCAAGTTCTTCCACGCCTTCAAGAAGGCTGCCCCGTCAATAGCACCACCCTCTTCAAGGAGGGCCTCCAGGCAGGCTGTGTCATTCAAGAATAGAACGCCTACTTGCTCTGTCTTGAGCGCAACCTGTGTGTGCGTGTTTGTGTGTGTATGCATGTAAGAGTGATTGATTGTGCACGTGTGTGTGTGTGTGTGTGTGTGTGTGTGTGTGTGTGTGTGTGTGTGTGTCTGTGTGTGTATGCATGGGTGCGTGTGTGCGCGTGTGTGTGCGTGCGTGTGCAAGTGTGAATGTATAAATGTGTATGTGTATGTTTTAATACGCGCATGCATGTGCGTAAGCATGTGCTTTACGGGAGGCGAAGACAAAGATGATGGCACGGGATTAGGGGACTGGCTTTATGGTGGAAGGGAGAGACCGCTCTGAACACTCTCATCGGAGAAATGGGAAATTCTCCCTTTGAGCCACCATTGCTAGCATCTGGATGGTGCGTTCTGCTGAATATTGTTAAATTTCGTCTGATTGCACCCTTGTTCAAGCGCTAGCACACCTGACCACCCTCCCTTAGCCCCAGCACACACATACATCCATAAATCACGCACGCACACATGCACGCACGCACGCACGCACGCAGGCACAAATGCACAAATGCACAAACACACACACACACACACAATAAACACACACACAACACACACCTACCTGCAGCTCTGGATTCGCGAGCCCTGGCACTACCTTTGCAGGGTCACAAGTCATGGGGCAAAACGTGTGCCCGCTACTGCCTGGAGCCACTGCGCTGATGGCAAGCACCTGCGTGTGTATGTGTGTGTTTGTGTGTGTGTGTGTGTGTGTGTGTGTGTGTGTGTGTGTCGGGAGAGACACCACCTTTGTGTTTGTTCGTGAGGAAGGAGAGGCATTAAACGTGTTTGTGCGCATGGTGGGAGAGACAAATAACAAATGCCTGTCAAGGGAGATAACGAGTAAACTTTCCATTGGGCGCAGACGGTATCAATAAAATCATGCACAACTGTGGGCACTGATGGTGTGGCCGCCTCAATGTGTGAGAGCGTGCGACGGCAACGACGCAGAAAGGCAATGGGTCTGTGTGTGCGCTTGTGTTTGGATATTAGGGTGGTGCTCCAAATTAAACACCCATGATGAAAAAAATTGAATCTTGCGTTTGAGCACGCTGCTCAGTTCGGCTGTGCATTAAATGACGGCCTTTGCGATTTGGTTACACATGATGATCACAAAGAGGATTGTACATTATCGTTCTCATCCTGCATTCTATCATTCACTTTTATTAAATTGAGCCCCCACACCTCTCCTCATCCCATGTACTTACCCGGAAGTAATTTCATAAATTGCAGTCAATGTTGCAGTGTGGAAAGCGGACATTGTATGCAGGGTATGAGAGTTCGGATTCATGCGGGGTGTTATAGGAAAGGTGTTATAAGTCCCAGTGCCAGTGCCAGAAGTGGACATGTGATAGACCACCTCCATGAGGTCACAGAGCGACAGAATCCTGACAGAAGCCAACTAAAAAGCAATGCTGCCGCGTCTACCATGGTTCTTCCAACCAAGTGTACCAGAAGTGCACCACCTTCCCTCACGTAGTACGCACCTGGTTTGCCGGCGAGATGCCTAAGCTGTTTTTATTTGTCTGGATCATGAAACCACTGAGCGGGACTGCAGATGTGTACACGTGGGGACACGGGGTGATGTTGGTGCAAATTTGATGATGCTGAATTGCTGCTAGCGATGTTGGTGCAAATTTGATGATGCTGAATTGCTGCTAGCGATGTTGGTGCAAATTTGATGATGCTGAATTGCTGCTAGTGATGTTGGTTTAAATTTGATGATGCTGAATTGTTGCTGGTGAGGTTGGTACAAATTTGATGATGCTGAATTTCTGCTGCTGTGTCTGGCAGATGCTGTCTGTGTGCTGTTCGCAAAAAATATGGACAGGCCTTTTTGAGCGGGAAAGCAGTGAAAACTTGTATAGGCAAAGGTACAAAAATAGCTGTTGCACACGTGTTAGTGTTTGCACATGTTATGTGTGCTTTTGTGTGTCAAAACTCACATGTGCATGTGCTTTTGTATGTGCGTACATGCCTGTATGCATGCATGCGCAGCGACATTTGTAAAGGGACGAACTTGCAGGTAGGTTGCATTTGTTGCCCATATCTACACATCTATGCCATCGGCCAAAAAAGCATGAACGCTAGGCCATCGTAGACAGATATATATATGCGTATATGCTTTTCTACAATGGCCTGGCATGCATATATATGGTGCTGCAAGACAACTGCTAAAACAAATCAATGTCACGCGTTTAGGGTTGGCCAGAACCATATACGGTGTATATACGGTATTTTTGGCAGAGAAATCACCAAATATACGGTCATGTACGGTGCATATATACGGTTCTGGCCAACCCTACACGTGTTCCTTCTTGTCACTGCTTGCACGTCTGCAGAGCCTCGCGAGCAAACATCTCTGAGCCACGCGAGCTCACATCTCTGAGCCACGCGAGCTCACATCTCTGAGCCACGCGAGAATCTCTGAGCCACGACCGAGCAGAAATCTCTGCCTATTCCCCATTGAAAGTCCCTCCTGAAACGCCTCCAAAACAAGGGCATGCTCACATTCGAGCACGTCCTCCCATCATCAATACTGTAAACACACAAGCACCACAAACAAACGTGCACACACACACAAGCACCGCACACCTGCAATGCCCCTGCCTTCCTTCCTCAATAATGCCTTGAATTGTTATGCTGATACGGAAGTAAGCCATTCAACCGCGCACACAAAAGCAATCGTCCATTGTATATTACTCGCCGGCGCCTGCGTTATCATTACGTAAGTATGGCAAAAAGCCACAAACACACACGCGCACACGCGTACACACACACACACAAATACACACACGCACGCGCACACACACGAACACACACACGCACGCACGCAAACGAAAACACGCACACACAGCCAGTCTCCTTTGCTCACCTGCGCCCGAGTTTGTTATGCTGATGTGGTAGGCCACGCTGCCCGCGTGCCTCACAAGCTTCATCCCTACAGTCACCCCCTTGACAGGGTCTTGTAAAACAATGGGGAGGGGAGGGCAGGCTGCTACTGGGGCTGCAGGTGACGAGTCTCCGATCAGATCAAGCCCTCCTAGCAGGTCGTCGATGCCCTGCGAATGAGGAGCGCATTTATGTGCACGTGTGATGAGAGCACTGAGCCACCGCATCAAGCGAGTCACTCTAACACTGATCCATTACGTTGGTGCGCTGCAAAGCACTAATGAATCCCGTCGGTGTGCTATTAAAGCACCGGCCCATTGTCTTTGCATGTTGTATAGGCACTGCGTTAGTTGCCATTAACAAGTAGTGTGTGTTCACATAAGTACTCTGGTGCATTGCGTTGGGTATGTCCATAAGAACGGGTTCGTTATTTTCGCCACGATCATGTAAGTAGGTAGGGTTGGCAAAATTGTACATACATATACCCCGTTTACTTGGTGATTTACCTGCCAAACAATATGTGTGAACGCCATACGTATATGGTTCTGGCCAACTTTACACGGAAGTGCTGGCGCACTGCGTTGGTCTGCCATACAAGAATTGACGCGTGTTAGCATGTTACACAAGCACTGGTGCATTGTTTTAGTGCGTCAGTGCTTAAAGCACTGCTTTTGTCAACACATCTAAAACAGCAGTGCCAATCGGGACCTGCCTAGCATACTCCCAATGCTCTCAGGCTACTTAAAGCTGAACTGCCACACACACAGACATTTACTCACATACACACATACAATGTGGCTGAGGCTACTTGGAGCTGAATTGCCAGTGTGCCGTGATAAACGACAGAGCTGCATCTTGGTCAAGATTGAAAAGCACTGATCTGCTGCGTACACACTTTCGCAACGCAGATGAGGACAGACAAAACCAAACATCCACTCCAGTGTTGGTAAGTCTGTGTATCATGCTCAGCATTACTCGGCAGCTGAAAGCCAGCCGTAGAATGGCTCTGACAATTCTGTGCCAGCCCTCCTAAGTGGCCGCCTCAGGGCCTAAAGCACAGTGTCATGCAGAGCCTGCGTTGGTCACAATGTCTGCACCCACACCCACACCCACACCCACACCCACACCCACACCCACACTCTCACAATAACGCGCCAAGCAAAGACTCACCCCTTGTTTTGCGGCTGGAGCTGCCATGCTAGCGGTTGGCGTACTGTCGCTCATGTCTAACAAATCGTTGGAAGCGGCTGCAAGCACGTGAAGGAGGGTGGAATTCTGTTACTTATGTCTAATAGACCGTCTGAAGCAATAAAAAATTGCGTAAGCACGTGTAGGGGGGTGAATAATCTTGTTACTCATTGCCATTGGAGGGGCTGCAGATGCATGTATATGATGGGCAAATGAGATGCTGGTGGGGCTAAGTGTGGCAAAGAAGATATTTTGCATGTATGTGATGGGCGTGGTAAGGTTGGCATGATAGGGCTGGTCAGAACCCGTATACGGTATTTTTGGCAGGGAAATGAAATAATATACGGTCATATACGGTGTATGTATGCGGTTCTGGCCACCCCAATATATGATATATGCCCATTTCTTTTACACTGCACAGGGCCTGACCCAGTAGTAAGACAAACAGTCATGTCAACGCCTGATATTTGACACAGCAACCCGGTGAACAGCGCGCCACTTTGACACTCATAAATTGACGCTATTGTAAAATGTAAAAACAAGAGCGAGCAACTTCGGAGAGAGTGCAGGCTTGGCTCTGGATACTTAGATAAGTTGATTGACCCACGCAGTGTGGTCATTCTAAGATTGCAGAGCACAACACTTGTGTGATGCCGCACTTACAAAGAGAAGAACAACGGCCCCCTCATTGTGAGGGAGCAACATCAATACAGAGGTGTTATGTGAAGTGTTGCAGTCAGGCACTAACTAAGAGCAAGAGCAAAGCACACACCTGCAGGCACAGCAGCACCCCCTTCGCTGCGAGTGCTGGCGTGTGCTGAAAGGGAGGCCTGGGCTGAGCCCTGCTGCCCGTGTTCCTCTTCAAAGGTGTGGTCCTGTGGGGGTTCAGTGCAAGGTAAAGGTTGCGTGCACATGTTGGGTGATGTGGGATGACAAGAGGGTGGTGCGAGCTATGGCTGTCGTTGCACTTATTCGAATATGTGGTCCTGTGAGGGTTCAGTGCAAGGTGCAGGTTGCAGGTTGCGTGCACATGTTGGGTGATGTGGGATGACAAGAGGGTGGTGCGAGTTCTGGCTGTCGTCGCACTTATTTGAATATGTGGTCCTGTAAGGGTAAAGTGTAAGGTGCAGGTTGTGTGCACATGTTGGGTGATGTGGGATAACAAGAGGGTGCTGCGCATCACAGGGAAGGGGATGTCAAATGAGGCATAACCACTCCATTGGTCAATGTATCGAGGCACCTTTGATTGATCAAAACACAACACAGGCTGTTGCTGTTGCTGAGCTGGTCACGCTGCATCTGGTCACGCTGCATCTAGTTACGCTGCATCTAGTTACGCTGCATCTAGTTACGCTGCATCTTTCCATGATGCAATTGGTCACGCAGCATCTTGTCATGCAACTGTTCATGCTGCATCAGTTCATGCTGCATCTGGTCATGCCGCAACTGTTCATATCGCATCTGGTAACGCTGCATCTAGTTACGCTGCATCTGTTCATACTGCATCTAGTTACGCTGCATTTGTTCATGCTGCATCTGTTACGCTGCATCTAGTTACGCTGCATCTGGTCATGCTGCATCTGGTCATGCCGCAACTGTTCATGCTGCATCTGTTCATGCTGCATCTGGTCATGCGGCATCTAATCATGCTGCATCTCGTCATGCTGCAACTGGTCATGCGGCATCTAATCATGCTGCATCTCGTCATGCTGCACCTGGTCATGCGGCATCTAATCATGCTGCATCTCGTCATGCTGCACCTGGTCATGCGGCATCTAATCATGCTGCATCTCGTCATGCTGCAACTGGTCATGCGGCATCTAATCATGCTACATTTTGTCATGCTGCAACTGGTAAGGCTGCAACAGGTCATGCTGCATCTTGCACTCCGTTATTGCTTGTGCTGTTCACTTGCATCTGTAGGCACACAGCTGGTTATACAGTTGATCATGCCAGGATGCTGCTGCTCTACTGATAGGTAGGTAGATAGAGGATGTGCATAGATAGGTAGATGGATAGGTAGATAGGTAGATAGATAGAGGATGCTACTCTACTGATAGGTAGATAGAGGATGTGCCCATCCCATGACACCTCAAAACCCTTTAATCCATGCTGGTGGCGGAATCCTACCAGCGTCATTTCTCTTGTTGTTTTGCTTTGCTGCTGCTCATGCTAGAGCTCCTGCTGCTACTCTATGAGCGCATCTCCACCACCATCTGCACTCCCATTCCATTTACACTTGAAATCCAATTCCTACTCGTGCACCCCACCCACCACGAGACAGAGCAGGCATTCAATATTTGCACAATCACCATTTCAGACACCAGCCATACTTTCATCCACCACTTCCGCCGCCATTACCTTTCCCACTGCACATCCACCACCACCACCACCACCACCCCCACCACCACCACCACCATCGCCTATTGCTGCTCACCTGCAACTCATCCGCTTTCTGTACTGCTATTCGTTGCCGGCTCACGAAGGTGTCAGCAGGCTTGTGGTACACAGAGGCCAGGGTGGCTATCTGTACGAGGCCAGACACACACACATGTACGAGTAGCTTAATTAAATGTATGTGTAGGTCAAACACATGTGCGTGAGGGTAGCAAAGCAAGCACAGTGACAGCATGGGCCCAGCAACTTAATCAAATGCACAACCATAGACACACACATGCCAAAGTAGAAGATTGCATATGTAGCGAGACATACAGACACAGCTATCTGGAGAATTACATGCACGCAAACATTGTCCACGCAAACATGTCAATATTTAATCAGAAAAACGAGGTGCGCTCCTTTGTGCCAGTAAACAAAGATGGGACCCGTGCAAAATCTAAACTGAATTCCTAGTCAATCTGAGTGCAAGACACACAAGTCTGGGTATGGCAGGCAATGCAAATGCAAGACCTGATGAAGCAGTGAACTATGCCACCAGAGGACCACCAGGCAACCACCAGGCTATGCAAATGCAAGACCTGATGAAGTAGTGAACCATGCAAGACCCGATGAAGCAGTAAACCACACAAGACCTGACGAAGCAGTGAACCACACAAGGCCTGACGAAGCAGTGAACCACGCAAGGCCTGACGAAGCAGTGAACTGTGCAAGAGAAGGATGGCTTCAAGGTATGCCGCAAGTGGAAGCTTACCCTGAAGCCATCCGTCCCTCACCTGAAACAGTTGAAATATCAACCCATGCATTCACTACTCTGCGCTGCTGCTAACATGCGCGTCTGCGCATGGCTACTAGCGGCTGAAACGTTGGTGCGTCTTGTGCATGTTGAGGCGCGTGCGTGCATGTCCAGGCACATGCGCATGTTAATGCATGCATCGCATCGGCACACTCGTGCGCACCTGCCCCATGAGTTTATTCAGCATGTTTATGCATGCATCGCATCGGCACCCCTCGTGCGCACCTGCCCCATGAGTTTATTCAGCATGTTTATGCATGCATCGCATCGGCACACTCGTGCGCACCTGCCCCATGAGTTTATTCAGCATGTTTATGCATGCATCGCATCGGCACACTCGTGCGCACCTGCCCCATGAGTTTGTTCAGCAGCAAGGGCTCCAAGTTGGAAGAGTCGTCTGTAATCACTGGCTTCTCACACAAAACCACGTCCTTGGCGGCCTGAGTCGTGCGGTGATTGATGCGCAGTTGCTTAGTTTTGTTGTCAAGGTATACAGAGGCTGGTAATGTGCACAAGATCATCGAACACAACACATGTGTGTATGTCATATACACGTACACATACATAAAAGCACATAGGCACATGTGTGGTCACCCAAAAAACTCACCCACACCTACACTTACACCTACACCTACAACTACCCAATCACTTACAACAACTTATCCTCCACACACACTCATCAAATCACCACGTACACCCACCCCCACCAACACCAGAACCCACAAACAGACACAGACACAGACAGACACACACACACACCTCTGGGTCTGTCGACAGTAGGCGCCAGTAAATGTAAGCACGGTCTCGCAAGTCCGGGTTGTCTGTTTCGGTAGTGGCGCAGCTCAACACCTATGAGGTCCAAAACCGAAGGACGGGGCTGAGTCTAAACTTCATAGACAGGCAGCTAGCGCGTCAGAGTACGACAGGCAGCTAGCGCATCAGAGTACGGCAGGCAGCTAGCGCATCAGAGTTAGACAGGCAGCTAGCGCATCAGAGTTAGACAGGCAGCTAGCGCGTCAGAGTTAGACAGGCAGCTAGCACGTGAGAGTTAGACAGGCAACGGCACTGGCAAGTGGAAAGAGAGTGTGTTCGTAGTCTTGCTATAGGGGGGGATTTTGGGGAGCAACAAGGAGCTGCGCCTGGGGTTAAACTTCCTACTTTAGTGCCAGGAGAAACACAAATCAATACACGCGTCAAAGCAAGTAAGGAGCGCGCCTGGGTCTAAACTTCATAACAAATCAATACATGCATCACAGCAAGTAAGGAGCACGCCTGGGTCTTAACTTCTTAACAAATCAATACATACATGCGTCACAGCAATTAAGGAGCGCACCCGCTTGGGTGCTGCTGCATGGCATGGCAAGAAACGCTGGATGCTGCGCAGCTGGCTAGTACATGTTGGACCAGCCACAACCATAAGATCACACACTTGGCGGTTTCTTAATACGAATTCCTTTCTGGGTGCACTTATGTATGGTATACTGTTGCGCTCTGTGATTCAAGGTATGGTTGCAGTTACGCTCTGTAATTCTATGTGTGGTGTAATGTTACGCTTTATAATTTGATGTATGGTGCACTGGCACGCTTTATGATTTGCTGTATGGTGCACTAGCACGCTTTATAATTCAATTAACACCTGCATCAACTACGTTAGCCGATAAATGCCAGCTTCACAAACTTCTTACCGCCGGTCATCCCTTTGCATCCCTCTGTGTCATCATACAGTTCTGGTTGACCATACATGTACGCCTCAGTAGTAGCAGCCCCAAGAACCAACTCAGCCTTTAATAACTAGGGTCTGCCACGATCGTATGAGCAACAGCACGTGGCTGCAACGTAGGAGATGTTTGCACCAAGAATACTACGTGCACACCACACAATGCCCTGCGACCAACGACATGCAGAACTCACCAAACTGATGACTTTTTGGGCTAGCTCGTTGGGTCGCTTCAGGAAGAGCTTGACGGTGGCTGTTAGCAGCTGCAGCTGGACCTGTAGCCAACCAAGCACGGGCGATAAAATGTCTGTATAGCACCGATGCGAGCAATAGGTTTTTTGTATAGCTTTTGAGCGTGAGCATCTACCTGAACTGCTGAAGAACATCCAGTGGTGATAGTGTTAGCATGTGTGTGTATTATCGTTAGCTGCAGTAATGAGTTGTCAGACTATACCAGAAGACACTGACAGTTCCAGGTAAATCAGCACAAGCGCATTTCACTGTATAACAGGCCAATAAAAACCAAAGACAGGGGCCAACCCTGCGAGGCTGAAGGCATGTCACAGACTTACAATATTACACAAAGGAGGTGAAAATTGTTTAAAAATGCTAGGGTACACACCATGCTTGTTTCCTCAGGGAATGTCTCCAAAAAGGACTCCAAAAGCTCGTCCGCGTTGTCAATGCGCTCAGCATACTCCCCGATGATCCAAATCATAGACGCCTGGATTGTAAAAGGTCGTTGGAATACATGAGGCAATTGGTTATAAGTGTACGTGCTGTTCCTAAAAAATTTTCAAGAATTGTTTTGATCACCGCATCTCCTCAAAAAAGGTTAAATGGGGGGGGTATATTAAGTAAGGCATCCTTAAAGTCAGAATAAACTTGGCACACTCCCCAATGATTCAGATCATAGATACCTGGATCGCAAAAGAATGCTGGAACAAACAAGATGCTTGGTTATGCACTTACGAAGTCAAAGCAACTTTTGACGTATTTGTGAACTGCAGTAGTAAATGCTTGGCTATATGTACTGTGACAAAAACAAAAAGTGATCTAGGCCAAGTAAATGAGGCTTGAACTGGGCGGAAGGACTAGCATTGCATACAACCAACCATCTCACTTTCTCACTCTCAAGTTAGGGAGTTCTGTCAAGAGAACAACAGCGAATCCAGAGTCATACCCCCAGCTGTCAGGTACGTGCGTGCCCATCAGGTGCACAGACCCGAGAAGCTTCAGCCAGGACTTGTCCATATCCGTACCTCACTGATCACTAACCTTACTCCCAACCAGCCTGAGGACTTGCTTGCTACATCCTCTATTACTGGCTTCATTTCAATGTAGCAAATCCTCTGAACTAACCAGGACTAGCATGGTGATAAGTGTAGTCCTAACCCGTCACCTCAGCATCCTGGACACCAATCCCTACAGCATCAGGGGCCAGCAGTACTGCATGCACTGCGTTACCAAGCGGTCCATGTCATCGCAGCCCTTAACCAAATGTAATGCTTACCTTGGCCTCAGGCTCATCCAGAGATTCCAAGTTCTCGCACAGCGTAGCGATGATGCTCTCGTACTGGTTGGGGTAACGCCGGAAAATATCCTGCGGCACTCCACAGCAATAAACGCGTGCAGTCAGGGAGCAGAGCGATGCGTGCTTCATACAAGCAGTTGCATCCGGGATACAGCAATCAGCAAGGAAACATTGGTTCACAAAAGTACGACTGATACTGAAATGGTAAACAACCTTTTCATTGGTGCTGCGTTCACAATTAATTGGGCGTTGGCTTGCACGCTCAGCTGCCAGCTTTGGGTGTTTTGGTGCTACACTCGGTGCTGGCGATAACATAACTGAACTGGTTGGTACACATCCTTTAATGCAAGTAACGCAGCGAGACGTCGTGTGCTCTAGCTTAAGCAACAATTCTAAAACAACAGGGTCGCATACAAAACGCTTGGTGATGACGACATAGCCTATACAGTTGCAAATACATGAACAAGGAAAGCACACTTCCCATTACGTACCACGTTCCACGTACCACGTACCACCCCACACTACCCCTTACACCCACACCCACACCCACACCCACACAGAGACACCCACCTTGATGACGATGATAGCCTCCTGCACCACGTAGTTGACCTTGGTCTGGATGAGTTCCAGCAGCACGTTGATGCACTTCTCCGCAGCGCGCTCCAGGATGACGGCACACCGGCCGATGGCACGTACAGCCTGAGGCACAGGCACAGGCAAGGCAAGGAAAACAGTTCAGAACGAGTATATAGCAAGCAGCACACATTGTGCACAAGCAAGGAATACGCTTATGAACTGGTATGGGGAGTGCAGCGCTTATTGCGCAAGACAGCACAGACAATAAATACAGTGCCTCTGTAAAATATGGAGCGTGTAACACTGAATGCGCTTTAGACAGCATGGTGGCGCACTGGCCAAAGTGGAGTTCAATCAGCCATGTGACCTTTCGACACAGGATGAGCTAAGGTTAAAAGGTTTGGCAACTTTTGTTACTTGTAATATATGATGGGCCTTAGGGCTCAGCACCAACACCTGAGATAGACAAAAAAGTTGCAAGCGGTAAGGAGGCGCCTTTCAGGACCAGACGAGAAGAAAATAAGACCAGGGATGCAAACAAAACAAGGAGGAGAGTTGGGAGTTCCGATTGCACACCATACAGACCAGGAGGAAGTGCTGCCCAATAGAAACTCTCCTTATGTTCATTTTGTCCTCTACATCAAAATGAAAACCCTGGACAAAGGAAAAAACTTGCCTTTCGCACGAAGTCCACATCCACCTCCTGGGCGTACTCCTTGAACTCCAAGAGCACCTGCATTTTGGATGGCAGCCTGACACGTGAGCTCACAGAAGCGGAAAAGCTAGCTGCCGCATGTGAAAATTTAAATGGTATGACATGTGCACATTGGATAAGCACGGAAATGACCGTGAAATATTTCTGAAGGTCTCAGGTACTGGTAAGAGCCAATCATTAGCTTACTGCATCTAATGCATCATTGCACACACTCCTGTGGTCTGTAACATGATAAAACCAAATAAAGAGACTCTCAGAATAAAAACGGCTATATTAATTTCAAGCCGTTAAAAGAACAACTGCAAGCATTACCTGGTCAATGTTCTTTTCGCTGGCCAGCTTAATCATGATCTCTAACTTCTCCAGCTTCACGTAGATGGGGTCATTGTACTTGCAGAAGAACACCTGCATTGCGTTTTATGCGTTCAAAATAGCAGACTGTAAACAAACAGGAAGCGCGTGCTGCTTGTGGAGAAGCATATCAGTAGGGTTGGCCAGAACCGTATATATACACCGTATATGACCGTATATTTGATGATTTCCCTGGCAAAAATACCGTATATACACCGTATATATATGGTTCTGGCCAACTCTGCATATCAGGGTAGAGGATGGCAGCAGCAACAGGTTTGCACAGTTTGCATATTCTCTTATTTAGTCAGTTGGCTCACAATGACAACAAAATTTGGAAAAAAGACGCCATAATTGGAACACTACAAAGGCAGAAACAGCCATCTATTGCCAGCTTGCTCCTAATCACAGGCAACCTTGCCGGAAGGAAACAGGAGCTTTATTCAATTGCTAGCACACATTTTGCCGCTCACGTGAGGCCTCGAAGACCATGCATGGGCATTTTTCAGAATACACTTTACGAATCATTACAAACGTGGCTTTGACAACCTTCAGCAGAGAATACAATATGCGTCTGAGTCATGCAACACCACGCAAATAGAAAATAGTTCAACGTTTTCCACATCTACATGTGCCCCCAACACATACCATCCCCACAAATCGCACATGATAAGGACATTTCATTAGGGTGGCAAAACAGTATATTTACACCGTATATTTCGTGATATCCCTGCCAAAACTACAGAGTACTTTGCAGCCTGCTGCAGAAGTACTCACGTTCTTGGAGGCGAGTGCAACCGAATGTCAGTTGGAACTGTTTGCCACAGCTTGCGCTATAGGAACCATCCTTTTTACACCTGGTCTTCAGACAGCGTTTCGGTTTAGTTTTCCCCTTCTCTTCTTGCTGTATTAGTTGGCAGGTATGGGTGTTAACGACCCAGATGCTAACTTTTTTGTTACTCTCCTAGGAGGGCTTCAGCTTTAGCCAGTTCAGTGTTTCTCAGGTTTTCAGCTGGATGTTGGCCATGTGTAATTCCCTTCCAACATTCGGTGGAGCCGAGCCGGAATAGAACTACCGTATATATGTGGTTCCGGCTAACCTACATTCAATGGAAACACAGGTGTCGCAGCCTCTTCATGAAGCGTGAACATCCTCGCTCTTACCTTGACTTCGTTTGCAAGGATGGACGGCCGCTTTTGGATGATAAGGTTGATGTTGCGCAGAGCCACGTATTGCACCTAAGACAAACAAATGATGGGAGCAGACGTCTGGCTGAATTTCAACGTGTGCAAGGAAAGCTTAGCCACGGCGCTGGCCACGCAATGAAGGCAGGTAGTGATACAAAGATGGGAGCATATGTTAGCACAAAATTTTCCAGGCTGGCTTGAGCACTCGCAAGCTCGCAAGGGAAGCTAAAAGGGCTTGTACCCAAAGTAGGAAATGAAGATGAAAGCAATTTTAGAACGAAAATGCAAATATGAAATGAGTACGAATTCAATTCTGCATTCGTCAGCCTGGCTGGTCTTGAACACTTTTGGGCAATGATTGAGGCACACTACGCAGGGTCATAGTTTGTAGCTCAGTAGGAGTTGCTAAAGCCACACAAATGCAGAGGCCATCCATGCGCGGAACTGACAGATGGCAAGTCTTCAAATGATCGGTCGAAATGCAAAGGATTGAGACATACGTCACATCCACACTAGACACCCAAGCCGGTCTTACCTCAGGTTCTGAGCCAAGAAGGGTGACCAGGGGGGGCGCCATCTTTTTGACCCAAACCTTGACCACATCCTCGTTCTGAATGTAGTCCATGAGCCGGAAAATGACCTGCAGCGTACAGTCGTTTGATACAAACTTTCTAGACTAGTCAAGCTTTGTATTGCCTTTAATACATGATAAGGGCTGGCCAAGACCATATGTTTACGGTGTATATGTGGTATTTTTGGCTGGGAAATTACCAAATATATGGTCGCATACGGTGTATATATACGGTTCTGGCCAACCCTATACATGACGCGTCGCTGCCTTGCACAAGTTAAAGATTTGTCGTGGACAGCCTGTCCTTTTATTCCGAAGGCGGATAAAGATTCACAGCTAGACGATGCCAATTAAGCAGAGATATAATCCTGCAATTGCTCTACTAATTTGTGGTGTAGCATGAAAGCCTATCCATCCATTTAATTTGACACCTCCCACCCTGGTAGCAGACATCAAAGTGGCGGGTCAGACACTATCGAATTGGATACCACACTCATGCAGACCACACAAACGACATACGCCCACCTTGGTGGCAGACACATGTGGAAGGTTACGTAACAGCGCTTTTGAACCCGTACTGAGGAAGGCTCCACACACAATTGTTAAAAAAACCTTTGATGGCTGACACAAGACATACACCGCCCGTGGACAGACATTTGCCAACTATTTGTTCATGCCCTTTTTATACACATCCTCTTGGCATAAAGGGATATGAAAGGAGCTAACAAATTCGTCCAGGCTACAAACACCTTCATGATACACACCACAAAATTGCAGACACCACACACACACACCACTTGATGGCAGACAGCACGACAGCAGAGTTCACATGCTGCAGCCGTGACACACACACACACACACACCTACCTTGATGGCAGACAGCACGACAGCAGAGTTCACATGCTGCAGCCGTGGCATCACACGCTCTGCGATCTTTTCTGCCTCCTTAAGGTCCTGGCACTGATAGGTCGCCAGGGAGTCAAGGATGAAGACCTGCACGTACACGCAGACACAAGCGCGCGTCCTTGCTAACCAGCTGCAGAGGACTCAGCTCCTTCCTGGGAAGCTGACAATCACAGGTTCCCACTGCTGGACATAATACTCCCAAGGCCTGTATCGGAAGATGCGCACAGCGCTGCATGGTGTGGGAACAAACAGGATGCTGTCATTGCAATCTTAAAAGCCTATGTGGGTGATAAACAGGGTTGGCCAGACTGTATACATATTCACCGTATGTGTCCGTATATTTGGGAATTTCCCTGCCAGAAATTCCGTATATACACCGTATATATGTGGTTCTGGCCAACCCTAGTGATAAACATGTAGTCGCACCCCCAAGACAAGCGAAGGGGTACGCACAGGGCAGCAAAAAAGTGCGGGCAACCCAACCAAACAGGATGCTCCTGATATACCCCTGAGACCTGTGTTGGGAGACAAGCACAGCATGGTGAAAGTGCGTGCAACCCAACCCATCTGCCTACCTGCCCCCACTCGGTGCACTCGTTCAGGACTGGTAGGAGCTTTTGCAGCGTTTGGCTGGTCATGTGCAGCATGTCGCGTCCGCTGAGCTCTTGCAGCTCCTGCAGCAATGTTGCAGGTGGAAATGAGTGGGTTGGCAGTGCTGGAAAGAGGCACAGCAACACGGCATTTGGCTGGTCATGTGCAGCATGTCGCGTCTGCTGAGTTCTTGCAGCTCCTGCAGCGATATTGCAGGTGGAAACAAGCGTGTTGTTGGTAGTGCTAAAAAGAGGCACAGCAACACGGCATTTGGCCTTGACGGCATGCCATGCACGATACGATTAGAGCCCCACGTAACGATCTATAAGTCCTCTTCCTAAACCCTAACACGCATACACACATCGGGTGAATTGTAGTGGCTAGGAGGATAAGCCTTTTTCAGTGACCGTGCAATGAAATGAGTCAGCAGCAGGGTGCGACCAATTACGTACAGCTGGAGTTGCAGGCTCAACAGTGCTTTGCTCACACTCTCATGCTTTTGAACACTTTAGGTCACTAATGTAGGTACACCATGCCTGTCTCCTGGAAATGAACAGTACACCAAAGCTCACGCTCGCTTTCTGTTACACCGTACGCAAGAATACCAGCGCCCCTAAATAACGTTTGGGAGGGGGGAGCGGGAGCGGGGATCAAATCAATGGAATCAATTATTTCACGTAATCTTCCAGATTTTGCAGGGATTTTACAAGATTTTGGGTGGGTGGTGACCGATTCTTTTTACTATTTAGAAGGGCGGGCAGTGAGTACATATACGTACGGTACGTTGCTTCACAGGTCCGCTGCTCAAGTCAATGCCGTGCTCGCCTCTGGTTTACCTTCTTTTTTATGCTACAATACATTAAAGAGCATGCTCGCTTGGTTTGCCTTTCGTTACGATGCCGCTGCTACACTTTACAATGCCGCTGCTACAATACGTGAGGGCATGAATACATGCTGCCTTAAATGTAGGTCACTCACCTGCAAGCAGGCCAATGCATTGGCCACCACCATTGGATTTGCATCAGAAAGCATGTCCTGCACATCCAGTCCGGTAAAAGAAAGCGGGTTCAATATAAAACTTCATATACACATTAAAAATTTGGATGACGACAAGGACACGTGCTAGGAAGGAATCACAGAGCAAATTCAAGGGAATGTTTTTGATGAGACAAGCCACATGATAATTTGCAACAGAGAAGTTGCGACTTGTGTGCGTGTGTATTTGTTCCACGAGTCCTGGGGTAAACTCTATGGTAAGAATAGTTAAAAGTGCTGAAATAACATTATGTTGCCCAGACTACATCCAGATCCAGATATGCTGCCCAGACTACATCCAGGGCAGACATACTCATTATGCTAGGATGATGCAGGACCATAAATGGTAGTCTACTATTCATTAAGCACCAGTGTTGATCCATACCCAAAGCATGGCGCACAGACTCAACAGAGCAATTATAGGTGCAAATAATACCATGATGGCATATGACGCTTGGGGCAAACCTGAATTGCATCGTATGAACATACATGTGCATTCTTATAACAGACTACTGCATACATGACTCTGGTCAACCCAAAACATGGTGCATCATGTTGATCTAATGAAACATAACAACATGCTGGCAGACGCTTTTTACACCGAGCACGTGCTCTAAGTTGCGCCTATCCTCTGATGCACAATAGTCCTCAATGACGTGCCCTGCACCTTTTCTGACGTACAAATGCGTGCATTGATGCACTAGCCTTCTAGAAGGTGCTCGTGCTTTAAGTTGCGCCTATCCTCTGATACAAAGATGCTCCGTAGTCCTCATTGACATGCCCTGCATCTCTTTGGTGCACGTTGATGCACTGATGCGCTAATTTTCATGGAGTGCGTGCTGCTGCCCTATGATGCAGGACAGAGCAAACCAGAGCCAACCGACCCTCGTGCCCCTCACCCGCAGCAGAGCAAGCCAGAGCCAACCAGAGTCAACCAGAGCCAACCAGATTCAACCAATACAAACCGACCCCCGTGCCCCTCACCCGCAGCATTTCCAAGAAGCCCCTGTCATCCACCATTTCAGGGTTGATGTCATACAGCTTTGCCACACACACCGCAGCGGTTTTGCGCACGTACGGGTCGTCATCCTGCGCAATGTTAGTCGCCAGAGTGTGCGGACATGTGTTGCGGGTGCATGCGTGTGTATGTGTGTGTCTGTGTGCGTGCCTGTGTGCGTGTACGTGTGCATGCAAACTGTGAACCTAACAATCATGGCCACGCACACGTAATGTGCTTTCTAGCCAACAAGCAGACGTAATGTGCTTTCTAGCCAACAAGCAGACGTAATGTGCTTTCTAGCCAACAAGCAGACGTAATGTGCTTTCTAGCCAACAAGCAGACGTATGTGCTTTCTAGCCAACAAGCAGACGTAATGTGCTTTTTAACCAACAAGCAGCTGACGGCCTTGCCCCAAATGGATTATATAAACAACCTTTGTTTGCAAGCATCGAAAGAGATAATAACAAACAGGCGCCAAGGAGCAAACAGATTGCACTCTCTTGCGCTCCAGTGTGCAGTTTCTGCTCACTGGACATTGAGACCTGTCCTTAACCACGGCACCAAAATCCACTTGCAGTAGATGCACACAGATAAGTATCTGGCAGCGGTTGACATTATTTATTGCCAGACAATTAAGCAACACAGGGAGTTACATCCTGTGCACCCCACATCTTGGGATAATTAGGCATGCTTGACTTCCAGGGGGGAAACTCCATCAAACACTTGATTATCAGCTTACATAGTCCACTGTGACCTGGTGAGTGCAGCTAACACTTTGACCACTATACGCTTTAATGTAGCCCACAGCTCTCCGCACATTGGCTCACCACCAGGCGGTGGCAACGACCAAACATGCACGGTGAGTACGCTGTGTTTTTGGCAGGGAAATCTCCATATAGACAGTCAGCTACGGAGCGCTTGTATAACCCTAGCCAATCCTAACTTTTTATCATCAAGGCTCTGGCCAACCAAACATTACTTACTAAAGCCATGAACAACCCTTATTGCTCATTATGACTCTGGCTGTCTTCGAGTTACTCAGCATAACCAAGGCCAGCCTTAGTCTTTCCATCATGGCTCTGACTGTCCCTACTCACCACACAGCAACAGCACAAAGGCACTGCAGCTCACGGTACAACATCTCAATACAACAGCTTGCACGGCACTGAGACTCATAACAACAAACACCCCAATACTTATTCCTTGCTGTCCTTTTTCAACGGCCTACAGTTCAGCGGCCAGCAGCTTCTTGACTTCTCCGTTTCAAAGTAGGCAATTCCATGCCCGACACTCACGCTCGCAGCTCACTGCGTTGAGGCACCGCCTTAAGGCAGCGGTCTAGGCACAAATATATGGCAGCGGTCAAGGCAAATACTAAAGGCAGCGGTCTAGGCATTTCCTTAAAGCAGCGGCCGAGGCAAGAACTTGAAGCAATGGTATAGGCACTGTCTTTACGCAGCGGCCTAGGCGGTCTCACAAGACTCGGTGAGACCTTTTATTCATCGTGTCACAATTCTACAGATTGCCACTCCTTTCCTGATAGTACAGCAAGATACCTTGAGGCAGCGATCAAGTGGGTCACACAAGTACTCAGTGATCTTGTCCACGCGGATGCATCCCATAGTGCGCACAGCCAGGGCCCTAATCAGAGGATTGGGGTCTTGAGAGTCCTGCGTGCGTTGCGTTTATATGTCTTGATAATGTTCGCCCACGCTGTGTGTGGTACGTAACCACTGGTGTGAAATGTGTGCCTTGCCTGAACATGTGAGCCTCGGATGTGTGCGTTGTACATGGATGCTAATGGAAATATGATGATGATGTGTGCTTATCTGTGTGGATACCACATGTTTTGTATGTTTGCAGTGGTTCTGCAGTGGTTCTATTCTTAAGAGTCCTGCGAGCGACACCATTGCGTCAGTCATTGTTCATGCGTGCCTCCTTCCATGCATATGTTCACACAGAAGTGCGTGTGAACTTGTCTGTTTTAAAGCTCCTGAGTTGTGAGCCGCCTGTGTGAATGCTCGGGTGAACGTGTATGCGTGCAAGCGCAGAAATATGCACATGTGTACATTCTATATATAATTGTTGAGGTTGTGCACATGCGTGTGTGAGCATATGGGGGCATGCTTGTGGGCGCGTGTCTGTCAATGCGTGTTGGTGTGCAAAGGCCTGTATGTATGTTTGCATGTTAGTGGGCGTGTGTCTGTCAATGTGCGTTTAGGTGTTTATGTGCATGTGCGTACAGAAAGGGGGGGTGGGACGTTTGTACGCACGTGCACGCGTCACGCATTAGCTGTGTGAGTGTGTGTATGTGTGTGTGTATGTGTGTGTGTGTGTGTGTGTGTGTGTGTGTGTGTGTGTGTGTGTGTGTGCGCGCGCATACGTGTGTGTGTACGTGTGTGTATGTGTATGCTTATTTGTATGTGTAAGCGCATGCGCTTGTACGTCTTGTTCATCTAATCTGCACGCGCCATCACACTGTTTGCCTCGTGCCTGATGCCTCAAGGTGTCATCAACCCTCCCCACACTTACTCACCCAGCCTGCCCACTCACCTTGACAAAGGTGTTCACAGCCATGATGGCCAAGTCCGGCTGCGTCTTTGCGTAGTTGATGAGGTACAGGTACACCAGCTTCTTCAACTCCAGGTCCTCTGTTTGCATGCAATTCACAACGTCCGGGAAGAGCATGGACACATCCTTGCCCACAGTCATCCTGTCAACAGGGAGGGAATCATGGAACCACAGGCACCGAGGAGGGCAGGTGGAGGAGGGCGTGTGTGCAGACCGCAGTGCAAACTGTCACTTTTCACTCACGCTGCAATCACTTTCTTGACCGAATCCTTTTTCCGAGACTTATCCAAGCTGCGCAGCTCCTCCTTGAGCTCATGAATTTCACCTGCGCGTGTAGAAGGTGTACGAATTTTGCGAGGCGAATTGTATGTTACGATGCGGACGGAGGCAGAGGGAGAGGGAGGGAGGGAGGACGAGAGGGAAAAGCCCAACTTTTCCTGCACTGCATTCAGTTCCTTTACCTTTCTTCGTAGTGCTAAAGTACTTTCCGTCACTCATGGCTTTTGTACGGTTAATTTAAATTATATAATAAAGATGTGGATGATTGCTCGGTGGTTCCTTTGAAATATGCAAATTTAATTTGCAAAACATAGAAATATAGAAAGACCCACACGGCATGGCTTCCACAGACGCCCTCAAATCCCTGAGGGAATTGCAAACCAAACCAGACAACAAGATTTGTGTGGACTGCAACTGCAAGAATCCGCAATGGGCCTCCATCCCGTACGTAGCTTGTTAGGCCATTGCAAACTAGAAAGGACCCTTGCCTGTACACTTGCTTACCCTACCTCGTTGCTGCTCCATCCCTCCTTGTTGCGTGCAGGTATGGTATCTTCATGTGCCTGGAGTGCAGGTGCGTGATTAAAGACAGACGGTGTGGGTTGGCACACCCAAAAAGGCACGAGTCTGCACCCTCCTAATGTCTCCTCTCCTTCTCTCTCTTGCTGCTTGCAGTGGCCGGCACAGAGGCCTGGGAGTGCACATTAGCTTTGTGAGGTGAGCCAGACCTTGCCAACCTAAAGAGTGCTGCGTACAGAGCCGCTTGTTGACGCTGCTTGTTCGTGCTTGCTGACCCTTCTCAGGTCTGTTTCAATGGACTCCTGGTCTCCTGATCAGCTGAGGAAGATGCAAAAGGGGGGAAACAACAAGCTGAACTCGTTCCTGAAGACATATGGGATAGACAAGCACGAGGACATTGGGGTCAAGTACAACACTGAGGCCGCACAGGTGAACAGTTGGGCGCGCTTAAGGAAGGCAGTGCTACACGTTGCAAGATCAGCATCTATATGATCTGCGTTGTGTAGTACTGGAGTAATATGTACCATCATGCTGTTGTGCAGTTCTTCCGGGAGATGCTGAAAGCAGAGGTTGAAGGTCGCGCCTACACACCCCCACCACCCTCTGCTGTATCTCGTCCTCAACCTGCCAGGTGTGGATGTATTTGTGTGCGTGTGCTTTTGTATGCAAGTGTTTGGGGGGGGGGGGGGGGGGGCATGTGTTTGCTTGTCTCTGTGTGTGTGTTTGTGTGTGTGTGTGTGTGTGTGTGTGTGTGTGTGGGTGTGTGTGTGTGTGTGTGG
>Ga0307947_1000596_pt1 | contig 26096 bp, 25 predicted proteins | sample OrgLakmetagen232_FD_201840 | JGI IMG/M metagenome (GOLD analysis project Ga0307947, IMG submission 201840) | Saline water microbial communities from Organic Lake, Antarctica - #232 | ecosystem: Environmental > Aquatic > Non-marine Saline and Alkaline > Saline | place: Antarctica: Organic Lake...
TAGGATGTGTGAGGGGTGTGGGGTAGATGGGTTGCGGAGGCTGTGGAGATGGGTGGGGGAAAAGAGGGGGTGGGGATAGAGTGCAATGCGGAGGGGTGGTAGGGCAAGGGGTGTGAGCTGGTGGGTGCAGTGGGGTGTGAGTGTGAGCTAGGGGGTGCGTTGACAAGGCCATGCGTCTGATGGTGGTGGCTTGAAATGGCGTAAGTCGGAGGAGGAGCGTGGTGGTTGGGTAAGGGCGGGGTTGGGGGAGGGCCTGGGAACTGCCGCAGAATATCGTTATGCAGTTGCTGGGTACGCAGCTTCAGCTGTTGTAAGTCGGCGGGGGAGAGCAGTGTGCCAGGGCCGTGAGGCAGGGGCGCTGGCTGCGTATGGTGGGGCAGGGGCGCTGGGTGCGTGTGGTGGGGCAGCTGCGTTGTCAATGGGGCAGGGTCGTGAGGTAGGGGCGCTGGCTGCATATGGTGGGGCAGCAGCTGCTGCTGTTGCTGCTGTAGCGCAGCTGGGAATAGCATTGCAGCGGTGTGTGGTAGGAGGTCTGGCTGCGAGTGGGGGGGCAGCAGCTGCTGATGATGTTGGGGTTGCTGCAACTGTTGTTGCTGGTGATGGTGATCCTGCAAGGGCATCGAGCCAGCGCCTTGGTAGGGCTGCAGCAGCAGCTGCTGCTCAAAGTGGTGGTGCTGCTGCTGTGCTGGCAACGCACTGACACCTTGGTGGAGCTGCGGCTGTTGTTCTAGGCAGGGCTGCTGCTGCTGCTGAATGGCTGCACTGCTACTCTCGCCCCCTCCCTGACTTACAGCAAGTCTGTCATTGCCACCCACATCTGCACCACGACTACCATTGCCATTGCTTGCACAGTCGTTGGGTGCCCTATCATCGTGCAAGCCCCCCAGATCACCACCCTGCCGAGGCGTATTACTGGGGTCAGACATTCTGCTGTGGCCGATACCGTTGCTGGTGGCCTGCCTCTGGGCATTGATGGGCAAGGCAGAGGGCGAGGGGATGTGGCGGGGACGGGTGGGGGTGCCATCACGGCTGGCTGCGAGTAGCAAAGTCAGACATACGAAAGGAAGGAAGTCACATATTAATTGGTTGCCGAGGCGAAGGGTGAGAAGATGTGGCAAGGACGGGAGGGTGTGCCTTCACGCCTGGCTGCAAACAGCAAATGCTGGCACATACAAAGACAGAAGTCACGTTATTAACGGTCAGCAAGGTAAGGGCGAGGGGAACGTGGTGTGGACGGGTGGGGGTGCCTTCACGCCTGGCTGCAAACAGCAAATGCTAGCACATACAAAGACAGAAGTCACATATTAAACAATCGGCAAGGGGATGTGGCGGGGCGGGTGGGGGTGCCTTCACGCCTGGCTGTGAGGAGCAAAAGGATGACCACGTGCACAAAAATGAACACTGACATTAAGGGCATCAGTGTCACGAAAAGAGAATGGTTGGCCAGAACCATGTATATGCGGTGTATATATGATGTTTTCGGCAGGGAATTCACCAAAAATACGGTGTAAACATACAGTTCTGGCCAACCCTAGAAAAGAATCCAGGGAAGGCTACCTTGACCAAGGTCCGGAGGGATGATTTTTCCGGACAGATGTGGCTGCTCTGTAATTCTCGCGCCTGAGGCGGTTGTTTTTTAGCACGCAAAGGAAACAGCGTGGCTTGGCTCTGATTGGCTGCTGAGCCTTACGCAAGGCGCACATTCAAGCTTTCCAACGTGCCTTTCGAAAACATTTCCCAACGAGCGAATTAAAAAGCGCTGCGTCCGAGGTTTCAATGTGCTTCAGCAGGCATTCACGCAAAGTGCGGCTTTCTGAGTGTGTGTGACAGCAAGTTCCCATACAACGTGCAGCTTTTTGAGTGTGTTCCAGCGGACCTCCTACTCTCTGCTCGCACCTGTGGGCTGTGGCTTTTTGGCAAGCAAAGGGGACAGCCTGGCCTGGTTCTGAGTTTGCGCTGCCGCCTGAAGAGCACGGCCCCTGTTGAATGGAGAGCTAGGACGCCACTTCTCTGGCTGTTGTTGCTCCTGCGCCTGTGCCTGCTGCTGCTGCTGCTGCTGCTCGCTTGCAGTCCCGTTCTTACGTAGGGACAGCTTCTGACTGACGACAGAAAGCGACCTGCTGCCACCTGTGCGTGCGCGTGTGCGTGCATGTGAGTGGCGGTCAAAAGCGTACTACCGTGTTGTAGCACTGAGCTTACTCATCCACTTACTGTACTTAACCCATACGCCATAGCTCTAGCAATATTGCTTGATGTGTGTACACGTACGTGTGTACGTGTGTGTTTGCCCTGTGTGAAGAGGATGCTGAGCCGGACGCGGGCTTTTTATTGGTGAGGCTATGCTCTGAGGTACATCATGTACTTCTATTTCTATGGCTGTTCAGGAATGCAATATACACATCCTAAGGCACGCTGGCAAGCACGTACGGGTGGGACAAACCTGGTGGAGGTGCTGGTCTGGATGCGGGCCTGCTGCGAGGCTGTGCGCTGAGGGGGCGGCCATTCCTGCCCTGCCCTTGCTCTAGATCTGCACCCCCCAAGCGGCTAGGAGCTGGCCTGCTTCTGTCTGCAGACACAGGCCTGACCCGCTCCCCAGTTACAGGCCTGGCAATAAAGTTTGTGCGAGTATTTGTGTCTGTTTATGTGTGTGTGTGTGTGTGTGTGTGTGTGTGTGTGTGTGTGTGTGTGTGTGTGTGTTTATGTGTGTGTGCGTGCATGCGTCTGTGTGCCCACGTTCTGCAACCTGGCTTGCTCCTGCCTACAGACATCGGCCTGTCTGATTTTCAGCTACCAGCCTGGTAACAGAATAATTGCGCGATAGTGTATGATAGTGTACATATGTGCTGATTTGTGTATGCTTGCTAAACGATTAGACAGGTAATTGTGTGTATGGGTGTACAGGTATACATGTGTGCATGCGCGCTTGCTTGCGCAAATGTTTATGTAATCGTGCAACGTACCCATGCTGTTACTGAGTACTGTATACAAATAATGGATGCTGCACCAAACGCACTTGACAACATGCACAGCGCTGTTTGCCGGGTTATGTGCAGCAAGGCCACATTGTGTCGATGGTTTGAGTGTGGTTTGAGCGGGGGGGGCTGGGGAGCAGCCTGGGTTGTGGCGGGTGTCGATGTGGAGCTTGTGGGCGGGGGGCACGAGGTGTGGCTTGGTAGGGGATCCTGAACACACACACACACACACACACAAGCCAGAAGAAGTGGTATAGGCGTGAATGGACAAGGCGACAGAAGCGAGGCTTGAGCAAACTGATCTGGAAAACTCAGGTTTGCGACAGCAGGTGTGGGTGGTAGGCGCCTGGGCTTGTGTCGCAGAGTGGACTAGAGAAAGGGGGATTAAAGTGAGGTATGACTTAAACCGTATAAGAAAGCTTGCAATCACAGGCACGCACACAGCTAGGATTTGGAAGCAACGATGCACATAAATCATCACGCCGTACAATACCTTATAACCTCACAAAGGCACCTACACAAACTCACACCCTCTCACACACGCACCCGCTTATACACACATGCACACACAAACACACCTTGGGTGACCTTGAACAGGGCACGAGTGGCCTTTTGCCGGGATGCTTCATCACAGCTCGCGTCTGCCACACGATGTGGTGAGCGCACACGCGCACCGGGCGACATGCATTGCACAGCATCACGTAGATCACACACCAGCTGCTCCCTGCAGGCAGTACGCAGTAATATGACGTAGCAGTGAGGAAAACAAATGTTCAGCAGTGAGGAGTACAAACGCTCAGCAGTAAGGAATTCATCCGTTCAAATTTGAAGAACACAAACTTACACACTGTACGTAGGAAGCTTGATGTGCTCTTACAATACAACTTTTACAACCTACCAGTTGAATGTGTGGTGCAGCAGTAGGTGATTGCAGGAGCAGGGCGAGGACAGTTTGTGACAGGTGACGAGTGCAAGGGACGAGTGCAAGGGACGAGTGCAAGGGACGAGTGCAAGGGACGAGTGCAAGGGACGAGTGCAAGGGACGAGTGCAGCATATTTTGCAGCTTCTTACGTTGCAGCTCACACCACCATGCAGCTTCTTACGTCAAGTCCAACACATACACCCAACCACCCTCAAACAAAATGCATCTGCAGTAAGGCTATTTCTCTGAAGCACATTAAAACGACATACTAATAATCAAGTGCTTAACCCTAAAACCTTTCATATAACCAGCCCACTTAAGCACGCACAAGTGTACACCCACACATATCTCTCTCTCTCTCTCTCTCTCTCTCTGTCTCTCTCTCTTTCTCTCTCTCTCTCTCTCTCTCTCTCTCTCCCTCTCTCTCTCTCTCTCTCTCTCTCTCTCTCTCTCTCTCTCTCAACACACTCACACACACAAAGCACACCTGTCTCCCTGCAGTACGCGCCGCTGCATGTCTTCCTCAATCCTCAGCGCTGTCATGGCTCCACCCAAAACACGTATTTTGATCTGTGCAGCAAAAAGGTGCCAATGTTTTGCGCTAACATGCACGGCATACCTGGAAATTAGTCAGGACACAACTGCGTGTTGCTTACCTCATGATGTCCTGTGCACATTTGCTTTCATGGTTATGGAATTTGCAAATAGTAAGCTTGACACCCACCTCCTCCACTAGATCAGCACGTGCTCTGTTGATGAGGTCCATAAGCCGTGTCAGTGTTTGCTGCTGAGCCAGAAGCACCTGTGTATGTTTGTATGTGTACTTGTGTGTGTATGTGTGTGTGAGAGATAGTTCGATAGGTAGAGATAGAGAGTGTGAGAGAGAGACCGTTATATGATGTATAAGTATATTTGTATATGTACAGCAACTTTTGACAGGAAGTCTCCAGGCATGCGGTGTACATACATACATATACATACATATGTTTAGTCCTCGTGAACCCTGTTCATGTGGCTCTTCTTCATATAAACAGGATTGCCACAATCGTACATACACATTGCATTAACAGTACATGAAAGTCTCATCGATTTCTATGCCACAACAAACTATGGGGTGACAGATACAGTGCTAATATTTGAATAGATATGGCTTAGCCCAGCCCTTCTTGTGTGAATTTTGTCTATGAAATGTGCTGGCAGGGCAGGGCACGTAGTAATCAGGCCTCGCTGACAGAACCTTGGCCACGCACCTGTGCAAACACACCCTGCAAGATCACGCCTTTCCAGACTTGCCTGTTGCTTGGTCTGCTTCACTTTGGACTGACAATACACATGCAAACACACCCTACCAGATCAGCCTTCCCAAATTTGCAATTCCCTTTGCCTTGGTCGCTCAGGTAATTACAGGTAATGTTTGTATGAGCGTATTTTTACATATAAAAAAGCTTGTGCAAATGAGACCCTCCAGATAACGCCACGCTTGCGAGTTCTGTCATGTAGGCAGCTGACCGGACGTAATTCACATACGCACACACTCATAACATGCAAGCGCCTCCTGCCAAGTACAGCACTTGCAGCTCACATCAATTTGGCAGAGTTATGATGGCCGTCTTCTGCTTCAAAGTACCTCACAACGCACAACACACACCTGCGTAAACGCGTCCTGCCAGCTCACACTGCCCCCCTCACGTGCTGCGACGGCAAGGCCCAGTTTGTACATGCGAGATACCTCTCGCGTCAAGGCGGCTGTGATGAGTCGGCGCTCCTGTTGCAAAGAGAGCAAGAGTAGAAAAATGTGTCGGTTTCATTCCTGTCGAATTTGAGCGGCAACCACACACAAACAAAAGAGAAATGAGCCTGCATCTTCTCCCCTGTTTGGGAGGCAGTTAAAAGCAGGGAAGCGCGTGAGTCAGCAATCTTGTTATTCTACTTAGAACGATATTAACGCACAAGCGTGCACTGCTCCATTTTGGAGGCAATGGTGAAGGACATGAGATCGCCCTCTCTATCATCCAGAGGCTTTTGTGTACGCAAGAACACACCAAGCAAATTTTTGCTCGATTCTATATTCAAGACACAAGCTGACCACAAAAGACCTTGACACAAGTGAAAGTCAGACGCGTGAGATGCAGACCATTTCAATGATAGCACGACACTGTGTCCACAAAAGACCTTGACACAAGTGAAAGTCAGGCGCGTGAGATGCAGCACCATTTCAATGACTGTACTAAGCTGTGTGCAGCAGAGATTCAAGAGAGGTCACATTTATGCGCAGGTGAACTCCTCGTCTGATGAACATGTAAAGAGGTCGTGTTCTATGAAATTGAATATGCAGAGGTTACACTGATGCACAGGTGAGATCATCATCTCGACTCACAGGCAAAGACAGGCTGCCCTCGTAGTCCCACATCTCCATCTTGCGTGTGGGGTTGATGGGGATGGTAAGGGGCGCACCCTTGACCACAGCCCTGGACCGTCTGCCGTACATCACACCGAATAGCTCCCGGTGCAGGTGCAGCTGCTGGAGCGTGTGGGTCTGTGAGCAGTTTGTGTGTAAGTTTGTGTGTGTGTGTGTGCGCCTGTGTGTGGGTGCGTGTGTGTGAACCGCCCCTTGACCACAGCCCTGGCCCGTCTGCCGTACATTGAATTAAATAGCTCCCGGTGCAGGTGCAGCTGCTGGAGCGTGTGGGTCTGTGAGCAGTTTGTGTGTGTGATTAACCTATCCATACGCACATGCACCCACACACCCACACCCACACTCATTCCTATACACCCAAATCCACACTCACATTCACACATGAACCCACACCCACACACCATTTTGTGGGCCATACACGCGTTATGCAGCATCATGGCCAGGTAGGAGTCCTCCTGCTCAAGCACCTCCATGGCTGCTGCCCCCTCATAGTGTTCTACCTCGTGGGCATCCAGCACACGTAAACCAGGCAGGCTGGCAATGACGTGCGCCCTGCAAGTGTGAGCAAGTATGTGTGCACACATTTAGGTGTGCATGTGTACGTGCACGTGTGTCTGTGTGTGTGCGTGCACGTGCCTTTGTGTATGTGTATGTGCGTCAGTTGCGTGTGTGGAAGGGCGGGTGTATCTGTTCGTTCTGCGTGCGTTGAAGTGTGTGTGTGTGTGTGCGTTGAAGTATGTGTATGTGTGTGAGTGTGTGTGTGTGTGCTTGTTTGTGTATGTGTGTGTGAATTTGCAAATGTGCAAGTGTTGTGCCTTATGTAAACATTGCAGCATCCAATCAGTACCTGTAGTAAGGAGCCTCACTGCACGGGTTGCCCTCCAGGGTCAGGACTTCTAAGTATTTCAGATCCTCCAAGCATTCAAGCACCTGCAGCAAAACGCAGTCGCGTGTTGGACGTGAAATCAACTATGGCAAGTCAAGTCGTCAAAGTCATGTCTGAAAGGACCAACAAGAAAGGGATTGGGTTTCACTGCTTCACACTCGTCTTTGGTTCTCTGGAAAGTTTGCTTCGTCCAATTCTAAGGACAGTGCAATCTTCAAAACGCCAATGCGCTGTCCAGACATCAGCTTGTTGTTTGGCAATCGCTTATTGCTGATCATTAGGCCATGCAAACGTTGCACTGAACACACACACACACACATATATAGACACACACACATATACAGACAAACACGCATGCACACACACACACACCTCCTCAAGGTTTCCCAGCAGGTTGTGGGCCAGCGTGAGCGTTTGCACACCCCTGAACTGCTGGATGCCACGCACGCTGGTGAGGGAGTTGTTGCTGAGGAAGATCTTGCTGGCGGCTTGGTATCGGGACGGCAGCTCATCGAGCCTACATATGCAAGGAAATGAAAACATAATGAGCACTTGGGCAATAACCGGCTGACATCCACGGGCTCATCAAGCCTGCACACACACATACATACACACACAAGGAAATTAAGTAGGAAAAGGAGTGCAGATTGTGCAGACTGCCGGCATGGATCAAGAAAGGATGTGTTTTGTCATCAAGCCTGCAAACACAAGGAAAGCAAGGACAGAGAGTATGATTTAACAACAACCAGTCAACACTCATGAGGGAGAAGAGGTAGCCATCAAGACAGCTGCAGTCACAGCAAAAGGTAGGGACAGAATAGGGTATAATTAGGGTTGGCCAGAACCATATATATACGGTGTACATACGGTATTTTTGGCTTGGAAATCACCAAATATACGGTGTATATATACGTATATATACGGTTCTGGCCAACCCTAGGTATAATCAGGCATCATGTAGAGCTCCCCAAGATGTCAGGAATCAAAAAAGCAACGGTTTGAGCTGCAAACCCACATCCACACACTCATGAAGAAAGATGGCGCCACATAGAAGCTTGCCTGGCGTGCGACAAAGTAAGGCGACAACGCAAGGTTCTTTAGGCTTTTCAACGTTAAAGAAAACGAGTACGAGCAAGGCATTTGGATTGTCCTCTACATTGAAATGGAGCCATCTAAGGCATGGTTGCAAACAAATATTGGAAGCACCTTTTGAGGCGGTGACAAACATGATGGCAAACATCGAGATGATTGAGGCAAGTGGAAACGTCAAAGACACACACGTTCCTAAGTTTGGGGAATTTGTTTTAAGAGGGCACGTGCATGCGTACATAACGCATTCCCCTAGCTGCGTGCACAACAATTCGAAGTACAAGGCACTAGTAAAAGGATGCCAGTATGTGTGTGTGTGTGTGTGTGTGTGTGTGTGGTGTGTGCGTATGCTCTCTTCGGTACCTGGTGATGTAGCGACCCACAGCTGACACTTTGTTGCGGTCGAACAGCTGAGGCTGTCGGCTCAGCACGGAGGACAGCAAAACCTGGTTGGGTCCCTGAGCGTTGTTTGACCTGTGTGCATAATGTGGAACAGGATTCAGCCAGATGAGGGTCTCTCAGATGAAAATGAGACCCTGCTGCTGCTGCTGCTGCTGCTATTTAGGCGCTTCCCAGTGAGAAACAATAACACTTACGCTGACAGCAAAGTTGCACAAGTACCTGCTCAAGTCACGACGTCACTGCTTCATACCTTTGGCTGCCAAGTGCACGTGCGGATGCCAGCTTGTGTAGCTTGTTTCCACGCAGGGTCTGCCCCATTGCAGCCAAAGCAGTGCTGCATGCCACACACAAACATTTTTGTCAGCTTTAAGCTCTGATAGAACAAAGGTCACCAGCTTCGGTGGCTCAGTCAAGCGCAAACGCACCGGTGCTTGATGTTTGCAGGGCATGGTTTGCCTCCATTCTGCTGTGGGTGGGTGGGGTCTATATTTTCCTGTTGGTGAGGAGCCACAGGCGAACGGGACCCAGTTTGCATAGGTGAAGGGGGGCGATGCTCCAACTTAGAAGGCTGCTGCTGCTGCTGCTGCTGCTGCTGAAGAGCCTCCTCCTGTGTGTGCGTGCATACGTGCATGCATGCATGCATGTGTGTGTGTGTGTGTGTCTGTGTGCACATTTGTGCGTGTGTGTGTGTGTGTGTGTGTTTGTGTGTGTGTGTGTGTGTGTGTGCGTGTGTGTGTGTGTGTGTGTGTTTGTGCGTGTGTGTGTGTGTGTGTTCACGTTTGTGCATGTGTGGGCGTTTGTGTGTGTCTCTGTATGTGCTTGTGTGTCTGTGTGCACGATTGTGTGTGTGTGTGTGTGTGCATTTGTGAGTATGTGTGTGTGTGTGCGCGCGTGTGTGTGCGTGTCTGTATGTGCGGAGTCAGTCAACCATGCGGTCAACACCCAAGCTTGTCAAAATGCTACAACTCAGCGAGTGCAAGCGGTACTGCTTTGACTCAACTCACATTTTCAGCACTCTTGCTGTAGCCTCTTTTCATGGCTCCATCTCGCTGACATACAACGGGCGGTAATGAGGTAGTGACTTTGCTTAACTTGTAAAATAAAATCAAATGGTCATAACGGTTCCACGAAGATTTTTCCGGGCGACCATTCAGTTCGGTTCGGCTGCTTGTAAAGTAACTTTTTTTATTAGATGATAGCTGCAAGGTCTGCATGCTACGTTGCCCCCTCTTCTTTGAATTCTCGTTTTGCATGCCATAAACTTGCACATGCTCCTGCTCTAGGGTCTAACCGAATATCCTCATTAGTCTATTACCAGCCAAGGGCTATGGCACCTAAAGGTAGTAGCATGTTGGGAGCAGTATCAGCGAACAGTTTGAGTGTGTGCTGCCCACGCTGCCCCTTTGTGCTGCATTGACACGGCATTTGCGTACCTGCAGCGGCAAGTTCTAAGTCTTTGCTGCATGTACGACTTTACAATTCTGCACTACAGCAGGCTCTGCCAGTGGACCAGAAAAACAGCAGCAGCCAGAAGCACACGCAAATTTCACGACTCCTTCTCTTGTGTTGAGCATCGATCCTCAGGAGTACAGGTGTGTATGTATGTGTGTGTGTATGTGTGTGTGCACGTGCGCGCATGTGTGTATATGTGTGTGTCTGTAAGTGTTTGAATGGGTGGGTGGGTGGGTGCACGAGCATACGTATCAGCTTGCCTGCATTGTGATTTACAATTTGTAAACTTGAGCATACATACACACATACACACACAATATGTGTATCCCTTATCAACTTTTGCTGCTGTCACGCAACAGGCCTCAGCTGGACCGCAAGCTAGAGAGAGTCCAAGCCATGTTTTCTTCTCTGCCCCCAGCTGGAGAAACCATGCCTGAGATGGAAGTCTTTGAGAGTGCACCTATAAACTGTGGGTTCTTTAATTGTTTCAGCTCGATTGAACTTTCAAGTCAGTGCCCTTGTATCTCCATAGGAAGGCATACGGTTTTCTGCTTGTTGCCAACTTAAAGCTATATACAAGCTTGAAGGATGCAACGAATGTTATTTTGTCTAAAGCTTAATACACGCTACCGTTTGCCACTATCCTTTGATTTGACTGCAGCTGCCTTTCACCACCACTGTAAACAAAACTAAAGCGCGCACGCTTGCACACGTGTACACAGGCGCGTACACACATGCATTCACACGAACAAGATTTCACACATATGCAAACAAGAACAAAATTTCAATCTTGCTGCCCACAGATCGCATGCGTGCAGAGTTCTCCTGCTGGGGGCTTAAGCAACAGGAAGGCAAAGAGTCCGACGTCCACTTCATCATGTACGACTCAGCCAGTGGCATCAAACCTCCACCCATGTATGTGTCTCAAGCGACATAGTTATACGCAGGGTTGTTCAGAATGCATACATCATCGCATATCGCATACTGTACATTACTCACATCACTGCAAACGTTTCTAACCCTCTTGCGGTGTGTGCCACAAGCAGATTAGTATATTATTATTAAGGGCCTCGCAGCTTGCATTGGTATAAAACAGAGGTTTCTCAAGGATCCCTGGGTTTGTATTCCTAGTCAAAACACCCAATTATGCTGTGGCTCCATGCACGTATCCCCTCTGTTTTGCTATTCAAGGCATGCTTTGTGATCTTCCTTTTGCCTGTGGTCCTTTACGTGAGTTGGCTTTGCTTGCTTAATCAGAAAAGGGACGAAAGGCTCGCACATGCCCACGTTGAAATACTATGCGCCTACACAGTATACAGTGTTCCCCCCACTCACACACTTGCATAAGAGTTTGCTGAATTTGATTGGTATTTTCAATCATTATTTATGACGCCGTGCGGTATGACCACATGTGAAATTTTCCTGCCAAAAGCCACTACACTGTGCACCGTATATACATGGTTCTGGCCAAATCTAGATATGTGTCGTTATCGTTTGCGGAAGCTTTTGCAGGAAACTGATGATATGTGCGGTGATACATATGAGAGGTATATAAACAAATTGCATCTACGAAGGATTGTTTACGGTGATGAAATTAAACGTCTGGAAAGCTGAAAAGGATCAGTGTGCTGTTTGAGCAAAATAAACAGTGTTGAGAAACATGCTCGTTTTGGCATCCGCCAAGTGCAATTCTTTTGCACGAGCTTTTGCATCCGCCAAGTGCAATTCTTTTGCACGAGCTTTGGAATGACTCCATATCAGTGCTGGCGTGGAGCTGACGTTGTGCCCCACACAACATAGAATAGAGGACAGCTGAGGTTGATGCAGCTGCGTGCTTCTTAAAGCTGAACAAAAGCTACGGCCTGTGCAGCTCACTTGAGGAGTGGTCACCCAGTGTAAAGTTGTCATCTATTTCCCAACGCGTGGCGCCTTGCCAACACTCGCTATATGTTTTGTACAGTGCTTTTATACGCTTCATCGTAATCACTGTCACTTAATTTGCATGAACCAATTCACAAGTGCATTCCCGATCCCCATGGCCTGTTGGTGTGGTTGGCGTGTACTAGATTTTGAGAAGGTAGTAGCAACTAACTGCCTGGCTAAAACGCCAAGTATGGCGACGTTGTTAGCAAAGATTGCAAATCTAAATTAATTACAAGGCAGGCTCATTGGCACACTGGATTCCTGGAACTGACAAACATCCTATGTACAATTCTGGCCACTTCTATGGACAAGGGCGGCCCTCACTCTATTTTGGCCGTCACTCTATTGTGGCCAGCATCTGAACAGATGGAGTGCTAGGAGTGAGCAGGAATTGGACTGGGAACAAACCCATAAAGTGCGTGAGCTCGCCTGGTGGTTCCTATTCTTACACGTGCAGGATCCGGGTAGATGAATTCCCTGTGGGCTCGGTCCTGATGAATGAGCTGATGGCCCTCGTACGCCAAGGAGTGAACAAGGACCCTGTGTTGCGAGAGAAGCTGTTCCAGGTGTGCACCTGTCTGTGTTCATGTGTGTGTCTGTGAGTGTGTGTTGTGTGTGAGCGTGTATGTGTATGTGTGCTTGGTATATGCTTGGCATCTGGCCTTTTTTATGGTGTAGCAAGGCATGATCAGTTGCACATATATACACACATGCACACAAATACACACACAACAGGTCAACTTCCACACCACGCAAGTGGGCGAGGCCATGGTGACACTGGTCTACCACAAGAGGCTGGACGACGTGTGGCAGGAAGCTGCAAAGAAGCTGCGCTCCCTCCTGGCCCAGGCCCCTAGCACACACGGCCGCATGCCACATGTCATTGGTGAGTTAGATGTGTGTTGTAAGTTACTGGTGAGTGAAATGCGTGTCACAGATTACTGGTGGGTGAGATGTGTGTCACAAATCATCAGTGAGTGAGATGTGTGTCACAAGTCATTGGTGAGTGAGATGTGTGTCACAGTTCATTAGTGAGTGAGATGTGTGACAAATCATTAGTGAGTGAGATGAGTGTCATAAATCATTTGTGAGTGAGATGTGTATCATAAATTATTAGTGAGTGAGATGTGTGCCTCATGTCTACCTACTGGTGAGTGAGTTGTGTGTGTGTGTGTGTGCGTGTGTGTGTGTGTGTGTGTGTGTGCGCGCGCGTGTGTGTGTGTGTGTGTGTACGTGACTGTGTGTGCCATGCTAACATGGTGTGTGGGTAATCTGCCTCAAGTCGTGGAGAGCAAGATGTATGTCACATGCCTAGGGCTGGCCAATAGCATACAAGATGCTATGTACAGTGCATTAAAGACATTATAAGCAGGAATATTACGGTTATATTTGGTGACACAGTGATGTAACCGCTTCTGGCCAACTGCTGCTCATGTCATGTCACATGTCATCAATGAGTGTGATGCGTGCCATGCTTACTCGGTGCGCAAGACACGTGCTGCACAACAGTGGTATGGCAGGTGCTATGCTAAGGAGTGTTAAGTGCAGAATGTCCAGTGCGACGCCGTACTCTGCTCTTGGTTCAGTTCAATCCTTGTTGGGGCTAAACGCTTTTTTTGGGGGCGGATTGATGCACTTCCATGCCCACAAGTGCTGAAATACTGTAATCAGTTACTCATGTCTTGACCGGCAACATGATGTTGCAAGCACACGCTTACGAGAATAGCGTAAAAAGGTCTCTGTGAAATTCACTTGCGAACGAGGATAGGTAATACGGCTAACATCATATCATACGGAATTCGCATTCTACATTGTATTTGTCGTAAACCCTTACCTAAACCCTAACAATTTCTGGTCATACACCACAGCAGTCCACCATGTTTGAGCATGCTGCGCAGGCCACTCTTTTTATTTTCCTGTATTTTTTCGTGTACGGGTGTGTGGGGGTGGGGGTGTGCGTGTGCGTGTTGTTGTGTATGTGTGTGTGTGTGCTACAGCTCATAACGACAGTGTGCTCATTACTGGTATTGTAGGCAGAGATACAAAAAATGCACCTGGTGCACATAAATGAAGGCTGTGTGCTCACACTGCTGACGATGCAGGCAGGAGCAGGAAACAAAAGGTGGAGCTTGACCAGTCGCACGTGGTCGAGCAGCTCACGGTTAATGGCAAGGTGTACGCCAGCAAACAGGTGAGAAAGCTTTTTGGGGCGGAGCCCCCCGGGGCGTATTCCCCTTATGTTCATGTCAAGTTTGACTGAAGAATAGAGCTTTGAGTCTCCCAGGAGGCCACCTCAGAGTGTAAAAACTGTATGAAATTGAAGCTAATTTTGTGCTGATTCCGGAACACCCCGGTCAACCTCAACCCAACCCAACCTCAACCCAACCCAGGCCAACCTCAACCTCAACCTCAACCTCAACCCAACCCAACCTCATGACCCTTTTTGTCGTGGTCTTGGAGGCACGACTGCAGAGTGCGCTCTTTAATAAATCCACAGCCCGTCCATTGCATGCAACATTATATCAGAAATTTTTTAGGGTAAAGACTTTCCAGCATACAGTTATTTTCATTTGGAATGCAAAACCTTTCTTCATTTTTTGAAGATTCGGCACGAAGGAATAGCATCGTTATATTTACAGCAGCCGTTTAACTTATTCAATGGGCAGATGTCAGACTCGTAGAGATAGGCCAGCACCTTTCTCAACAGCAGGGTATGCCCCATGAGCTTTGTGACGGTGTAGGTAGAGCTGGCTAGAACTTACAGCATACACACATACAAAAATACACACACACGTACATAAACAGACACATAAATAGACACACACACACACGTACATAAACAGACACATAAATAGACACACACACACACACACACACAACGCACCCAGGTAGAGGCCACCTTCAGCCAGCCCAATGCAGGCATGTGCCAGCACATGGTGTCATGGGCCCAGACAGTCACTGCAGGCTCGCACGACCCAGCTGCAGCTGCCATTGCCGCGGCTGCCACTAATCCTACAGACACACCGGGATCAGCAGGTGGGGCACTGATACTTGTGCTTAGGATTGGTGCATTGTTTGCAGCAACGGCGGCGCAAGCACGCCATATCAATCCCCCTCTCACTGACTTGCACGCATATCCATGCACACACACACACACATGCACACGTGCATAGATGCGCACACACCCAAGCACTCACACGCACACACACACACACATACACACGCACACACAGCAGATCAAGGCAAGGCGTTGGGATCGGCTGAACAAGCAGGCACCGGTGATGCCAACAGCAATGCTTTGGCCAGCAGCAGCGGAAACCACGACTTACTGGAGCTGTATTGTGGGAACGGCAACTTCACCATCCCCCTTGCTGCCAATTTTAGGTATTTACTTGTTCATTTCTTCAATGGCATCAAAATATCTTCCCTGCCAGGGGAATGTTCCCAAGGGTCAGGCAAGAATGCATCCCTGATCCGTCTGACAAGAAAGGCACGTATGCAGTTATGTTATACTTTACCGGCAGAGAAGGCAAACAGGGTCCAAACGCTGAAGACTGTTTTATGTGAAGAAAAGACGTGGGATTTCAAGAATGTGCGTGTGCCATGCGTTAAAGTGACACATCATTACATCATTCATTATCGTTCATAACATCATTCATCACATCATTCATCACATCATTCATTATCGTTCATCAAATCATTAACTGTCGTTCATCGTATCATTCATTATCGTGCATCACATCATTCATTATCGTTCATCACATCATTCATTATCGTTCATCACATCATTTATTGTCATTCATCACATCATCCATTATCGTTCTATATCTTATGCTGCGTACACAACCAGATGATGATCACTCAGTCTTCTTACGTGTGGGGTACTGTGCTGCATAGTGCAACCTGGACTGTACTACGTGTGGGGTGCTGTGCTGCATAGTGCATGCAGCCTGGACTGTACTATGTGTGGGGTGCTGTGCTGCATATTGCATACCTGCAACCTGGAGCCCCTCACAGGTCATGACTAGCTAGAGTTAGCTTGATTTCATTTTGTACGCACCTCTGATGGCCACGCATCCAAGTATTTCCCTTCAAACCTCACAGGATGAGTGTATGGTTCTGGCGGCCTATAAAAAATATATAACATAGATACGGTCCTGGCCATGTCAAGTCAAGACCTCTCCTTAACCCATTGTTCAAACACACTGAGTGCACATACACAAACACACGTACACACATGCACGTACACACACACACACACACACACACACACACACACACACACGCCCGCGCGCGCATACAGACGGGTGGTGGCCACAGAGGTGTCCAAGAGTGGCGTAGAGGCAGCTCGCTGGAATATAGAAGCCAACAAGGTGACAATTTGTTTAAGTGGCAGTGGAGCAAGAATTTGCAGGCTGGTTGGCAACTTTCATTAATTCCTATTGTATGACATTCTAGCAGTCTAAACCTGGTCCATATACTTCTCAAACTTCTTACGTACCTTTGCACTTAAAAAGAACTTGTCAGCTTTGATGCTCATTACAGTATTGCGCAACAGACACCACACACACACACACACACACACACACACACACACACACACACACACATACACATACACATACACACACACACACTACATCAAAAACACGACCCCAGGTGGACAACATCTTTGTGGCACGCATGTCCTCTGAGGAGTTCACGGATGCGTGGAAGACTCAGGCAACTAAGAGGCGACTAGAGGGCTTGGACTGGGCACAGTTGTCGCTGCGGACAGTGCTAGTGGACCCCCCACGAGCTGGTTTAGACCCTGGGGTGCGTGCGGTGTGTGTGTGTGTGTTTGTTTGTGTGGTGAACGAGCGTCCATGCTGTATGTAAACTGCGTACGTTACGGGTAACCCTTGCTTTAGACCCTGGGGTGAGTGCGGCGTCTTCATCACTTGTGTGGTTCATGGTGTCCATGTCATGTAAACTGCGCAAGCTGAACGGTCCCCACATGCTAGATTGGATCTGGTGTGAGTGGGGTGTCGTGCTTAATGTGCGCACAATCGTGTCAATTAATTGTGTGTATGATGTGCGTAGGTACACCAGGTGTAAGTGCACCTTGTGCAATTGTGTCGAAGATGTGCGTAGAAGCACTTCATGCAAGTGGGTGGAGCTAGATTCGGATGTTTTGTGTCGAAACTTGCTGCTTTCCTGTCCCATGCAACTTCGCAACTCCCCCTATCTCAAGGAGCCTGGCCATTTTTGTATTTGCGATACAACCGGTTCCAATGTCTACTTATAAACCTGCATCGTGTTTATTCGAAGCCGCGCAGTGTTGAAAAGCACACATGCACGCATGCACATGCATTTACTGGGCTACTCTGCCTTGCGTTTAATATGACGAACAAATGACAGGCTGGCAGGCCATGATGCACTTGGGATCTCTTGCAACCTTGCCTCTAAATTACATTTTCGACCTGTCCTTTGCAGACTGCGAATTTTGGTTTCAGTACCAACATCTTGACCACAATTACACTCATTCGTGCATGCGCGCGCACACACACAACACACACACACACACACACACACACATACACACACACACACACACACACACACGTGCAGACAGTGAAGCTGGTGTCAGAGTTTGAGCGCATTGTGTACATTTCATGTAATCCAGAAACCCTGCTGAAAAACCTGAAGGTGAGCTGGTGAATTCTGCTGTTTCTGCATTTTTGGCAGTGTGTAAGTTATATTAGCTGTTACTGCATGTTGCAGCGTGCATCCTATATTATAGCTGTAATTACATGTTGCAGCGTGTATTTTATAATAGCTGTTACTACATGTTGCAGCTGGCTGCAAAAAAGTACTCGCTTTGATGACTCAGAGGCATGGTGGCCTTCGTCCGTCCATCTTACGAGCTAGCTGTTTTTGTGTGTGGAAGCCCCTTGTTATTCAACACAACATTGTTTGACAGTGCATTTGAGTTTTGCAGCCCCTCCGCGTTCTTTCACAAAGTGCCACGACACTCACAGGATTAAATGCCAACACACAGGCCCTCGTGGGCAACCCCCCCCCCATTGGCCCTCACAGGATTGGGTGTCAGTACACAAGCAGCTATTGTTAGCAATCACAGCGTTTATTGCCGGCACTTGCAGGATTTGGTGCCAACGCACAAGCTCGCAAGATTTGCTGCATTTGACCAGGTATGGTCACGTTCCAATACTGTGCATCTTCCTAGAAAGAAGGGGCATTAAAAGAAAAGTCTTGCTAAATGTTTCAGATTAAGTCCCCGCCTGATGCTGCATATGTCTCTGTCTGATCCTTTACTGACCTAGCAATATTTCATAGCAATCAATGTACGGGGGAAATTATATCAGGTTCTATGTGCACCCCAACCCTTGAGCCTAACTGGTTTATAAGGGCTCAGTCCAGTTTGTCTCTCTCCTGATCCCTGCTCACATTATCGTTGCTTTGTCATCTGTGGTAAAGATATCAAAATCAAAATGGTAAAGAGTTAAATCAAAATGGTGTTGTTTTGCTGGTTGGTGTGAAGAGTTAATTCTGCGTTTGTACCCAAACTAGAGACATATCAACATGGTGTTGCGGCAAAAATAAATAACACGTTGTCAAGGGCTGAACTTGTTGTTTGGTGTCTGCGTTTCCATTACTAAACACGAAATCTGGCTTACTTGCATGTTTCTTCTGATGCATGCTTTGCAGTTCCCTTACACACACCACCTGGAATGTGGAGCGTACCTAGTCAGGCGTGAAAAGCAGCCATGAGGCAGTCGTAGCGGCCAGTCACCAGCTATGTCTTTCTTGGACAAACAACTCGCCTGCCTCACGAGCAAGTGAAGGCCGTCGGCCTTTTGGACCTGCCTAGGCTAACACGCCCAATGAATAGGCAGGTTGTCATGCTAAATCAGTGGCATGGACGAATCGTGTGATTTTCCCTGGGATTAAAATGTGAGCAAAGACACGATATGCACTGCAATACAACCTAAGCAACAACAGTCATTGTGTGGATCTGGATGCCATGGCACACAACCCCCTGACCCACTAATTGTTTTCTTGTTGGATTGCCTGGTGCGGGCACCTTCGTAACCCCCTCCCTTAATCATGCTGGCTGTGTCATCACTATCAGCAGTCTTTTCTTCTCTGAGCAGCGGTTTTACAGTTGTTTGGTTTTCGGCCATGCTAGGCTGTGTTCAGGTCCTTACGGATTTATGCTCTAGCTGCCACGACCTTAACACAGACATTGTTCACGCATTATTGACTTCCCCAAGGAGTCAGCGTCTACACCACACTTTCTGGGGACCGTCTCACAGTGACAAGGGCCACGCTCCCATAAGCCTCCCTGCTAGAAGGTCGTTCCCACGGCTGGACCTCCTTTTCCCAGTCAAAATGTGCAAAAAGCCAACTTTGGCTCCATCTCCCCGACCCCGCCGAGTGAGCAAGCAAGCAAGTTGACTCGACTCTTGATATCGGATAACAACCACTGCCGAGTTCTTGTCAGGGGAAACTTTCTCGTGTGAGCTGAGCAAAGAAGAAGAAGAAGAAGAAGCAGTCGCACTATAAAAACACCTTAACGTTAGAGCTATAAAATGCATAGGTGCCGATAACAAGAGTCCACCAATTTAAAGCTGAAATAAAAACAAGAAAATCAGATGTGGCAGCTGATCAAGGTTTGGCAAGGAATAAAAATCAAAGGCAGAAAGCATAGTGCACACAGAAAAGTTGAAAGTACTGTGTGTCCCACCAGACTGAACTGAAGCAGAAGACGTACAGCTAATAAGTTGCTTGATGAACAAGTTTGTTGACAAGTGAGAGCACAGACCATAAAAATGCCTTGGAAAGCCTTGCACAAAAAACGACCGAATCATTTATGAACGGCTGAACTTCCGTCTACCAGCACAAGTTGTTGCAGATACATACACGTCACAACTGGTAGAAAAAGCAGGTACATATATACAGCGGGGGTGCAGCTAAAATGTTGATCATAGAAGAGTACACCAATGTCAAATCAAAGGTTGAATAAATGCATTCTATAATAATGGCGCTATTTGCGTTGCTATGAGTCTGCCCTAAATTATATCAGCGTGCATAAATGAGAGGCCTGAAAAAACTGGTGCTCATACTGGGAACACAGACAAAAACGCTCACAGTTGGAGGGGCATCTTTTTCACAGTGCCGGCTAACATTATCCAGAGCCCTATAGAAAACTAGAAGCACACTTAACACACCACCACCATTTTCTGGCAGGGGGTGATCACTTGAGACCAAAGTGCATACTACCAGATACTATGTGACCTCTTACTGGTTTCTACCACCTTCTGGCTGGCTTCTACCACTTTCTGGCTAGAGCACACTGCTGAGACCATCAGCACGTTCTTCAGAGCACCACCACCATTTACCAGTAATAAAATTTCAGGAGTGGAGGCTGCGACTCACCCACAGTGCAGCCTCATTACAGCAGACACAGAGGCATATAATGTATGGCGTGAACGTGGCTGCTGCATACCATTTTTACTGAATCTCTAAACCTGCGTTCTGAGCTCTGACCCTGCTAGCAGGCCCTCCAGTTTTTTCGGAAGCTGATGATCCCTGAGACGAGGCCGGCCAAAGCCAAGGTAGCAGGGTACCTAAGAATGGGGTCTCTGCCTCCTGCAATTGAAAAGGAATAAACAAACGTGCTGTACGTGCTGAGCGATCTAGGTTCTCTGCAGCACAAGAAAAAAAGCCATCTTTGAGGCCTTGGCTGTATGGTGACTAGCTGGCAATTAGATCAGGTAGAAACGGGGGGGAAGCAACTTAGCAGGACCATAACCTCTGATTTTGTTGACAGCCATTGCCGCATCTGCCAGGACCAGCACAATGGCTAGCTGGCAAGCATATCAGAAAAGATAAAAGGCAAGCGATTCAGCAGGATTCACCTCTGATTTCGTTGATTGCCATTAGCGCGTCTGCCATGTCCTGCACGATAGCTAGCTGGCAAGTGGCCTTAGCAGCACGAAGCATGGCCAGCTCTTGGCACAGAGCTGAACCAGCTGCATCCTCCTCGTCTATTTTGCTTGGGCCAGGTTGGCTGGACTTTTCCCTGGACCTGGCCTGAGGGCGCAGTACGAGTAACAGTAAAGGAAGATGGTAAGAGTAAGCGCCTATGCTTTGCCATGCCAGCGTGTGCAAATCATGCTGCCAGTGTGTGCAACCGCTGCCATGCCAGCGTGTGCCAGTGTGTGCAAGCGCCTATGCTCTGCCATGCCAGCGTGTGCAAAGAAGAGACTCCTAGTAGGTGCTCATACTAGCCAGATCACCATCAAGTGACGGTACAAATTAAGCAAAGAGAAGAAGGTACAGAAATTACTTACCCATTATGATGAATTAGCGCATGTTAGGAAATGTGTTTTACGCGGATGCTCTCACACTGCTGATATGAACTAGTGTGTGTCATGGAGAGGCTTCAGGCAGGGGTACGCACTGGCCAGGTTGCCAACTTGTTCAAATCTTCTCACAAAAGTTGTATTCAGACTGGGGGGATGCACATGGTAAAAACTGGAGGTGGCGCAGTGATCAGGCTGGGTCGATGAAGAAGCTGCTTGGATGTCCTTGGTGGTTTGGAAAGTAATAATGTAATTATGCTGCAAAACCTCTGCCTTAATGATGTACATTCAAAAGAGCAGGCAGAGAGACAAGAAAAAGAAACCACGTGCTGCTTGAAGTGTGAATGACAGAACCAAGGCATAAGGATGCTGTATCTGTGATCAGCTTAAAGGAGGTGCTGGCATCACCGTCATCGTGTTGGATCACACATACCTAGGGTTGGCCAGAACCATATACCTAGAACTGGCCAGAACCATATACCTAGGGTTGGCCAGAACCATATATATATACGGTGTATATATGTTATTTTTGGCAGGGAAATCCCGAAATATACGGTCATATACGGTGTAGTTACACAATTCTGGCCAACCCTACACATGCTGTGAATCTGTGCCACATATTATGTTAGTGCACCCAGGAGGTATAAAGGAGCACGTTGCTTTGCAGCTGTCGTAGCAACAACAGATGCGAAAGAATGTGGACTGTAGGTCTGCCCAGTTTCATTCGCATGGGAAGGAGAGCATAGACTAACGTGTCAGAGATCAGGCATTGCAGGGAGGCTGGCCAGCAAGGCTGCTGCTGCAGGAAATGACGACAAGGGTTGACTTGCTCGTGAACGTGGTTAGCCGTGAAGGAATGAACTCATTTTGGTGTGATACAAGCAAGAACGAGTTCATTGCCTGGTAGTACATTACGCAGGCAGTGTGGGGAAACCAGGGAACTCGCTCTGGGACCGCTCCAGACATTTTACTTTGCGTTGCTTACCTCCTCTTGTAGGCCGAGCTTCAGTCGCTGCCTCCTCTTAATGTTACGGATCTGCGTGTATGTGATTGTGCACACGTGTGTGTTTGCGTGAGCGTGTGTGTTCTAATGCGTGTTTATATGTGCACATGAGTGTTTGCACGAGCATCAGCGTTCGTGCACACATGCAAGTCACAATGAGCAGGCACACTATTGTGAAAAGGGGGAATGCCTCACCGCCAGCCTCAATTTCTTAGCTTCAGGGACACACCTCAATTCATGCATTAGGCCAGGCATGCAAGACTCATAAATATCATGCATGCAATCCATACGAAGACTCAGCAGAGTAGACAGGTAGGTTGGACTGGCTTGTACCAATCCGATGTTTCTCCTGTATGCCGCATGTATGTGCTTGCTCACAACAGGGTGTTCGGTGAGGGATATCGCCAAGTTGTGTAGGGTGAGAAAGATATGGGGGTGCAGCATTCCCGGTTGTCTACTTGCTTTTAAACTTCATAGACTGCACTTGTCAGGATTGATACTTGAGCTAAAATTATTTTAAAACAAAGTTTACAGAACTGGCTGCCGTACACATAAGGATTGTTTAATTGGGCTTTGTGCCAATTAAATTTGCAATCTTTTACGCGTTTTTAAAATATGAGCTTTGTTGCTGGAAAAATGAAAAGAACAACCCGGGAACACCTACATATTATAACCAGAGCAAACTGCACACACAGTTTGGACATTAACTTGAGCACCCAAACTACTACAAGCCCTCCACTTGCCTTGATGCTGCTCAGCCAGATACTTGCGCAGTAGCCAAGCAGCTCTGCCCATGCGCTGAGCTTGCTCAGCTCTTGCTCACTGGTTTTACTAATCGCACCCGCCTTGATCAGCCTGTGGGCACGTTCAGGGATGTGTCAGGGATGTGTCAGGGATGTGTAGGGATGAGTCAGGGATGTGTCAGGGATGTGTAGGGATGAGTCAGGGATGTGTCAGGGATGTGTCAGGGATGTGTCAGGGATGTGTAGGGATGTGTCAGGGATGAGTCAGGGATGAGTCAGGGATGAGTCAGGGATGAGTCAGGAATGTGTAGGGATGTGTCAGGGATGCGTAGGGATGTGTCAGGGATGTGTAGGGATGAGTCAGGGATTTGACCCATCCCTACTATGTGTGGCAATGCAATGTATGGCTGCTTGCACTTGTGTCGGTCTGCTCATTGCGTGCAAGGGAGACTTGTTTTGTTGGCCTTGCAAGTGCAGTCAAGATAAGCTTTTAGTATTTGTCAAAAGCTTCATGTTCACTTTAATTAAAAATAAGGGAGCTTGGTTCAAGTGCAAGGCTCCTGCCCTGGTCAGAGGTGTAACAATCAAAAAAAGAAGGCGCTTCTTCTAAGTCTGGATGCTTGTGTTGAGTTGATGCTCATTGCCTTGATTGCCCTCTGCAGGCTATTGGCTTGATGCATGTTGTTGCGCTCTAGCCTATAGCACAAGATGCAGTGTGTAGTGAGTGCTTGACATGCATATTACACACAGAAAATAATCACGGCATGTCTGCGTACTCTGAACTTGTCCAGTATGTGTGTACATGATGCATGCATATAACACTGCTGTAGGATTAATCCTATCACACATCCTCCAGCTATGCCAATAAAGCCTCACGGCTTAATTGTTGCTGTGAAATGCAGGGTTCCCTCGGTTCTCTCCCTCAATTACTAGCTTTTTAGCCAAGCTAGTCCAGCGCAGACAGTTGCAACTGTTGATGTTTTGTTCATATTCTAGCACAGCTGCATAGTAGCATAGTGCAGGTTGCATTAAACCTGGGACCGAAGTGAGAGGTAAGGCTGAAATAGTACTACCAGCCACCTCAGAGATCTTGTCTATAATGCCAAATTATTTCATGTGGTCTAAAACAGCTGCTAATTGCAGCAATTCATACCAGCCTGCCCGCCAGCAATTATCACTGTCAAATACTAACAATATTCACGATTCAGTGACACGATGTCAAGATCCATTGTGGACATCCCTGTCTAAAAGTGCTCACGGTCCATGCCAACCTTATAGCACCAGTGTTCACCACGGGCTACCGCAATGACAGTTCCTACTACAATCAATGATCACTGTAGATTGTTGATGCAAGCTGATCGAAAGCAAGCCGTTTCTTTGACCAACGCTGCTGATGCATCAATACTTCCCACGTGCATTGACACAGCTGCTTGGTTCAACAGTTTTAAATGCATATGACCAGGAGTCTATTTAGATTTGTAATACACACCCCCACTTGGCAACCCAACGATGCATGCCAGCTTAACCAAGCAGCACCCCTCGCGACCACACACACACACACACACACACACACACACACACACACACACACACACACACACACACACACACACACACACGCACGCACACACACACACACACGCACGCACGCACCAGGACAGCTGCTCGATGAAGTAGTACGTGCCCTCCCCCCCGTATGCCACCAGCTCTAGCAAAGCGAGATGCCCTGTGGTCTTTGAATGGCGCAGAGCGTTGACGTCTTGGAGGAACTTGCCCAAACGGAAGGCCTTCCTGTGTGAGGGAACACGCTCACAAAGAGAAGGGGTGGGCGTGGGCGTGCACAGGGTTCTATCTTACAGGATTTGTGTGCATGCTATTGAAAGGTGTGGTTGCTCAGGTGGAAAAACAGGTGTGCAAGTTGAGGCAGAGGTGGGGGCAGGCAGAGTGGGTTGGGTGTGTGGCGTGGGTATCTTTGTTACGTGCATGAAAGAAGTGCAGGCACTGGGTAATGCAGCGTGCACAGTGACCGAGCACGTGCTCAAGCGCTCCTTAAAAAACACTGCCCCTGGGACCAGCAACCGGTTCATAGTCTGCAGATGTGCAGAAACTACACAATCGTATAAAATAAGAGTAAAAAGAAACGGCAGACGAGGACCAGCGCGCACAAAGGAAAGATTTCAAACTTTTGTTCACAATAGCCAAGAGCTTCCCAAGCAATTCTGGTTGGCTATTTAATTAGCATCAAGCCGTACACATGTATTCCCAGTGCGAGAATTCCTTGTGTTAATACCGTATACCACATATCATGGGAGGGAATTCGCCAACCTACAAAAGTATCAACGGAAACACAATGGCTGCTTTGCTCTTAGGCTGAGTCTTAGCCTCTGTTTGCCATGATCAGCCTTTAAACAAGCAAAAAGCTTAACCACAAAGAGCACGCACAGCTTGCCTCTCTGACTAGACACAAACACACACACATACACACACGCACACACACACACACACGGGGGCGTGCTCTGCAGTACTGGAACAGCATAACAAATGGGTGGTCAAAGGGTGTAACTGTCATCGCCTGGATGTTGGCACAGAAATTGAAGAAGAAAGCACGCACCTGCTGACACCCACGCTTTTCTCAAAAGCCGCACAGCGCTGAGAGACTTCTGACTCTGGTGCGACGACTGCAACCAGGCGCGCTGTGTAACGGAGCAGCTTGAGTGCCTGGAAGCCATGGCAATTGCTGAGCATGCATGAGTGTATGTGTTTATATGTGCATGCGTGAGTGTGTGCGCTTGTATGCATGTATGTGTGTGTGTAAGAGTGAGTGTGTCTGTTTGTCTGTCTGTGTGTGTGTGTGTGTGTGTGTGTGTGTGTGTGTGTGTGTGTGTGTGTGTGTGTGTGTGTGTGTGTGTTTGTGTGTGT
>Ga0307947_1000597_pt1:0-2500 | contig 26089 bp, 33 predicted proteins | sample OrgLakmetagen232_FD_201840 | JGI IMG/M metagenome (GOLD analysis project Ga0307947, IMG submission 201840) | Saline water microbial communities from Organic Lake, Antarctica - #232 | ecosystem: Environmental > Aquatic > Non-marine Saline and Alkaline > Saline | place: Antarctica: Organic...
TGTTCCAAAATTTGACAGCTGACCTGAACCAGTAAAATTGCAAGGGTTCCTGCGCGCATTCTCGAAGCACACACCAGTTTGCAGAAGTAGATTTAATTCCCAAAATTCTCTTTAAAAACGCCATGTGCGTGTGCGACCTGCAAAGGGTTGCTGAAACCATTGTCATGCTTCAGAAATTGCGTCGACCAAATTTGACTGGCATACACGCCAGCTGACAATGCATATGTCTTGAAAAGCCACAACATCGCATGAGGCCTGTCAGAAATCCTCTTTTCAATACCAAACTCTTTCACTCTACGTAAAGCTGCATTAAAAGGCCTCAATAACACTAGACTTATTCTCTTTCTTTCTGAGCTTTTATAGGATTTTAATAGGATTTAATTTATGGATTCAACAGCAGTGTGCTTTCCCCTGAAGAATGTTGAATACGTCCTTGGTTCTGATTGTGCTTTGCTGTGTGAGGTGTTGGGACAAAACAGGGTAGTGACTGCTAACCTGCTTTTACACCTGATTTCAACTTCGCTCTTAATAACAATTTTACAGTCTTAGCCGGGAAACAAGTTCATCTAGTAGCAGCAGGGCCCGCAGCAAAAGAGTGATGAACCTGGCCATGTTTGATGTTCCAGACCCTCTCGTCGTGCATGTGCTGCTCCTCCTCACACATGAGAATTCTTGGTATCCTCATTGTGACAGATGTTCAGCAACATGAAGTTCATGTGCCCAAAATACACAAATGATGATCCCCCCTCCTATATTTAAAGCGGTCGGCTGGTTTTTCCCTTTCCATGGATTCTTTTGTAGGTGCTACAAGTCTGGTGCTACAACAATTTCATCATTTTTACACGTTTTACGTACACAGCCTAGCAATCACACGTTTTGACTGGTGGCTTTAACTGTAAACTCTACGGATGTAATTGTGACTGGCCGAGACCAGTCAGCAGCCGATCAGCCAAACAACCTGGCTGAACCTCCCTATTGTAACCATTGCTTTTTCCTCCGTGAACTAATTGCTTTCTGGCTAGCAGTCGCACAATAAGTTTTTGACTGAAGGCCCTTTTTGGCGAAGCCCCATTCATAGGGCGCAGCCCCTAGGTTTGTCTTCTTCCCACCAAAGTTCACACCAGTGTGCGCAGGCCCGCCCAGCGCACCCCCCGCCCCCAAAACTTGCACAGTGACCCAGACTTACAAATCAGGCAGCCTTGCGGTGTCAGGGGGAGGGGAGGGGCAGGGGGTGGTGCTGCTGGGCGTACCCCGAAACAAAAGTTTGGAAAGTTGAGAATCAGGGCCTGGCCAGAGCCACGCAGCCAACGTCCAGGTCTGAAACTTGGCAGTCAGGCCAAGCAAAACTTTTTGTCGGGGCATACCAGTTTTGGTGACCAGGGGTGCAGTGAGCAGAGCTGTGGAAAGAAGTGACTCAATGTTTGGTAGCTGGAGGAAGCTGCCCGGCGCTCAGCCCAGCCCATGCCCCCCGAACATCATCTGACCGCACAGGCGTTGTCAGGAGACGTTTCTGGGTGTGCCGGCTGGGTCCGGGGCCAAGGAGAGGCGGGACAAAAAGTTCGCTGCTCCATGCAAGCACACGACTGGGTGCACGGATTTCCACAATTCAAGTTGCAAGGGAATTAAAAAATTTATGTTAAATTACGCGATGACGATGGAAGCGTGTTCTGAGGATGCGAGTCTCCATGTTTGACTGACAGATGTGAGCAGCAGGTTGAAGGCATACACGCGCGCGCACACACACACACACACGCACACACACACACGCATGCACGCACGCACACACACACACACACACACACGCACGCACGCACATACGCATGCACGCACGCACACACGCACGCACACACATACACAAACATACACATACACACACATGTATATGCGCGCACAAAGCACACACAAGTTGCCAGTTCACAGCACAAAAGGCTTCGCCAACTTTTCAGCATCGCTTGCGATGCTTCCCCCCACTTGTCTTGGTAAACCTTGTAAATTTAAATCTTATGCTGATCAGCTGCTGAGTCAGCAAACGCTGCCTTAATCCAGTCCATATGCATTATTTCACAAATGTAGTAGTTGTAGTAATGCTCAATATAGGTAACACCATCAACGCAGCCTTATCTTCTCAATTCAGTTGCTCCTCATGCCTGAGCAAACCTTGATCAGCTAGCTGGAAACTTGATAATTCTGCATCCACAAAGTGGCAAAGAAGCCTGGATGTGATTGTCCAGATCTGGACCCCTCGCACGCTTTTTAAATTGTTCGAAAGTATATACAGTGACCTTGTACAAATCCTTAACACTCTTCTCCAAACAATCACTTCTCAAAATTATACGTTGCCTGCTATCAGCCTTTGACATCTACCATACACATGCTCAATACAATATGTTCATCTACCCACTGCCTTCAGACTGCAACATTCATCCAATTCGAGCCTTAACTATCTGTGTCCCGCCTCTTCAACACATTATATATATATACATAGATCAATCCTAAAATA
>Ga0307947_1000597_pt1:10000-26089 | contig 26089 bp, 33 predicted proteins | sample OrgLakmetagen232_FD_201840 | JGI IMG/M metagenome (GOLD analysis project Ga0307947, IMG submission 201840) | Saline water microbial communities from Organic Lake, Antarctica - #232 | ecosystem: Environmental > Aquatic > Non-marine Saline and Alkaline > Saline | place: Antarctica...
GCATGTGTGTGTGCATGCGTGCATGCGTGCATGCTTTTCAAAACTTCTCCCATGTTATTGTACGTGGGCATCTAGGGTGTCACACATGCGCATGCGCAAAGCATAAAAGACACGTATGCATCCTCTTTTGTCGTCTTAACCCAAACCCACCGCAGGCAGAACTCACATGCGGCTTAGGCCTCAGTGTTCTCAGCTGCGCCTGCCGGCTACCGGACCTTGCCAGCTGTCCACAGGTGCTTATTGTGTGTGTGTGTGTGTGTGTGTGTGTGTTTGTGCGTGCGTGCGTGTGTTTGTGTGTGGTCATGCTGTGTAAGTGATCCCACCACATTGGTTTGCATTTGTCTTTACACCTCCAGATGTCGGTGACCACTGCACTTCAGCTGTTTGGATATACAGTCCCTTATTTGCAGGGTCTAACCTCTGACTTAAGCCAATCATCTGCTCATGCCCGCAGGTAACAGGCCTCGTGCCAACCCTTGTGGAAGTGGTAGTGCAAGGAGGGGTGGGACCCCGCCTGGGCACACGTGCCCCTCCCGCAGCAGCGTATGGCAATAGTGGCAGCAGCTCAACGTCAGCAGCAGCACAGGCGGAGAGTCGTGCTGTGGATGCTGCCTCTGTGGCTGAAGCCTTGGAGTCCCTCGTGGCTATTGGGCAAGCAGGGGGTCAAGCAGAGCTGGTACAAGGGGGTGCACTGGCAGCAGGCGCTGCAGAGCTTGAACGCTTGGCCTCAGCGTGTGGGCAACAGGTTGGTGCTTATGGCCATTTTCTGCGTTTGGGGTGGTTAGGAGAAGGATGAGAGGTAGGGATATGCTGTCCCTGGGACGCGTGTGCAACAGCGTGCTAAGCTGAGCACTGGCTTACTTTGTGCTTACTATGTGTGATGCATTGAGTTTTGCACAGACACACGCGCGCACGCACACAAACACGCATATGCACACACATACACTCACACACAAACACACACACCAAACACAGGGCAGTAGCAGCACTCAGCAGGAACAGGTGGTGGATGCAGGCACAGGGGGCGGGTGCTGGCACAGGGCAGTGCTAGCAGCCAGGCTGCTGGGAGTGCTGCAGGAGGGGAAGCAGGCGGTTGCCGCGACTGATTTTGAGGGTGGGTGAGGAGGTGTGGGGGGGGGAGGGGTAATGAAAGTTTGCGAAGGTGTATATGGGGGGTGAGAGTGAAGGGGTATGGGAAGGCTGATCAGGGTGTCAATTAGCGTGGGTCCGGAGCGTGGGTTTGTGTAATGCGTGCTTGGTCCGGTTTTATACAGTGTCTCCTACCCAAGATGTGAGTGGCGCTGAGCAGGGGAAGCAGGGGATTGGTGTTGCTGCAACCGACTTTTGTTTACTTGTCTAGGTGACCGTGCCTGTTTGCAACCTGGTACTGGCCTCAAACAATGATGGTTGATTGCTCATTCCATGTGGTATGGATGACAGCCTTTGCCCTGCAACCAGCAAGGGAAGATGCCTCACCTCCAACTGTAAACGTGTATGGTCCTTTCATTCTTTGCATCCCTTTTGCAAGGATAAGTGGCAGCGTGGCAGATTTCTAAAGGACTGCCGGAGGAAATGCAAGGCAGCTTCTCTCCCACATTCGAGGCACGGGCTGTGTTTGCTAGTGTCTAGCTTTCCTGTCAAGCATTCAGGATCCCTCCATCTCTTCCCATTTTACTTCCCTCTCCCCTTCTTTGCCGAATTGACATGAACTATGTAATTTGATAATTTCCATAGACATGACACAAATTTGACATGTTCCCTCAGACTCAATGCATGATCTCAAGCAACCCGCTCTGTGAACACAATCTCAAGTGACGCACTCTGTGAACGTGATCCGCACTGTAAATATAACCCAGCAGCAACGCACTCTTTAAAATATAGTTGCAAGTGACGCACCCTGTGCACATGATCCTATGTACTGCCCTTTATGAACATGGTCTCAAGTGACAGGCTTGTGAAATGGTGACAGAAGCCCCCTAAACCCCTTTTTTCGCAGTGCGCCACGAGGGTGCGCTGTGTGTGGCAGTGTCTGCCCTGGGCCACGCTCTTGGCATGCCTACCATCGTAGCCAACAAGCTGCACCTCGATAAGGTCCAGCAACAGCAGCAGCAACAGCAGCAGCAGCAGCAACCACAGGCCGCCCAGAAAGCTCCCTCAGCAATAGGTAGATCACTCTACCATCACCGCCACCTGCACGTGCACAGATTGACATATTTTATATAGTAGGCATGCATCGGGGCAAGTATAGGCATAAGATATGCATACTTGCTCAACCATACCCAAACAGGAGGCACGCACACATGACATGCACACGCACAAGAGCACACGTGCATGTACCACAATCACACAGGAAGTACAGGAGCCATGCTTCAGCTGGAGTGCCTGCATACGCTGCTGCTGCTGCTACCTCTTGCAATGTGTAAGCCAAACCTACGCACCCACCTCAGCAACACTGCGTACGGCACATCTGGCCTCACCTCTTTACCCTCACCTTTGGAGGGCAAAGAAGCAGCTAACAGTGAGCTACAGTATGGTTGGGGGCTTGCAGTGCAGCGTGGGCTGGGGTGGATGCTGAGAAGCAGGACAGGTGTGTGCATGATTGGGTATGTGTGTGTGTAACAGTCGACTGGGAATTCGGTGCAGTGTGGGATGGGGTGGAGGCTGAGAACTGTGCTTGTGTTTGTAAAGGCAACTTGGGATTATAGTGCAGCGTGTCAAGTATTAGGGGCAAATGATAGCTTATAACATGTGAACCCTGAGCTCCTTAGAGGCTTACCTTTATATCAGAAACAGTCCAGTCATCCCAATCAATGTTTGCCTTTAAAGCCCTGACAGTTTGACAGTAATGGTATAAATACTGTGCATGTGTCTGCACCCTCACCACACAGGTGCCACACAAAAGCACTCGGCTCTGCAGCTGGCGGCTGCTATGGCTGAGTTACTAGGGCCCCAATGGCTGCTGCACAAACCATCCCCACCGCCCCCAAGGGCTGTAAAATCAAAGCCACAGATCCAAGATACCCCGTTCCTGTGCGTGCTGGCCGAGATCTTACATGTAAGGGCTTCCTTTAATCCTTTTACGTGGTAGCCCAGAACTCATGTGTGTGTATGTGTGTGTATGTGTGTGTGTGCTGGCCAAGATCTTGCTTGTGGGGGAAGTGTTACTTTTGGTTCCAGTGCAAGCTTGCCCAGATCTTGCTAGCAAGGGGTGTGTTACTATGAATCCTCCTGCTGTTACATTTCAATGCAAGCCGCGCTGAGTCGTTTGTACATTTTTGTGTATGAGTTGGAGTGAGGGCACGTTTGGATTTGAATACATGAGTTGTTTGTTGTGGACGACCCACTGACAATGTGCTAACGGGATAAAATTCTGACGAAAAAAGAAAAGGGAATAGCGGAGCAGGCAGGTAGCTACTGTGGTTTCAGGGCGTGTATGCTGTCTACGTTCTCATTACAACGGCTTCACTCTCCTCAGGTGGAAGGCAGCTTGCTGCTGCACGATGCCCTGCACGCCCAAGCACCTGTCTGGGGAGAGCAGGCTGGGCGCAGGGGGGACACGTGTGACACATGGAGCGCACCGCAGCCCAGCTCAGGTCTCTTGCAGGTGGGTATAGTGTGTGTGTGTAGTTGTGTAAATTTGTTTTTCATGGGGGGCTTCGCAGTTTAGTTTAGTTTAGTTTAGTTTAGTTTGAATTACAAAGGCATTCAACCTGGAATGGCTGCTCAACCTATGAGAACGAGGTAAACCTCAAAACAAACCAAGTAAAAAAAGGGCTGAAACGCAACTGGAAAATGCTAACCTTAAAGACACGAGAAGAAGTAGGCAAAAACACATTAAAGTGTAGAAGTTGTGTTCGCAGTTTATCTCAAATCCCCTGCAGGTGGGTAGTTGACGTGTAGGTACGTGGGTCTGTCGGGCAACGACGTGCTCCAGGAGTAAACGACACTAGGGTATGATTCAGTTGTAATGTCTACTCTATGGGCGTCGATGCAATGCTGCCGATGAGATAGCCATGATTTTCTAAGTGAATGTATGACGGACACCTGAAGGGCATTGCAGCCCAGCTCAGGGATCATGCAGGTGGGTAGGTGTATAGTAGTTAGTGTGCATGTATTTGCAACAAACAGAGCACACCACAGGCCAGCAAGGGGGATAGCAGGTGGTTTTTAAATGTGTTGAGTGTTAAGGCGGGTGATGAGAGTGCAAGCGCTATTCCTTGCAGGAGTGCGCTTGCAGGAGCGCTCTCTGTACTGACATAGCTGCCGGGCATTGACGTTGCCGCATGGCTCAGAAGCTGGCATAAGCTGACATCTGTCTTTGAACCCAAGGCATGTGATCCAAAGACAACCTTATTCAAAGGCAATCCCCTGGAGTAGCATTCACTTTACCCACATCTGTGTGCACTTGCATTGATTGATGCTCTTAGTTTTTGAACACACTCTGTATTGTGTCTGCAGGAGCTGGAAGAGAAAGCACAAGCGTCCATGGACATCGATACCCCCGAGGACAGCCAGGCCTCACAACCCCCCGTCGCAGACAGCGCTTTCCTGCTGAGCTGTGCAAATGAACGGCCCCTGCACGAGCACGCACAGCGCCACGCAGCACAGCACGCCCAGCAGCAAGGGGGGGGCATGCTAGGAAGCGAAGCAGGCGCTGCAGCTCCTGCCAATATTGGTACGAGCAACGGGAGTTGTGCATCAACATCAGGCGAAGCAGCACCAGCAACAGCTGCAGCTGCAGACGCTCAGAACGGGCAGCGGCAGCAGCAGCAGCAGCAACAACAGCAGCAGCCACAGCAGACTGCAGGAGGGCGAGCGGCACATATGTTGCCGGTGGTGCTTGCACTGGTAGAGGCTGTGGTTGAGGCTTTAGCGCGTGATGCTGCTGCTGCGGATGAGGCAGAGGAGGCTCTTGGGGGTGTTGGGGATGGCAGTAAAGAAAGGGGTTCCAGTGTGGGGGGGAGCTTGGACATGGAGGCTGCACAGCAGGTCATGGCTGCTCTGGAGCGTGTGATGGGGGAGGTTGTGGCTTTTTTGGAGGTTGTAGCAGAGCTGAAGCAGCAGCAGGAGGACCAGGAGGAGAGGAGTGTTGGAAGAACGGTGCAAACAGGGGGTTTGCAGCAGCAGCAGCAGCAGCAGGAGTGGCAGGAGGGTGATGAGGCGAGCATGCAGGATGCCTTTGTGGGCAGCAAGCCACCCTCCGCTGTGCAGCTAGTAGAGGGAGTGCGCGTGCCTGAGGCCATGCAGGCCAGGCTGCCTGCGCACGACTTGGTGCTGGCTTGTGTGCGTGTGGTGAGTGCTGTGGGAACTTGTGTTCATTTGAGGCCAGACTGTCTTCTTGCATGAGTTGGTGGAGGCCCACATGCTTGTATGAGGGGCAGGCTGTGTGCTACCCATGCCTGTGGTCATGCAGGAACAACCTGCACAGCTTTGTGACAGCACAACGATCCATCCTTTCCTACTAAAGTGCGTGTTACTCCTCGCTGCATCCCGACAATCATTCCCTTCAGGGTCACGTGCACTTTCACCCACCACAAGGCACCACGTAATAACAAAAAACACAAAAAACGTGACTAATGCGTGCATGGTCCAGTCAGACGACATCACACGCACAACCGACGCTCTTCCCGTCATTCCTTTTGACCACTGCACTTTCACAAGTCTCCTTCCCTCCCTCTGCACAGTTCACTACCTCCCCCCCCTCGCGTTGGTTACCCCCTTCCCATGCCCCCAACAAATCTTCCACCCTCATTCCCACGTTAACGCAGGTTGGCCGTTTCCTTGCTGACGTGCCAGACGGCCACACCCCCGCCATGCGCATCCTGCTGCCTTCTATGTTGTCATTAGGCGCGCACAATCAGCCCGTAGACAGCACCAGTGGGGGCAGCCGTGCAGCTGCATTTGTCGAGGAAGAGAAGGGAAAGGAGGGCAGTGCTGTGCGCTTCCTACTTCCTGGCTTGTTGCAGGTGTAGTAGTGCACGTGTGTGCTTGTTTGTGTATGCTTGCGTCAGTACGCCTGTTCTTACTTGGCCCGGGCCTCAGTGATTGTAGGCCTGGTATTACCAGCTTATATGTTGCTTGCCAGACATGTCTTTATATGTTTTACTTGGTGTCATTATTGTATTCTGAGGTTGGCTCATATGCTTCCAATAACAAGCAGACAGCTCATGCATACATGCACAAAAAATGCACGCACACACACTAACACACACAATGCCACAGGCCACCTCCACCCTGTCTCCTGGAGCCATGGAGCTACGCACCCGCATTACCTCCTCTCCCTCTGCCCTCGCTTGCCTGGTCTCAACCTTGCATACAGCCTGCCAGCACGCCACGTCCCTGGCCCTGACTCTGCAGCAAAGCCTTACCCTCATCCCCCCTCCACCTTCAACACCACCACCAACAGCAGCGCCAACACTGGGATCGGCTTCCTCTTCCACGCTTGTCCCACCCCAGCAACTCCCCCAAAACCGCACCGGCACGGCGAAGGGCAGTGAGGAAGCACCCTCAGCTCAGCAGCTGACGGATCTTGCTAGTGCCGAGCAACTGCTGGCTGACGTGGCCATGCTGCTTATCAACTTGGTGGACCCCACGCAGCTACCCGTACAGCCCACCCCTCAGCAGCACCCCAGCCAGTACCAGCTGGTGGGGGATGCCCTGCACACTGCCAAAGCTAGCAGCAGGAGCACACAGGGAGCCCTGGGCCCTGTTACGTGTGTGCTGCTGCCTGCTGTGTGTAGTGTAGCGGCGTGGGGGCAGGCACGTGGGGTGCTGCAGCTGCTGCTGGCTGGCGATGGCGTTAGTGTGAGGAGAGATGGAGGTAGAGACGCCAGGGGTGGGGGGGGTATCAGTGGCGGAGCAGTGGGGCCGCCCATTGGCAGTGATAGGAACAATGGCAAGGAAAGCGACATTTGCAAGGAAAGGAGCGAGAGTATGAGCGGCAGCGGCGGTGGAGGTAGTGGAAGAAGTGAGGGATGGGCGGAGCAGGGGTTGCTGTCTTCTGACGGTGCAGTGGCGCTGCTCAGCTGCGGCTGTCTCAAGCCACGCACGCTCCTGTGTGGAGGCTACCTGTGTGCCCTGGTACGGGATGCATGCTCCTCCTGTCCTTGAATCACTCGTTGGGACTTTGCGCTCTTACTTCTGGCAGGGGCTCTTGCTTCTGGCAGGGGATTTTGCTTCTAGCGGGGGCTTATGTATCTAGCAGGGGCTTTGCTTCTGTATTGGGCATGCTGTGGCAACTTGCTGTGTGGACGGGATGGCATGCTTGCTACGTTCTCCTGCACCCGCAACAACACTTGGCCTGCCACAGCAGCTACCTTCCTAGTAGCTCTAGCCTGGAAACAGCAGCAAGCTACACCACTGCGCTTCATGTACTTTTGCTGTTTGCACCTTCTCTGTGTCTGAGCCACCCACCCTCCCTTCCCTGTTCATCTTACCGGCTTTAAATTGCCGCTGTGCTTTAACATGCGTCTGGCGCAGTGTCCCCCTTGTTCTGCTTTGCTCACCTGCTGGCTCCAAGACAATAGCCAATGCTGTGCCTCACACGTGCTCTGTGCTTTGTTTTGCTTCCTCCTGCAGGTGCTGCGTGCAGCTGTGCAGCAAGTAGGAGGTAGGGGGTGTCAGGGTGTGCACGGAGTCAATGGGGAAGGGGGGAGAGATGGGAGAGGGGGTGGGCAATCATTGCCGTACAAAGTGTTGGTCAGAGAGGGAGGCCTAGTGGGTCTACAGGGTTTGGATAGCACGAGGGCAGGGCGACCAGAATTGAGCCACCAAGGTGAGTGCAAGAGAGCTAAGCACAAAGGGTGAGAGTGGAAGGAGAATTGAGCGTGTTCATACTATCGTGAGTCTTGACCATTTATTGACTTTGCGGACTGTTCGTGTTTCTTGCATGCCCGAAGTTTGATTATGTCCCTGCCATGGGCTACACGTCGCTTTGACCTTGTACATGAAGGTATATCGTACGATGCGGTGTGACGTGTAACATCGAGCCAGCTGTGTCACATGTGCCTGTCCGCTGTTCTGGTGTGCTTGGCAGAAGGACAGGATAACGATTGAGCACCAGCTCCTTTCAAAGGACTTTGGCAAAAATTATCACACATTTGAATTGGGTTGCTGTCTTCTTTTGTTTGTTATGCCACTAATGTGATGATCTGTAAAGGATGAGTTGGTTTTGAGACCATGCAGTATGTAGCTTTGATCCCAATGCCAATCCTCTTCTTATTGAAATGACCTCCACCAAACATGTGATTAAGAAAATTGCCCTCTTGCCCTACCTTTCTGACAAAATACCGTGATGCTCCTGATCTTGAGGATTTGGGCTCACTCCTCTCTCGTCCGGTCTCCTAACAGTATAAATACATGCTTGACCATACACACACATACACACACGCACACACATTAATGTACACTACGCACGTACATACATGCCTACACAGATCCAGGGAAGGACAGCTCCCACCACCAGCCTGCGCTCCTGCTGCATAGTGCATCTGCACTGGCGGTTTGTGCCCTAAAGTTGGGCACCTCCCTTGTGTGTGGCCTGGTCGAGGAGGAAGCAAACTCAGGTGCTTGCGTGACCCGAGCTGAAGCCGCCACCCGTGCCCTTAGAAGCCGCAGGGGACCTGCAGCAGGAGCAGAATGTGCTGGTCTAGCCCCTTCGCTGCTTGGAGCATTTTCTGCGGGTGGTGTGCTTGCCGACATGAGCGGTGACGGGGAGGTGTGCTGGGAGCGCACCGCAGCTTGCATCGGGCAGGACCTGAGGCTGGCTGCCGAGTTTCTGTCAGAGGCCGGGGCCGATGCATCACAAAGTGGCCCGGTCAAGCCTACTGTGCAGCTGCAGCAGGGTCTTGGCGAGGAAATGAGGCAGGGAAGCAGTAGATGGGCAGAATGGCTTGTGCAACTTATGAAATTAGGAAGTGACGTCCCAGTTAGTAGTAATTCCACGGGCGGCTTGAGTGAGTTGCCTGAGGTTGTTGCGCAGTCCGTGGGACTTCGATTGCTGCTAGCTGCTGTCCGCGCGCATGCACGATCCGGTCCTTGCTCACCTTTCTTGTAAGTTTGTTTACTTGCACACCGTATCCAGGGATCATCTGGGACAGGGACCAACGTACCTGATCACTGTCATGCAAATGTTTCCTAGTCATATCAGGTCCCTTATGTGACAGCAGAGAAAGTCTGGTCGACTCAACAGTCAAAGGTGTCTGAAGGCTAATTAAAATTGCCTGCAGCTATGGGGGAAACCTTTTTGGACACTAGGCACCCTTGTCAAGGGCTTTGTCACACCTGCATGGTGATTGTTTGTCAGATCACTAAAAGAGCTCAAAGAAAGTCGCCTGCTTTGTATCAGGTGAATTAAAAACGGAACCTCTACTAAAATGGGCGAATTTGCTGAAGTTTTTAATATCAGGAGCAGTATATCAGGAGCTGTCAGGAGCTTGTTGAAGTTTCTCCCCCCCCCTTGACACTTTCCACCCGCAACTGCCTTAAAATAAGAAGGCCTGCTGTTTAGAACATACAAGGTATTATATTTAAGCAGCTGCTAATTAATAAGGCCTTATGATAAATTCACCCATTCACTTCTTCAAAGTAGAGTCCCATGCCGGTATTATCAGTAATGAACATGCCGACGCCCTTGCTAAAAAGTCAGCCACCACCTACTCCGACATCGCTGACACCTCCATCAGAATAGCAGGTCCTGAGGGAAATCCCTTCTACAACATCCACTGGCTTACAAAAGAAGACACAGAAAACCGCCAAACACAAACCCATAATCATACCCATACAACAAACATGGCCCATCCTCCTCCCCAAGGCTTTGCTACCAGACCACCGTGACGCCCTTCAAGCCCACATGCATCTTCTCCATAAACTGAGAAATGCCAAAACTGAAGCGAACTACCATGCGTACTATCAGACCCTCATAAAGAACGGTACTGCCAATGGAGCCACTAGCAATGCTCACCTAACATCATCCGATGTCCCTTTTAAGACCAAATGCATCATTATGAAAAACAGAACAGGCACCCTTTATAATTAATAATTAAAAACATGCGGTATTGTTCAAGCTCTCAACAAGTCAAACCTGCCCCCTCTGCCCACAATTAGACAGTGCCTTATACATCCTTTCTGGGTGCCAACATACACACACAAATAAGGAACATGACCACCGAAAGACAAAATTTAGCATGCTGCGTGATCTTCAAGGCTATCAGCAAATACAGGCTCCTTAGGGTCATGCGTTGTCTCTATGGATATAGGCAGCAACGAACGGATGACCATGCGGAATCTCCAGATTCCTGAAACAACCGAAAGTAGATTTGTTCCCAAATGGCTCTTCCCACCCCGCTCAGATAAAGACCGATTTACCTCCAGCCGCCCAGTTATTGTGCTGGTTACTCCAATCTCTGCAAATACACAAAAGCAACAAACTACTGCAGGCCTGGGGGGTGGGTTCTTCTTCCTTTTCCTTAATTAATTTGGGGAGTGGCTTTCACTGCCTGCGTAGTTTTTTCTTTTTCATTTTCTTCGGAGTGGCAGGGGGCAATTGAGGGAGACTGGGAGCATCCCAGCAGCACCGCCAGCCACCAGCAGAGCCACCAACCCCAGACAGCACCGATCCAAAGACCTCAGCAAACCTCGGTGTGACATCCACCTCGCCAAGATCAAGTACTGTGAGGACACCAGACCTCAGAACCAGCTGAACGCCGCAAAGGAACAGCAGAAAGATCTCTGCAACATTCTCCAAGGAGCCTCCGTTACTCTCCACATCATCCTTCTGGGTGTGGGCGGCACCATCTACAACACTCACACTCTGAAGCCTTTTAGAAACTGGGTCTCGATTCTCTGAGAGTTAAGAAGCTTGCCTCCAAGCTCCATGCGCACTCTGTGAACTTTGCTGCTAAACTTGTCCATACCAGACGTGCCTTTTCCAGTACTGTTATCAACTCTCATCAGGAGCCGGTTTCAGGCTAAGCCTGCAACCCTCTTAATCCCCATTGATTTTTCCTTCTTGCGGTGGAGGAGCTTTACGGTACTCGGTACCAAAGTGGCTCCATTTCCTTAATTAATGTGGGGAGTGGTTTTCACTGCCTGCGTAGTTTTCCTTTTTCTTTTCTATCTAGAGGTACATTGGGTGGCTGCATACATAGCCACCTGCTATCTGGTCTGCCCTAGGTAAGGTAAGGTAAGGTTACATCGCAATATATGCCTCAAGGGCATCTCAGCGGAAGCTTGGCAAAAGCCTGAAACCACATCTGGCTAAACAAAAGGAACAGGAGCTAGAGGAAACAGTTTGCATACGTGCTTAGGTGTGTATGTATGTGCATACATTTCTGTATGTGTGTGTGTATGCGCGCATGAGCATGCGTGTGTGTGTATGTGTGTGTGAACGTGCACATGTACGTATGTGTGTGCCTGTGTGTGTGTTCCTGTGTGTGTGTATGTGTGTGTCAGCGTTTGCGCACTTAAATGCATGAGCATGTATTTATGTGCGTGTGTGTAAGCGTGTGTACATGCGTTTGTGTTCGAGTGTGTACGCGTGTGTGTGTCTGTGTGTGAGTGAGTGTGGACACGTATTTGTGTGTGCATCTCTGTGTGTGAGTGAGTGTGAACACGTGTGCGTGTACATGTATGTTGTGTGTGTGCATGTGTGTACATGTGTGTCTATGTTGCTGCATGAGTAACAAGGTCCTTGGGATTTTTATGCGTGCTGTGACAATTGATGCATAAATTTTATTTATTACAAATGTTCGGGAGCAGCAGCAGAGACCCATTTGTTTTCCTTAATAAGATCCTTGACCAGCCCCATGTGCAAGTAGGAGCAGTCCGCAAAGCATGCTGGGCTGTGGAGGACTGCATAATAAACAACAGGCATGTGCCTACGCCCCTGACATCCCGCTCGTGCCCTTTGACTGTCCGAGCAGCTGAATTTGGAAACATATGAAAATGTGCACCTGCACCTGCACGTGCACACACACACACGCGCACACACACACACGCAGACACACATACACTCATACACACATGCACGTACACACACTCACACGCAAATGCACACGTACATACAAAAACACACATGCATGCGACACACACAGACACACACACACACGTGCACATACATATATACACACACACACGCACAAACACAAGTATGCACTCATTTATACACACACAGGCACACACACACACAAGATACCCACACGCACGCACACGCACACACACATACACACACAAACGCACACACGCACATGCACACTTGCTCTCATACATATGGACATACTCATCAAACAACCGACACAGGAATTTCACTCACACACATTCCTACACACAAACACGCGTGAACCTAAACACACACATGTGCTCACACACGCACTCACGCGCATCCTCATCTTTTGCCTTTGCGTGTGCAGGGACAACCTGCGAGGCTTTTTTGACAAGTGCTTCCCAAATCTGCTGAAGCGTATCTTTGGGTACGACGACTTTGAAGCAAGCTGGCTCAATATTGTGACCAAGGTACGGCTTCTTCATTACCCATTACCAAGCACGAGGTTTGTGTGATAGGAGTCCTGATTTAGGACACGATATCGAGCGCTAGTGGTGCTGATGTCTATGAGCTGAGTGCTTGATCCTTCTTATTCTGTACCGTCTTTTTGCAGTCTGGCAAGGAGGAGGATGCAAAGGCATTGGTCAATCTACTGTCGCCAAAAGGTGGGAACCCGTGCACAAACGGCTGCTTAGATATACTCGGCACACATTCACCTGTACTTTACTATAAACAAATGTACACGTACGTACACCACTCCAACCTGTACATTTTCCAACAGCATACATGCAGCTTTGATTTAAAAAAGGCAAATGTTGATGTCGTGAGGGCGCTAGCTAGCTTGCGAAAACGTATCTGCCAGGATAAGTCTTATCCCACGGTGAATATCCCGAGAGGAAACCACCAAACGAACAAAATGCACTGTAGCGGAGTGGAGCTGCTCTCCATTCCTTTTAGTCCTAAGAGCCAGCGCAAATTGCCTTGTCTTTTGATTCATGCAAGGATGAGTCAGTATATGAATTTTTCAGGGTACCTAGTGTGCTTGTCCTTCGCTCATCGGTGTCACACAGATAATCGTTGCGGGTACATTTACTGTGAGCCAAACAGTTATCTTATTGTAGGTTTTTGATTACCCACAAGGGCTGTGTCTTTTTGCTGTCATCAAGGGATTGGGATACACTCAGGGACTGCGCCAGCATAATAAATGCAGCAGGGCAGGAAATGTGAACTGTGCAGTCTTTTCCTTGATGCAGGGAGTGTACACTGCTAATGGGAGTATGACTGCATGGAGGTTGCACTGCTTATATGTTATCTGTCTGTGTTTGAAACAAGTGATGAATTAATGGGGGTTGTTTTTTTTAAGACGTCTCCACCAGTTCAACAAATAATGTGTGGCTTAGTTCCTCACGGCTCACACACACAGTCACGCACATCACTCCCTCTCTCTTATCCCCCTCCCTGTACATCTCTCTTCTGTGTATATGCACGCCCAGGTTGCCTGATGAGTGCCATGTTTAATGCTGATGCCGACCAGCTCATCAAGTACATCTTCCCTGTGGAGCGGCTGCCAGCACACACGCAGGTATGTGGTCTAGTCAGGCTCTTAGCTGATGCAAGCACGGAGGGGCAAGCAATCGGTCTAACTGGGGCTCCGTATTGTATGTACATATAATTGGGGCATTGGCAAAGGAAAATGCCAAACAGTTGTGTAAGCACACAAAAAGGGATGGACAGGAATCAGGGGACGTCTCAATGAGATTATCAGCGACACTCCCCAAAGTGGTTTGAGCCCGGGCAAGTTACTGGTCAGCACTGTATATTTCTGGGTGTTAACAACTTTTACGGGTAGTTGCCTTCCATCAATTGCCTCGCGGGTCCTTGCTCTCCTTTTGTGTCGTTTGAGTGAAGTAGTCTATGCGCCGCTCGTTCAGATGCACTTGCACATGTGTATGAATTATGAAACGCACGTAATCACAAAGGCACGCACTGCTGAAACACACGTGTGAGTGCTAAGGCTGGCCACAACCTTACATAGATACGGTGCATGTACAGTATTTTAGCAAGGCTATCTCCATGTGTACTGTACAGTCATGTACGGTGTCTGTACTTGGTTTTGGCCATCCCAAGTGGCTTGTCTATGATTTTTTCGTAGGAGCTGTTGAAGACGCATGCTGGCAGGCTTGAACTGGAGCAGTGGCCACAGTACAGAGGGCACCTAGTGCTCAATGCCATTGGCAACCCACAGGTGAGTTCACATTGTGTGCTGTGTATGGGTGCTGCACATGCACACGCGTTAAATGTCACGTGCGTACACATGTGAGGGGAGAGTATTGTTGTGCTCCGTGTTTTCCCCTCTGTATGCCACGCTTGTTTCAACTGTGTGCACCTCTGTTCTCGTCAAGATCTGCCTGTACGTGCATGCACGCTGCGTGATGTTGCCGGCAAGCTTAACTCGAGTAAAGTGGAGTGAGTGGTTACAGGGGTTGCATCGCAAGGTCTTAAGACCTCGGCTGCTGCCGTTAGTTAGGGTGCGCCCGCACAGGTGATGGTGGTCAGATACAGTGCTAGTGCGTTGCGCGTGAGCCCTGGTTATGGGGTCTCTTTGCAATACCCTTGATTGCGCCTTGCACTGTGAAAAGCTATATGACTCATTAGTAGGGTTGGCCAGAACCGTACATATACACCCTATATGATTGTATGTGCGGTACTTTCCCTGCTAAAATACCGTATATACATCATGTATCCACATATATGTATGGTTCTGGCCAACCCCACTTTTTAGGTGTTAAGTCTCACTCTGCTCGCCCCATTTGCTGCCCTACCTCGCTCCACCTTGGTGTGCCCCTCCCCCTTCTTTCCCTTCTTTCCCTCCTCTCCAACCACTCCCCCCCTCCCCCCTCTTGCAGGTGTACCTGAGTGTGTTTGAGTACTTCATGTTCTGGAATGCATTTTATGTGCTCCGTGGGGGACGGAGCATGCGAGATGGGAATTCTTCTGGAGGTGGTGGCCGGGGAGGGGGGTTCGGGCTGCTAGGAGGTGGAGGAGGGGGGGGGCAGTGGGGGGGGTTGTCTGCTGACCAGCTCATGTCTGACATCCGTCGTATGGGCACTTCCCTCATCACAGGTGTGTTGTGTTTGTATGCGAGAAGAAATGGTTGTCAGCTTGAACCGTCCACACTAGGACCATTCACCGTTTACTGCTGTCTAGCTGGAGAGGCACTCACATGTTGGCATGCACAAAAGGACATACCCAAACGCACACACACTCACGCATGTACACACATACACACACGCGCACTGCAATGACACGAATAGTTGCACAGGCACGTGACTATATGAAGCCATTTGGTTGCACGTACCAGGTGCAGGTCACGGAGCGCATGGCACTCCTATCCACACCCACCCCTATTACACTCTACTGCGGTCATACCTGCGGCACCTCATCCCACGCTCTATGTCGGCATCATCAGATGTGGACCCTGCTTCTGCCTCAGCCCTGCATCAGGGCTTAGATGGGAAGGGGCTTGCCAAAGCCGAGCAAGGTGCACAAGTGTCATTGTTTTTGGATGTGTGCGTACTGGTGTTCAAGTAACCCTGCATGTTCCTAAGTATATGCAAACATCAGGGCTAAAGGGTGAGAACACTTTGTTCTGCTAATGCTGGCCAACATGTGGGTGCATGAGCTTGTGGATACGTGGTGCCTGTGCAAACTTCATTGCTCGCGCCTCCTTTGCGTAAGCATATGTATGCACGCATGTTGGCCGACGAGAGTGCTGTAGTATCTGCCTGTGTGGCTTCTCCCTTTCTCCAACAGGGTATGCTGCCCCTCTGAACCAGCTGGTGCTGTCCATCCTGGTGGAGTTTTGGCTGACTGACGCCGCGGAGCCTGTGCCTCTTGACAGCGTGGACTTGCACCAAGTATGTGCTATGCTGTTGACAAAGTGATGAACAGTCTGCTCACTGCTGCAGAGAGGGGGAGAGAGAGAGGGAGAGAGAGAGAGAGAGAGAGAGAGAGAGAGAGAGAGAGAGAGAGAAAGAGAGAGAGAGAGA
>Ga0307947_1000605_pt1 | contig 25932 bp, 19 predicted proteins | sample OrgLakmetagen232_FD_201840 | JGI IMG/M metagenome (GOLD analysis project Ga0307947, IMG submission 201840) | Saline water microbial communities from Organic Lake, Antarctica - #232 | ecosystem: Environmental > Aquatic > Non-marine Saline and Alkaline > Saline | place: Antarctica: Organic Lake...
TGACCTTGAGCTATATATCCAAACTGTGACTTGTCACACCCAACAACTGCACGTCTTGCCTGAGCTCCAGCTTGCCTCGACTGCAGCTCACGCTACCTATGCACGATTTGCCTGACCTTGAGCTATAAGCTATATATCCAAACTGTGACTTGTCACACCCAACAAATGCACGTCTTGCCTGAGCTCCAGCTTGCCTCGACTGCAGCTCACGCTACCTATGCACGATTTGCCTGACCTTGAGCTATATATCCAAACTGTGACTTGTCACACCCAACAACTGCACGTCTTGCCTGAGCTCCAGCTTGCCTCGACTGCAGCTCACGCTACCTATGCACGATTTGCCTGACCTTGAGCTATATATCCAGACTGTGACTTGTCACACCCAACAAATGCACGGCTTGCATGAGCTCCAGCTTGCCTCAACTGCAGCTCACGCTACCTATGCACGATTTGCCTGACCTTGAGCTATAAGCTATATACCCGGACTGTGACTTGTCACACCCAACAAATGCACGGCTTGCATGAGCTGCACCTGACAGCAGCTGTTAGCGTTAGCACAGCTTCTCCCCGTACCTGCAGGGTCTGCCAGGGGGAGCAACTGGCCGTCGGCTGAGGGCATGGAAAGAAGGGGGGCGCCATTCATTCCCATGGGCAAGGGAGTTGCATCTTTGAGGTAGTGGGAAGGGTTAAAGAAATTGGAGGGGTGGTCCCCCGCTTGTCTGCTGGGAGTGGTGGGGGTGGAGCTGCCTACAAAAAGAAAGGAAATAAACACACGTGGGTACGTTAGAATGGTTCTTGTACATGAATCGGACAAATGTGTGGTACGGTTGCTTTACAGGTGCAGGAGAAGAAAGGGGTGGAGAAGCTGAAAAGGCGGCTGTGTGTGTGTACGTGTGTGTGTGTGTGCGCGTGTGTGTGTGAAACCGAGGTGAGGTTTAAGCTGCCTGCAGGCAATGCTTGGCACAGCACACACACACACGTACACACACACATACACACACACATATACACACGTACACACACAGGCCAGCAGCATGTGATGTTGCTGTTCACTCAATGTTGTACTGTATCTAGGCAAACTAAAAAGTCGCATACGCATGCAAAGTGGCCTCTCGTGCGGAGGAGTGAGTCTGTAGCCTGCAGAGGGTTACCTGTGAAACTTACCACACACAGCGAACAGGGGCAAACTCCATACACAAGGCAATCTTCCACACACAGCGAACAGGGGCAGACTCCATACACAAGGCAACTATTCACACACAGCGAACAGGGGCAGACTCCATACACAAGGCAATCATCCACACACAGCGAACAGGGGCAGACTCCATACACAAGGCAATCATAACATGCAGCAGGAAGCGGCAGCCCTTACACGCTGGTGGTGGTATGCATTGCACACAGCAGACAGCGAAATGCTTTGGCACACAGCAGGAAGCGCAGTCTCGACACAAGATTGTATTTTTTTGCACACAGCAGGAAGGGCAGTTTCGACACAAAATTGCAGTCTGTGCACATGCGAATGGTGGCATGCGTGGCACACAGCAGGAAGCGCAGTTTCGACACATAATTGCAGTCCGTGCACATGCGAATGGTGGCATGCGTGGCACACAGCAGGAAGCGCAGTCTCGACACAAAATTGCAGTCTGTGCACATGCGAATGGTGGCATGCGTGGCACACAGCAGGAAGCGCAGTCACGACACAAAATTGCAGTCCGTGCACAAGCGGATGGTGGCAATCTGAGCACACAGCAGGAGGCAGAAATTCAAGCACAGAGCGCATAGGTGCAGTCTGTGCACATGCGGATGATGGCAATCTGAGCACACAGCAGAAAGCGGATTTCCACACACAAAGCGCATAGGTGCAGTCTGTGCACATGTGGATGATGGCAATCTGAGCACACGGCAGGAGGCAGAAATACAAGCACAGAGCGAATAGGTGCTGTCTGTGCACATGCGGATGATGGCAATCTGAGCACACAGCAGAAAGCGGATTTCCACACACAAAGCGCATAGGTGCAGTCTGTGCACAAGCTGATGGTGGCAATCTGCGCACACAGCAGAAAGCGGATTTCCACACACAAAGCGCATAGGTGCAGTCTGTGCACAGGCGGATGATGGCAATCTGAGCACACAGCAGGAGGCAGAAATACAAGCACAGAGTGCATGGGTGCAGTCTGTGCACATGCGGATGATGGCAGTCTGTGCACACAGCAGAAAGCGGATTTCCACACACAAAGCGCATAGGTGCAGTCTGTGCACATGTGGATGATGGCAATCTGAGCACACGGCAGGAGGCAGAAATACAAGCACAGAGCGAATAGGTGCTGTCTGTGCACATGCGGATGATGGCAATCTGAGCACACAGCAGAAAGCGGATTTCCACACACAAAGCGCATAGGTGCAGTCTGTGCACAAGCTGATGGTGGCAATCTGCGCACACAGCAGAAAGCGGATTTCCACACACAAAGCGCATAGGTGCAGTCTGTGCACAGGCGGATGATGGCAATCTGAGCACACAGCAGGAGGCAGAAATACAAGCACAGAGTGCATAGGTGCAGTCTGTGCACATGCGGATGATGGCAGTCTGTGCACACAGAGGAAATTGACGGTCCTGTAGCACACACACACACACACAACACACACAACACACACATAACACGCGCACACACACATACACACACACACCTGTAGCGGTTTGCCCCAGGCGGCTGGGCACGAGCGTCGGGTGACTACTGCTGGGGTTACTCGCAGCATGCGCGCGTGCAGCAGGTAACGATGAGGGGAGCATGTCTGTGGGGTGGTCGGCCGCCTCTTGGCACTCTGTCTTCTCGTCGTCGGCTGCGGATGCTGCTGCAGCTGCTGCTTGGGGGCCTGCGCGCGCGCACACACACACTTGTTTGTGTAGTTTGTGTGTATGTATGTGTGTATATGTGTGTGTTCTGTGTGTGCGTGTTCTGTGAGTGTGTTCTGTGTGTGGGTGTGTTCTGTGTGTCTGTTCATGTGTTGTATGTGTATGTTGTGTGTGTATGCGTGTGCGTGTTTTGTGGGTGTGCACGCGTTGCTCTGTTTTTCCGCCGTCGTCCTTGACAGCTGTTGTTTTGGGCCTGCTCATCTTGCAAGCGTGTGAAGCTTAGGGTGTGGGTTTGTCTTTGCATGATGCAGCATGTGTGATCGGGTGTGCCACAGGCAAAAAGAAGCCAAGAAAAAGTTGGGAGGGATGATGATGTTTGTAATATTGGGGACTGACTTTGCGCACGCCATCTTGTAGGTACCGTACAGACTTGGGTTCAGTCCGCAGCCCCCAAAAAATATTTTAGTTTCACACTCACGCATCAACCCCGCACCCTGGAAATATTTAATTTACACCAATCTCGCACAGGGATTTTTGCCTGACAGGCTCCAAAATACGCCAAAAATCCCCGTTTTTCAATCCCGCACCCCCAAAATAAATAGATATTTTTCGTGCGCGCAGTCACCCCGCAGGTGATATAAAGTCTGTACGGTATACAGAATCTGCACTGCCAATTTAGCAACCGTTGAACAAGGTTTGCAGCCATGCTCTGTACTAGCTTACTCTGGGACAAAGCTCTCAGGTAGGGTTGGCAAAAAACACACAATTATAGTACGGTGTACATACGGTATTTTTAGCAGGGAAATCACCATACACACGGTCATATACGGTGCAAATATACGGTTCTGGCCAACCCTATTCTCAGGTAATGGCCAAGGACCAATGCGTGTGGCGTTTAGCGCCTAACTTTATTGTTAAAGCACCCAGCAGTGATTCAAGTGTGCAGGCTTGCTTTAAGGTGAGGTAGCTGGACAAGCTGCAGCACCTTGAACAGAGTGTGTTTTGAGAGGAGACAGCTTCATGTTTAAAACTAATCGAGCATTGCTGCAGCAGCATGCGCAACGCAACCTCTTTGAGGAGTAGTTAGAAAGGCTAACCAGGCAGTGCAGCAGCAAGTGCAGCACAGAGTCTTGAGAAGAAGTCATAACAATTACGTAAGCAGTGAAGCAGTGAAGCAGCACAGTGTCTTGAACAGAAGAATCGTCACAAGGAGAAGGAGCTTAAAAATGTAAGCACGGACACAACAGCAGAGGGCCATGACAAGAATTAGTTGTGAGATACCTACATGGGCATAACACCAATTTCATCTTCAATCAAGAAAAAGAGCCGCCCGGCCTTGCCATTCACAGCCTTCCCGTTCGCAGCCTTGCCATTCACAGCCTTGCCATTCTTAGCCTTGCCATTCACAGCCTTGCCATTCACAGCCTTGCCATTCACAGCCTTGCCATTCTTAGCCTTGCCATACACAGCCTTGCCATTCTTAGCCTTGCCATTCACAGCCATGCCATTCGCAGCCTTGCCATTCACAGCCTTGCCATTCACAGCCTTGCTATTTGCAGCTTTGCCGTTCAAAGCCTTGCCATTTGCGGCATTGCCAATTGCAGCTTTGCCATTCACAGCCTTGCCATTTACAGCCCAGCCATCTACAGAAAGTCTCTGGAGACTTCTTTGGAGAGCTCGTGGCTTTATGAAAGCCCCCTACTTGCCTACCAAAAAGATCCACTGAGGCGTGCAGCAGAAGGCCAGCCAAAAAAGAGTCAGGTTGCTCAGCACTATACGCATATATCATATACAACATTGATTATAAGTAGGGTTGGCCAGAACCATATATATACAGTGTGTATACGGTAATTTTAGCAGGGAAATCACCAAATATACGGTCATATACAGTGTATATATACGGGTCTGGCCAACCCTAATTATAAGTGTTGTTGTATTATACCGTCTGTTTACGATCACTTTGGAAATCAATTAATTATTTGGCCAGAAAACGAAAATGTTAATTAATTCTCATAGGCCTCTCCGAACTGAATTCGAAGTGAAAAATCAATTATTTATAGTGGTTTTGAGGGTGAAATTCGGAATGGGCTCCAAGCGCGCCAGTGTGAACCCCCCGGCCGGGTTCTTGAAGCCTCAGTTCCCAGCTGACAGGCTGGCTGCTCAGCATAGGGACCGTGAGAATCTGCAGAGTGAGAGGCAGCTCAAGGAGCTGCAAAAGGAAGAGGCAAAGGCAAGAGGAAGAAGCTGCACAGGGAGAGGCAGCTCAAGGAGCTGCAAGAGGAAGAGGCAAAGGCAAGGCTTTCCCTGCTTCTGAGCAGCATCAGCCACACTGTCAGCCTCAGCCTCAGCTTCAGCCTCAGCCACAGCTTCAGCCTCAGCCACAGCCACAGCTTCAGCCATAACAAACAGCAGTAGCAGTGCACAGGCAGCATTCAAGGGGGGGCTCTCAAACTCAAAAATTTATTTCCCGACAGGGCCCTCCAGAAGTGCCCTCGAACTCAAAAATAATCCCCAGACCCTCTCACGAACTGAAATCGAAAAATTTAATTAATTAAATAATCGAAAGTGTGGTCCTGAAGTGATCGTAAACGGACGGTACATACTATAGCAATAGAGTAAACAAATTATATGCCATCGACCGATTTCTGTCTCTCTCTATACATTGCACCCTGCCCCTTGAGCTAGCATCATTCCATGTGCTCTCAACCGAGTTTTAAGGGACCCATCCCACACATCAAACCAATCCTCCTGAGCTGATCCGTAACGCTTGCTGCTATTGCTGCTTATACTGACCTGACTGCTGATGTTGCTGGAGTTGGTGACTAGCCGCTGACTGCTGGAAGTTGGGTGCACTGCGCTGACGATCCATGGCCGTCCTGCGGGGATATGTGTGTGTGTGTGTATCTGCTGAACCCTTGCGGTTGCTCTTATGCAAACTGGAGCACACACACACAGACAAACTCACATATGCACACACACATATGCACACACACACACGTACACACACATATAAACATGAATCTCCTCCCCTCCCCTCACACACTCACATGAGACCGTACTGCTAGCTGTGCTTATCAAATTGCCGTGGTGTCATCACAGGCTTTGCAACATGCATTCCCAAAAAATGTAATTAATGTGTATGATGCACGCACGTTATGTGATGCACTTAGATCGACCCCTTGCAACGTTCGTACTTGTCAGCCGCAGGTAAGCATAGCACATGCAACCTGCAACATGCCTTCTGGAAAGACACACTCGGTGGCTGCATCAAACACGAAAATAAGGGGAAGCTGCCTATTTGGCACACCACCACACAATTTTGCTCTTAAAAAGACATTTTAAACTTGAAATTTTAAAAGACATCAAAATGTGCTTTTAAAAGACATACTTGGTGGCTGCGTCGACCTTGAGGGGGGGGTGGCTTTTCAGCCACAGGCACGTGCCAACGCTGAATGACTGTGTCTTGCCTCCCATGCCCTTCCCCTCTTTGCTCCCCACTGCACCCCCTCCACAGGCGGAGCCCTCTTGCTGCTCCCCCTGCTGTTCCAAGGCCGCTGCTGCAAAGGGCAGTGTGTGTATGCGTCTTGTTTGTGTATGTGTGTATATGTGTTTATGTGTGTGTGTTTGTGTGTGTGTGTATGTGTGTGTGTGTATGTGTGTGCGTGTGTGTGCGTGTGTGTGAGTGCAAGTGCGTGCATACGTGCATGAGTGATTAAGCACACGTTCATGTGCCTCAGTTTATGCGTGTGCAGACTGTATGTGTTTTACTCAAGCACGCTCCAAGGCGTACGTACCTGCAGACGCGGATGGGGGTATGCGGCTGTGCGTGCTGCTGCCTGTGGTGCAAGCAAGGGCAGAAGGGGTACGGAAGTGGGTTACACTAGGGAGAGCACATGAACACAAAGCAGTGACGTTGTTGCATGTTTTGCGTGTGTGTGTGTGTGTGTGTGAGGGGGGACAATGGTGATTTGTATGAGCAAGCGTATGTGACGACGAAACATTGCCAAGGCATCGCCGCCTGCTTGGTGTATAAGGGGGGGGGGGGACAAAAAGAGCTATCAGAAGTTATTTCAGAGTGCGTTCGCCACACCAAAAGGCACTGCCGCCTGTGCTCTGATGATGGGGCATGCACACAGTATGCGTTAAGAAAAGGGCAGAGGAACATGGTGCACTGCATCCACTGGCACAAGCCGCTCCTGCTGTAGAATAATTGGAGTAACGCTCTAGGCGTGCGTATGGACAAAGTGTATGGACATCGCTGCTGCACACTGGTATGATACACTGCTGCACATTGGTATGGACAAAGCATATGGACAGCACTGCTGCACACTGCGTATGGACATCACTGCTGCACATTGGTATGGACAAAGCATATGGACAGCACTGCTGCACACTGCGTATGGACATCACTGCTGCACACTGCGTATGGACAAAGCATATGGACAGCACTGCCAACACTGGTATGATAAAACATCACTGCTGCACACTGGTATGGACAAAGCATATGGACATCACTGCTGCACACTGGTATGATAAAACATCACTGCTGCACACTGGTATGGACAAAGCAGCAGCAACAAAGCAGGCGAAAGCAAGCGAACAGAGCGGCGGGAGCACAAATAACACACATTCACACACACAGTACAGTCCCAACTGAATTAAAACGGTAGCAAAAACGTATGGCAACCGTGCCACAAATGTATGAGTCATTCACATCGGAACTGACATACGGAACTATAATAACCGTATAAAACGGGTCTGTTTCAGTGTGGTCCTACAGTACTCCAGGTGGTTTCAAGAGTGCCTTTGTTCCAACACTTTTGCTAAACATTCACAACGAAGGTGTGGCCTTTCTTGGTCCAATCGTAACCATCGTCCGCTGTCGACGTCGAAACTCAACTAGCTGAATCCCCGATGATTTCCGATTTCAAAACTCATCATCAAAACTCACCACTCATCAAAAACTCATCACTCATCATCACTCATCAAAACTCATTCAAAACTCATCAAAACTCATCAAAACTCATCAAAACGGATCCAGAGCTGTGCTGATTTGATAGCAGGGCAGCAGCATACAGGGGGGGGAGGGGTGCAACTGTACACGTACATCACACTTTTCTTTTAACCGCCTTATATATAATCAGACCCCTTGAATTCTAACTCTGCTGTCTTGCTGTTCCAGACTTTGAGCATTACCTGCCACGTTTTGTAGCTGCTCTGAGCCAATGGAGGAGGGAGGTAGGAGAGGGATAGGACAGGGATGCGGGGGAGGGAGGCTGCTGCTGTTGGTGGGAGTGGGGGTGGTGGCGTTGGTGGTGTTTGTGGTACACTGCTTGAGGGAGTGAGGGAGGGGGGGTTTGGTGGAAGGGGTGAGCGAGCCAAGCCCGGCTGAAATGACTGAGGACAAGTTGGGCCGAGGTGTGTGACCTGACTCTGTGTTAGTGCTGCCTTGCTGCTGCTGCTGCTGCTGCTGCTGCTGCTGTGGGTGCTGTTGGAGCTGTGAGTGCTGCGTACCTGGCTGGCTGCGCGCGCTGGCAGAGCTCAGTGCAGAATAAGAACCCTCTGACGGCTGCTGCTGCTGTGGGTGCTGTCCTTGCTGCTGTTGCTGCTGCTGCTGCTGCTGCGGTAACAATTGTGGCTGCGGCACCTGCGGCGGTTGCAATTGATGTTGAGAGGGTGTCGGTGGGGGGGGCAACGCAGGTTGGAGCTCTATCGGCAGTTGCTGCAGTTGATGCTGCTGCTGATCAGCAAGCTGCTGCTTGACTTGCTCCAAGAGCTGGGTCTGCTGTTGCTTTTGCTGGAGTTGCTTCTGCAGCAGTTGTGGCTGCTGCTGGTGCTGCTGTTGCAGTTGCTGCTGTTGTTGCTGCTGCTGCTTCTGCTGCTGCTGCTTCTGCACGGCGATGTCCACCACAATGACCGTGATGTTGTCTCGTGAGCCACGCTCCAGGGCAACCTGTCAAAAGCATTCGTAGTTTTTGTGAGCTGTGTTGAATTGCAGGGTCTATGATGTCTCGTGAGCCACGCTCCAGGGCAACCTGTTAAAAGCGTTCGTACTTTTTGTGAGCTGTGTTGGATTGCAGGATCTATGATGTCTCGTGAGCCACACTCCAGGGCAACCTGTTACAAGCATTCGTAATTTTTGTGAGCTGTGTTGAATTGCAGGATCTATGATGTCTCGTGAGCCACGCTCCAGGGCAACCTGTTACAAGCGTTCGTAATTTTTGTGAGCTGTGTTGGATTGCAAGATCTATGTTGTCTCGTGAGCCACGCTCCAGGGCAACCTTTTGAAAGCATTCAGCATTTGTGGATATTGTGGGCTGCGTCGTCATTTCGGATCAATGTGTGCATGATGTTGTGCCACAGCCCATCAATGTGTGCATGATGATGTGCCACAAACTACCAATGTGTGCGTGATGTTGTGCCACAGCCCATCAATGTGTGCATGCTGTTGAGCCACAGCCCATCAATGTGTGCATGATGTTGTGCCACAGCCCACCAATGTGTGCATGAAGCTGTGCCACAGCCCATCAATGTGTGCATGATGTTTTGCCACAGCCCATCGATGTGTGCATGCTGTTGAGCCACAGCCCATCAATGTGTGCATGATGTTGTGCCACAGCCCACCAATGTGTGCATGAAGGTGTGCCACAGCCCATCAATGTGTGCATGCTGTTTTGCCACAAACCACGCTCCAGGGCAACCTGTTGTGAACTGTATTGGATTCAGAGAGCATTGCGTGTGTGCCACGCACGAGCTGGACGGGGATCAATGTGTGCATGCAAATTTCAAGCAAACCATGCTGCAATGGACCTTCTAAGAGCATCAACATCTGTTGTTACCATGAACTGCGTCAAATTGCGGGAGCATTGTGCGACACGCGTGGTGTGGAGGGGTGCGGCATCAATGTGCGACACACGTGGGGTGGAGGGGTGCGGCTTCAAAGTGTGACACGCCTGGTGTGGAGGGGTGCGGCATTAAAGTGTGACACGCCTGGTGTGGAGGGGTGCGGCTTTAAAGTGTGACACGCCTGGTGTGGAGGGGTGCGGCATTAAAGTGTGACACGCCTGGTGTGGAGGGGTGCGGCATTAAAGTGTGACACGCGTGGTGTGGAGGGGTGCGGCATTAAAGTGTGACACGCGTGGTGTGGAGGGGTGCGGCACCAATGTGTGACACGCGTGGTGTGGAGGGATATCATTATGTGTTATTGAGCGTGCTAAGCAAAGTTTGTACCAAGCAAGATGACTATTGTAACATGGAATGTGTAGCATCCTTCACCCACACTTCACTCCCAGGACCACAGGCAAAATGCCTAGGGTTGGCCACAACCGTTTACTTGCACCATATATGACCGTATGTATGGTGAATTCCCTGCTGACAATACCGTATGTACACCGTATATACCTATAAATGTATGGCTCTGGCCAACCCTAAAATTGCCAATTGTGACATGGAATGTGAAGCTTTATCTGTAAACATTGTAAACTTTGTAGCATCCGTCATCCTCTCTTCACTTTCAGGACCAGCATGCCTGAAGTTGCGCACCTGCAGTGAAGCGTGCAGTTGTGGTGTTGGCTGCTGCTGCAGCTCCTGCTTACGCATAAATCGCTCAATGAGGTCATGCCATTGAGCTGGACGGCATCGTCTCATGGAGCAGTTCATGGGCCAGCGGGAGCCACAATGCTCAAAAGCAGGTACTTGTGTCCATACATGCGAGCGGCTACTCAGCAGGCCCCATGGCACGACATGCCACAACTTCTACATGCACACATATATCATAGATATGCGCATACATGCATGCACACCTTTAAGTGAGCACGCTAGCAGCAAATCAGCAGGCCCCATGGCGCGACATGCCACAACTTCTACAAGCACACATGTATCATATATACCTATGCACATACACGCATGCACACCTTGGTGAGCACACTAGCAGCAACTCGGCAGGCCCCATGGCGAGACATGCCACGCTCCTTAGACCGCCCTATGCAGCGGATGGCAAGCGTTGTGGCCTCCTGCAGTGTGTGTGTACTAGCGCTCATGTGTGTGTGTGTTGTGTGTATGTGTGATATGTGTATTTGTGTTTATGTGTGTGTTGCGTGAATGTGTGTGATATGTATTTGCGTTCATGTGTGTGTGTTGCGTGTATGTGTGTGATATGTATTTGTGTTCATGTGTGTGTGTGTTGCGTGAATGTGTACTTGTGTTCATGTGTGTGTTGCGTGTGTGTGTATGTGTGTTGCGTGTATGTGTGCGAGGGATAATCTCTCAAGATAAATCCAACCTAAGTGCCTGAGCACCTTACAGCTGATCAGAGACACCCAATCCAAATGTGTACGTACTGTACAGCTGACCAGACACCTCCAAATGTGTACGAACTGTACAGCTGACCAGACACGTCCAAATGTTTACGTAATGCACAGCTGACCAGAGACGTCCAAATCGAAGTGCTTGCGTACCTTGCAGCTGAACACATCCCACAGTCCGTCTGTTGCCAGCACGAGCACCTCATCTTGGGGCGTACGCTCCACACACACCACCTGCATGCATGCACAAGCTGCTTTCTAGCGTGCAAGCATGCTCAAAGGTGCTCAGTACAACACCGTGCATTCTCCCAGAGGCACATGACGCACACATCACAAGTTTGCCACACCGCAGCTCAAAATGCCTCAAGCATGACGGCAAATACGACGGCATTCAGGCACGGAGCACACAGCGCTTGGTTGCTCACAGTTCTTGGAATTAAACGTGTATGTATTAAGGATTACCACACCTAGGGTCAGGCCAGCCATCCCTGTGAGAGGTCTTGCTCCAAGCAAAAAATACATTTAAGTACGTAAGAACCTTGATTAGATATATCGAAGCACCCCTGCACACTCAGTTTGTAGCGGGAGGTGCCCAGGTGGGCAGGGTAAAAATACCTATCAGAAAGTGGATTCCCAAAAGCGCCTCCCCGGTACCATCAACTTACCAGGGATGTTTGCAATAATATTGGGGACATTTTGGTGAAGGTCCAGGGGTCTGGGGTTAAGGTCCGGTTTTTGAACCCCTTTTGGCAGGGAAACTACTTGGCAGGGAAACTACTTTGGGCGGGATGCACGGATTGCGAAGCTAATTTTGCGAAGAGCAGCGTATAATATAAGGTTTAAAACATGACGATCTCATGGCCTGAAATGGCTGGGCAGATATGAAACTGGGTATTCGCACCACGGCCCATCTCCAACATTCCAGACCATTATACTCAACAGGGCATGTCTTGGGAGCATGCTGTAATGCTCCCGACACTCAGGTGATGGCCAGAAAGCGAGTTTCCAGGGTTTCCAGAAAAGCACCATTTTTGCCCAGCAAACAAACGCACACACCAAGTCCTTCCGGGGCAAATTTCCAACCCCCCTTTTTTTGCTGTTATAGGTACGGTTTGACCCTAACCCTATCCGGGAACAAAAGAATTGGTGAACTTCGGACCATAACCCGCATTTCTGCACCCATGCCACCTTTCTGCAGGGAATTGGCACAAGTCCAGCCACCCACTCACATCCTTGACCCCAAACTCATTAATTTTTATGCAGAAGTGTGACATTTATGTATAGAAACCGTTGGGTGACCTCAGATGTGCAATTCAGGAAAGGGGCATTAATTCCCCCTTTTCGGGCGGGGCTTGGCTGGGCTGAACGTGATCATCCAAAGAATCAAATTTGCACGAGCCGGTGGTGAAGCACACACGGGAGTGCACCAAACACAATTAGTACTACGCGCGCCCATAATGCACTACACCATCTGCCACACATATCTAGGGTTGGCCAGAACTGTATTTTCGCACCGTATATTACCGAACATTTGGTGATTTCCCTGCCAAAACTACCGTCTACACACCGTATATAAATACAACAAAATATCCTCATGCACACACACACGCACACACATACACGCACACAAACCTCTGGGTCTGCAATGACGTACGGCCGAAGGAAATGGTCCCCGATGGCTCTGGACATGGCCAGCATGCCCATCACTCGATGCCCTCCGTTGCTAAACACCACACGCCCCCCTGCTGCCTTGATCCTGGCCTACAGAATGAAATATAGTGGGACGAAATTCGAGTAACATGTGGGGTCGAACCTCTAGTACTCTTGTGCTCCCACCCTAAACCCAGGCATGCATGCATGGGCAAGTCTGTGCAAAAGGAAGCACACTTAAAGCATATTGCAAGTATCACATTGAGCAAAAACGTTGTCTAAATGCGTGCATACGAGCACCGTGCGCACGTGTGTATGTGAGTGCGAGTGTGTGTGTGTATGTGCGTGTGTGCGTGTGTGATTGTGTGTGTGTGATTGTGTGTGTGTGAGAGAGAGATTGTGTGTGTTTTGTGTGTGTGCGTGCGTGCGTGTGTGTGTGTGTGTGCGTGTGTATGTGTGTATGTGTGTGCATGTGCGTGTGTGTGTGTGTGTGTGTGTGAGAGAGAGAGAGAGAGAGAGGAGAGAGAGAGAGAGAGAGTGCGGGAGTGTGTTTGCGTGTGTGTGTGTGTGTGTGTGTGTGAGAGAGAGAGAGAGAGAGAGAGGGAGAGAGAGAGTGCGAGAGTGTGTTTGCGTGTATGTGTGTGTGTGTGTGTATGTGTGTGTATGTGTGTGTGTGTGTATGTGTGTGTATATGTGTATGTGTATGTGTGCATGTGTGTGTGTGTGAGTGTGTGTGTGCGCGTGTGTACGTGTACGCACCGCTTCATCCTCCCTGTCTGGCTTGTGGTCCCGTGTAAGGGACTCTGCTTTGCCACCTCGCTGGATGACAGCCCTCGAGTCACCTGGCACAATGTAGGGAGGGAGGGGGGGAGAGGAAGGTGATGGGATGTGAGGGCAAGAGGGAGGGGACCCCTCATACACCTTGTGCTGACGCAACTAAACGATAAAAACGAATTGACGCACCTGCGTGTGCTATTATGATGTGGCTTTTGCCAACCACGGCCACGACAGCAGTCGCACCCACGTAGTCCCCTGCTTCCGTGCCCTTCAGCTCGGAGTCGGTGCACAGGAAGGACGCACGCAGCGCCTCTGCTATGTGGTGATGGTGGTAGGGCGTGTCGTCGTCTTCCCCGTCCCCTGTTGTTGTGGTCCGTTGCAAGCTGAGCTGGTAGGCAAAGTGCCGGTGCAGAGACTCCCTACAGTGCTCTGCCACCTCATTCCCGCCATGCCCATCAAACACTGACAGCACAGCCTGTATGTGGATTTGTGTCAGAGTGTATGGGTGCGTATACATGTACGTGCACGCGTGAACGTGTACAAGTGCATAAAGGCTAGGCCAAGAAGGTGCGCTTGCGACTCTTGCATGTGCACTTACTCTATACAAACACACAACCACCTACAGACAGTCACCTGCAAGTGGTGTGCACAGTTTTCGTGCACAGAATGTGTGTCATACACGGGCAAGGCAAAATATCAGCGTACCAAAATATAGAAAGCAGGAAAAGATCCTCAATACTTTCCAGTCCCAACATAATCACAAGCAGGCTGTGACAGAATGTAAACATCAACTTTTGTCCAGGTAGCTGTGCTTGTAAAGCAGCTTCCGTGGGCATTCTGACAGTACAAAGGACAGCGAGGGAAGGTCGCAGGCCCACTCACCAGGTCCTCGGGCAGCACAGGCACCTGGATAGCCTCTGCTTCCTGAGAATTCTCGGATGCTGCTGGGCCATTTGCGGGTTGCTGCTGCTGTAGTTGCTGGGGCGGCGTTCGGGGGGGAGCTGGAGCAGGCTGCGCTGTGCTGGGAGGGGTCATCTGGATGCTGTACGCATCCTCCATGTTAGGTCTCTGGCCTTGCAGAGCCTTGACACCAAAGGGGGTATTAGTCCGTGGATTCTGCGGGGGGTCATGCCCAGGCGCTTCTTTTGCTTCCTTGGCCATTTTTTCAAGAATCAAAGCTCCCAGGTCCTCTCCATGCAGAGCTCCCAGGTCCTCTCCATGCAGTAACTGCTGCTGCTGTTGCTGCTGCACACATTGTTGGAGCAAGGCCATGTAAACACCGTGGTTACAATTTGGTCACTGTCTGAGGCTTCACATCATCGAGTCATTGCTGAGAAAAGGAAAAACGTGCATCTGTTAAAAAATTTTGGTGCTGTGTCACGCAACTGAAAAAAGTAAATAGGTAGTTTGGCTCAAGGAACAAGCTGTATTTTTCTAGTAGAAATTCCAGATTACTACGGTAAGGTAATTGATGAGAGTACATGAATTGTTGCTTGCACACCAAAACTGCACACCAAAACTGCACACCAATACTGCACACCTCCTGATAGAATTTTAAATAAAGGTCTTGGGACATACTCATCCAGGTGCTTGCCTGATCCCATTGCACAGGGGAAGATGCAGCACGTAAAAGTTCCACACACACACCCACGCACTTGCACCACGCACTGCATGTATGCACCCCCCATTACAGCAACCACGGTCCATGTGTATAGGAATGCGCAATGCACACATGCATCATCCACAAACGCACATTCACGGACTTGCAGAGGAAAAAACAAAGCTGCAGCGTGCGTGACAATGGCATTGCCCAAACGCACCCTGGGCCAGACAGGAATTCAAGTATCGGTGCTCGGGTTTGGTGCCTCTCCCTTGGGGGGCATCTTTGAGGTGAGATGTTTAAAGATCCTGTGGATCAAGCCTGAAGTCTGAAGGGCATGCTTCCCACTCCTCGAAGCTCCACATGTTTCCTGCAATGCACAACAAGTTGGACTTCTTGCTTCTTGCCACGACAGGAGATTGATGAGGCCGAAGGCGTGAGAGCGGTACACAAAGCCTTTGCTTCAGGCATCAATTACTTTGACACCGCCCCCTTTTATGGGCTCACGAGATCGGAAAAGGTGTGGACAATTTGCTCGCTGCTTCTATTTAGTTCACACAACTGAGCACCGAGGTCATGTCAGGTCAGGTCAGAACCCCTCTTTCCGCCCATCACGCTTGCTAGGTTTTTAATGAAGGCATCTAAGCAGCGGAAATCCAAACCCTCTCCAGTGCCCATCGTTTAGAAGAAGCAAGTCATCACGTGTTAGACGCTGATCTTGTTTCAGCCTATGTTCAAGGTTTGGACTTGCCCTCAAACGCCCCTGGTTAACCCCTGAAATATGTTCGCATGTTACTTTCTAATTGCATCCGTTTCTTCCCACAGACAAAGGATGCCTGACACTATTATTGACATCTTAATCCTAGAACACCCCCGGCACTTTAAAGGCCGATGTGTGAATTTAAAGCCCCTGAACCATCTAAATAAAAGTCACAGCCACAGCATCGCTTACATCCGCTTACTTCATCCGATAATGCCTGTCAAACTCGTGCTTTTTTCCAGTGTCAGCTCTCGTTAGGTACTTCATGCGCCTGACTTGTTGTTCATGCAGCATCTAACCACATCCACATGTGTTCCAACCTCGTAGCTTTGTTAGATTTTACTTCTTTAATCAGCCCTCTTTCAAGTTCCATATATTTGCCCATGTTTTATCATTGAATACAATTAGGAAGGCCACCCACATGACAACGGCAGCCTGTGTATGTGTGTGCGTGCGAGTGTGTGTGTATGTGTGCGCGTGCGTGTGAGTGTGTGTGTGTGTGTTATAGTAACTTCCATCTAAAATTGTGCCATGCTACTCCTGATAATGAACAAGTGTCTTATGAGCATGAAACATCCGTGGTATTAGGAAGGCATAATCCCCCCCCTCCCCCCCTTGTGTCTCACACCCCCCACCCACACACCTACTCACTCACGCGCACACACACACACACAAAATCTTAGGTGCTAGGGCAAGCACTGAAAGACCTACCCAGGTCCGAGATCGTGGTGTCCTCAAAGGTGAGTGTCGTGTGTAAGCCTTCTGTGACCTTGCACTGGATTCTAGCTCAATCTGAAGGACATGTGGACCAAAAGTGAGCCCTGATCCCTGAAAGTGATACATCTGTGTTTGACAGGCCCTGAAGCATGCCTTTAAGCTCCGTTTCGGCCCTGCCCCAGATGCACCACACCACACACACACACACGCACACACGCACACACACACGCACACACGCACACACACATACACACACACACGCTTAGTTTAGGTCGCACACTTTGGGAAGCTACCCTGAAAGCTTCTAGAGTCAGTGGTCAGGCTAGGCTCTTCAAGGGTCGCGGGGTTTATTCCGCCGGGTAGCGTATGCTCCACCACCTCACTTCACCCCTTGTGTGGCAAACAGACTTTTACACATGGAAGCACGCCTCCGCCCTCATCACCCTCTGTGCCGGCCACGTACGCAACTGTGTGTTTGAAAACCCCACGCAAAGCGAATTATTGCAAGCGCACACATACAACATGCCTTCATGCAGGTTGGGCGGTACGGCGAGACCACGTTTGACTTTTCTGCTGCACGCGTCACTGCCTCCGTCCACGAGTCCTTGCAGCGCCTGCAGGTAATGCCTTTGGTGTGTGTGTGTATATGCATGTATATGTGTGTGTGTGTGTATGTATGTTTGTGTGCAGTTGTGTGCGTACACAGTTACATGTCCATGGGAGAGCGCAGACATTTAAAACACAGGTTGTAAATTAGGCAGGTTCAAAAGCTTTGCAACGTCATTGTGCATTGTAAGCTGTAAAGGAGTATGCGTGCATCATGCGCTGAAATGGAGTACGCGCGCAATTGAAAGCTTTGCAACGTCATTGTGCACTGTAAGCTGTTATGGAGTAAGCGTGCAGTTGGTGAGCAACTGCTAGTTGCTTGGCCCTTGTATCCTCACAGGTGTCTTACTTGGACATAGTGATTTGGCCCTTGTATCCTCGCAGGTCTCTTACTTGGACATTGTGATTTGGCCCTTGTATCCTCGCAGGTGTCTTACTTGGACATTGTGATCTGCCACGACGTAGAGTTTGTTGACCTGACCCAGGTAAGGAGCATGGGTCCCTACTCTGATCAACGTGAACCTTGATCAAACCGACTCTACACACCAGGACTGTTCAGTTTGCGCAGACCTGGCATGAGGGAGTCAGGAGTGTTCAGATGGCGTTGACCTGGCGTGAGGGAGTCCGGACTGTTCTGTTTGCGTTGACCTGGCATGAGGGAGTCAGGAGTGTTCAGATTGCGTTGACCTGGCATGAGGGAGTCAGGAGTGTTCAGATAACCGAGACCTGACGTGAGGGAGTCAGGACTGTTCAGATTGCGTAGACCTGGCGTGAGGGATTCAGGACTGTTCAGATTGCGTAGACCTGGCATGAGGGAGTCAGGAGTGTTCAGATTGCGTAGATCTGGCGTGAGGGATTCAGGAGTGTTCAGATGGCGTTGACCTGGCGTGAGGGAGTCAGGAGTGTTCAGATTGCGTAAATCTGGCGTGAGGGATTCAGGACTGTTCAGATTGCGTAGACCTGGCATGAGGGAGTCAGGAGTGTTCAGATTGCGTAGATCTGGCATGAGGGATTCAGGAGTGTTCAGATGGCGTTGATTTGGCATGAGGAAGTGGGTGTTGTCCTGAAAAGGAATGGGAGTCGGGAGGGTGCAAAGTAAAACCAGAGAGAGATGGGGCTACATTGAAAACGTATTCCCGGGTGCTTATGTGGCTTGCTTGGTCTCAGTAAGGCGGAGTCCGCATGAAACATTTAAGCCTTCCAGTCAAAGGCGCCTGTGGGTGATGACCTCCTCGAGGGTGCAAAGAGTACTTATGGGGTACAGGAGAGGAATCTGGCGTCAGCTGAGAGGCTGTGTTTAGGGTTGGCCAGGATCAAGTGTATGGTGTTCATTTGAGTACTCTTATGGAGAGAACCTAACCTTTCCGTGCTTAGCAAATACATATATATGCTTGTGGGCTTGTGGCCAATCCCAGCTGTGTGCAATACTGTGTAAAAATGCCTTTTTTTAGGTGTGTGGGAGCCTTGTATGCAGGGCTGCTGCTCTAGTTGACCCAACTCACGTGTGCACATTGAAAGCGGGTGTGGACTTTGTGCATGATGAGTTGACGGTCTCAGGAAAGTAGCTGCATAGCTGTGTGCTTTGACCCGAGTCAAGTGTGCACATTGGTAGTGGGTGTGAGCTTTGTGCGTGCTGAGTTGGCGGTCTCAGGAAAGTAGCTGTATAGTATGCTTCTTCAAGGCCAGATTTTGGATGCCCACCCGTCAGAATGAGGCCCGCTCATAAAAAAAGGTCTTGTTAGGGAGGTTTGCTGGAAAATAGGAGGAAAGGGATTATTTGGAAGGTTTTTAACAGAGCATTGTGTGCACATGTGCCTATGTGTCTGTATAGCTCAACAGAATATAAATACATCATAATTCATAATTCATAAACTATGTTGTGACAAAGGTATGACCAAAAAAATACTTACACCTTAACAGATACACGCAAACACGCGTGCATGTTAATATACACATTACATGCTTGTACGCACGCGCACACATATACACAAACACGCACGCACGCGCGCAAACACACACACACGCATACACACACTGTAACATCACACACACACACCTGCATACACACACCATATACACGCGCAGGTAGCAAGGGAGGCCATCCCTGCTTTGGTCGCCCTCAAGCAGGCAGGCCTTGTCAAGGCCGTCGGATTCTCAGGCCTCCCTTTGGCCATGTTTAAAAAACTGCTGGGCATGATTGATCCTGGTAAGGAATGGAAACGGACAAGGACCAGGTGTGTGTGTGATTACTGCCATGGCTTGCTGCTATGCCAGATCAGAAAGGTGTTGTCTTAAGTCTGCATCACTCTCTTTTGGACATTTTATGAATATGTGAATATGTGATGTGTTGATATGGTATGATGAAGATTGGAGGGAGTCCGGGTATGGCCACAACCGGACGTGACTGCACACACACACACACACATACACACACACACATACACAAACACACACACATATGCACACACATACACAAAAATACGCATACGCACGTACAGATACACACACGCACACGCACACACACACACGCACACACACACACATACACACACACATACACATACACACACACATATACACACACATACACAAAAATACGCATACGCACATACACATACACACACGCACACACACACACATACACACACATATATACACACACACGGACGGACGGGAAACGACTTGTTGTAGAGGCCGACCTTGTAAATTAACTACGGATAAGGTTGCCAAATATAATGTTTTGCTAGGAAAAACTGAAGGGGACAAAGAGTATGTACTCCCACGCAGAACTTGCGATAAAGTTGTCATGAGCTGCAGCTCTAGTATTTGATTTAGGCGGTGTTGGTGGCATCCACGCGCCGTCAACTCGGCACGATTGTGTTGCCATAGGCTTGTAAGAAAAGAAAAATGAAAAAACTATGCAGGCAGTGAAAACCACTCCCCACATTATTAAGGAAAAGGAGCCACTTTGGTACCGAGTACCGTAAAGCTCCTCCACCGCGAAAGGAAAGGAAAAATCATTGGGGATCAGGAGGGTTGCAGGCTTGGCCTGAAACCGGCTCCTGATGAGAGTTGATAACAGTACTGGAAAGGGCACGTCTAGTATGTACAAGTTTAGCAGCAAATTTTACAGAGTACACATGGAGTTTGGAGGCAAGCTTCTTAACTCTTTGAGCATCGAGACCCAGTTCTTTGAAAGGCTTCAGAGTGTGGGTGTTGTAGATGGTGCGCCCACACCCAAAAGGATGATGTGGAGAGTAATGGAGGCGTATCTTAAAAGTTAAAATCGCGAGTTAATAGTCAAAATTCGACTTTTTATTAGGCTTCCCGATTCCCTATTTTTTAATTTTTTGTTTATCTCTTTCTCGGATATTCAAAATCAAAACAAAGAATTAGAGGATGGGTTACTAGAGGTACTTGTCTGTACAACACCAACAAAACATGGGTCAACATAAGTCTTGCAGTCACAGATGTCCAGAGGATTGTAGTTGTGGTTGCACGTATTTGCGCACAAGCTCTGCCATCATTGGACACATTCTCAAGTTAAGTTAATAAGGTAAGGTTACATCACTATATATGCCTCAAAGGGCATTTCAGCGGAAGTTTGGAAAAGGCAAGGAAACTACACCTGGCTAAACAAACACATTCTCAAGGGTCCCGGACCACCTTTTGGATTGGGTTACGGGCATGAAATGAACACATGATTTAGGAGCCTGTCAAATTGTATGACGGCTGAGGGCATTGCAATGCTAGCAAATTTGTTGTCTGGTTTCACATCCGGTGGACGCTTACAGCGTGTATGATCTATTACATGTGAGTTGCGCTGCAAGTACGTGTCTAGTGCCAGGGAGATGATGAGGGGTGTGCAGGATCCAACAAACCAGGCGTGAAATTGAACGCATTCATGCACTACAGATCCAGGCACACAGGGACTGACGTGAGATTGTAATTAAACCAGTGCACTTCCTGCTGCACATGCATGCTGGACATGGTACTGTCTTGGAGTCACTGCACCCTAGCACAGACTGACTTTAGATTGTAATCCAACATCCAAACCAGTGCACTTGCTGCTGCACAGGCATGCTGGACATGGTGCTGTCTTGGAGTCACTGCACCCTAGCACAGACTGACGTTGGATTGTAATCCAACATCCAAACCAAAGCACTTGCTGCTGCGCAGGCATGCTGGACATGGTGCTGTCTTGGAGTCACTGTACCCTAGCACAGACTGACGTTGGATTGTAATCCAACATCCAAACCAAAGCACTTGCTGCTGCGCAGGCATGCTGGACATGGTACTGTCTTGGAGTCACTGTACCCTGGTAGACCAGACACTTCTGGGCATGGTACGTACCTAACTTTGCTCTGTTCACTGTTGCACGTCTTCTGCGGGTCTGTGTTGTGTTTCGGCGTTGCGTGTTTCTTTTTGCGTTTGATTCTGTGGCTTGTAGTGTGCGCCCTCATCTTTATGTGTTTTCTTGCTGGGGTGTTTAGAGGTTATATATATAGAGTGTGCATCTTTGTGTCTTCTTGCTGGGGTGTTTAGAGTTTGATATGATGGCCATTGGAGATTGATTGGAGGGCAGAGCCAAAGGATGCTGCACTCATGCAATTCTGGATTTTACTGCACACGAGCCCTGGTTGCAAATACCACAGGGGTTTGATTTCAGCAAGACAAATGGCTGATTACTTGCTGCTTTGCCTGCTAGACAGCCACGAAATTGTCCAGGAGCTCTGATACAAAGAAACATGCATTTCGTAATGTTTTGCACACCGTGTGACGAAAACTTCTGTGGTCAGCCCCTGCTCTCGTTTTGCTTGTACACGTCTTCATGCAATGCAATGCGCTCCGTGGTTTGTGTGGTCAGTCCACCATGTTTTGCCTTGTTCCCTACGCAACCACCCATTGGGCAAGAAAGGATGAGTTGCGTCTGTTCTTTCCACAGCAGCCTTCAAAAAACAACGCAAGCCTTGACTAATGAACCAATTGCATCCCCTCTCTTAGCTCATACCTCGCTGCATGGCTTTCTTTTCAATGCAGACTTCTGCAGCAATGCATGGCATTCTCTTCAATGCAGACTTCTGCAGCAATGCATGGCTTTCTTTTCCATGCAGACTTCTGCAGCAATGCAAGCCATGACTGACCTGGTTTCGGCCAACTCACATCACACGGACCTATCCTCTCATTATTGCAGGTTCCAGAGTTCCAGGCAAAGGGCTTGGGTGTGATTTCAGCCTCACCATTGGCTATGGGCTTGCTCACAAACAGGGTAGGTGTCGTTGGCTAGTGACCCATTGGCTATGGGATTGCTCACAAACAGGGTAGGTGTCGTTGGCTAGTGACCCATTGGCTATGGGATTGCTCACAAACAAGGTAGGTGTCGTTGGCAAGTGACGCTGCTCATGCCCAACAGCTGTGAGCTGTCAGGTGTGTAAGCCTGTGTGGGTTTGTACCTTATACAGCGTTGCTTTGTTAAAACCAGCTGCCAGCATTGCGTGTTTAAAACAGCGTGTTGTCAGTGTTTGTGCAGAGCCAGCGTGTTTGCGTGAAGCCAGTATGTAAGTGATGCACAGACAATGTTTCAGCAAATATTATGTGTCGCCATTTTAACCAAGAATGTTGTGGACCGTGGGTCCTCTTTCACCAACTTTGCAAACAATTTTCTCCTAAATTCTTTTAAATTAAAACCAAAGGATTATTGAGAATGCTCTGTTGCTCACAAGTGGTTTAACAGCAAACACTTATTGGTATGCAAGCTATTGAACTGTCGGAAAACTTGCTAATTGCGTCTAGGTACAAAAGTCTCACTCCAACTGCCGCTCAAAACAAAATGCCACATGAATGCCATGAAAAGCTGCCAGACTAGCCTCTTGCCTTGAAAAGTAATAATAATAAAAAGTTATAATAATAAGTAGTAATAATATATTGCTGTACAGAATCAGCCGATCCTGCTCACCCTCTGCGTCTTTAGGGCCCCCCCTCTTTGCACCCTGCACCTGCCAGACTAGCTTCTTGCCTTGAAAAGTAAGTATTGCTGTACAGACTCGGTCAATCCTGCTCACCCTTTGCGACTTCAGGGCCCCCCCTCTTGGCACCCTGCACCTGCCAGCCTAAAGGATGCATGTGTGGCTGCAGCTGCACATGCAAAGGCACGTGGTGTGGACATCTCCAAGATCGCACTTACCTACGCTCTCAGGTGAGCGTGCGTGCGTGCGTGCGTGCGTGCGTGTGTGTGTGTGTGTGTGTGTGCGTGCGTGTGTGTGTGCGTGCGTTTGTGTGTATGTGCACGTGTGTGTATGTGTCTGAGGGAGTGTTTATTGTGTGCGTGTGTGTTTGGGAGGGGTTTTATCTGGACGTGCCTGCCTGGTTTTGCGCCCAGTTTGTAATAGGCAGCAATAGGCTTTTTTAGGTGGATTTCGGATGACCGATTTCTTGCCTTTAAACTCTTGCAAAGAGTATAGGCAAGGATTTACAAGGTTTTGTGAAAGGCTTTTCGAAAGTTGAAAATAGTGCAAGTTTCTTGCAGCCCTGCCACCCTCCTCTCAGGGTCTGTGGAGCCTACAACATATCTACTTGTGTATGACAACCACAAAGTTAATCGATTATTAATCTGCGGGCAAGTATCAGGCGTCGTTTGTGACACTTGCTTTCACACCTGCAATGCCTGCACACTGTATTGCCACACCAGCGGCACTGTTTTTCTCGTCCGTACACTGCATTCACCTATCAGGGCTACGGTTTATGTCGGCACTAGCTGAAAATTAATTGACACTAGAGGCCAATCGTGCTGCCCTATCACTGCAAGGTCTATAGTAGAGACTCCATACACTACGACTTAAAAGGCCTACGGCCTGGGTTGGCACCAGCTTGAACGTCCCACACATGTTCAGGCCTGAATTGAGCGTCTCACACTGGCTTGAACGTCTCACACATGTTCAGGCCTGGGTTGGCACCAGCTTAAGCGTCTCACACATGTTCAGGCCTGGGTTGAACGTCTCACACTGGCTTAAACGTCTCACACATGTTCAGGCCTGGGTTGGCACCAGCTTGAACATCTCACACATGCTCAGTCCTGGCCCACCTTCTCATGCATTACTGCTGAGAGATCTTTAATTCAAGCACGCATCAAAGCATTACTGCTGAGAGATCTTCGTTCAAGCACGCATTACTGCTGAGAGATCTTCAAGCATGCATTACTGCTGAGAGATCTTAATTCAAGCACGCATCAACGCAGGACTGCTGAGAGATCTTTAGTTCAAGCACGCATCAAAGCATTGCCTCAAGGCACCTTGACAAACCGCATTCATCCAGGCAGCCAGCACTCTGAAGGGCACGCCCACTGTATGTCAGTAATTCCTGGCCATGAACTCTACTAAATCGTACTGAATCGTCATTTTTCCCAAACGTGCTTGCCTAGGGTGGGTGAGGTGTCCACCACTTTGGTGGGCATGGCAACATCCGAGCTGGTGGATGCAAACGTCGCCAATGCACGTCAGGTGTGTGATGTTGGGTATCTTGCCTATGCTGTTCCTTAATCATTTTCTTCCACACGCACCACATATACGCATTTGTACAATGATGGGGAGAGTCTTCCGTGCGAGCTGCTGGCACACACACTGGCACCAAGCATAATCATAGGCTAACACCTGCACTATCAGGGTAGACATGCGGACACACCTGCAGGAGTTTACAGATGTGATGAAACTAGTCTTAACAGCAGTGCTGAGTTGCCCAAATAATTTGGGTTGGCCAGACCCATGTGTGGCTTGGGCAAGATTTTAGCAAATATATGGTCACAAACATATACTGGCCAACCCTGCAACTAATGGATGAGGCGCCTAATAGTGTGGGGTATCAAGTATTAATGGGACAGGGTGCTCAGGATATGAGAAAGGGGATTTAGGAACATGCTTAGCTAGTTTTTAAAGAATGCCTGTCTGCAGGTGAATTCTGCCGCTGATTAAAGCAAAGGCTGCTTGGTATCAGGCTGAATGGTTAGCTTTTGAATAAGCGCACAGCACTGCCTCTGATTCAAAATTGCCGGCAGCAATGCAGTCTCAAAGCACCGTTTATGAAGGAAGCTTCACCGTTTTTTACATGTCGTTTGTGTAGCTGTTTATTCACCACCACCTCTAGTCTTGTTTCTTTGCAGAGCTCTCTGTGTGTTTATTTGATTTGGCCAATAATGCCGGCTTTGTGTGTGCCCTAAATTATCGCAGGCCCTCGGACTGGATCCCAACCCAAATGCCGCTCTCGAAGAGGAGGTTTTAAAGGAGGTTGTGGAAATTCTCAAGCCCTGTCAAGGCACATCATGGAGCTCGGGACTTCCAGAAAACAATTAATGTTTCATTATTTTTCAAGGTTGTTTATTACTCGTCATGCAATCTTCCAATATGATTCTCGCTGTTTCGGAAATATCGGATACAACTTAAAAATGGAGGATGTTTGGAAATAGGAGGTACAAAGAATTTCGCACACAGCACATGCACTCACACACACACACACACACACTCACACACACACACACACACACACACACACAGACAGACAGACAGGCACACACACCACGCACGCACACACACAACACACACTCACACACACACACACACACACACACACACACACACACACACACACACGCGCACACACACACACACACACACACACA
>Ga0307947_1000607_pt1 | contig 25917 bp, 28 predicted proteins | sample OrgLakmetagen232_FD_201840 | JGI IMG/M metagenome (GOLD analysis project Ga0307947, IMG submission 201840) | Saline water microbial communities from Organic Lake, Antarctica - #232 | ecosystem: Environmental > Aquatic > Non-marine Saline and Alkaline > Saline | place: Antarctica: Organic Lake...
ACTGTTGTATGTACTGTTGTATGTACTGTTGTATGTACTGTTGTATTTACTGTTGTATGTACTGTTGTATGTACTGGTGTATGTACTGGTGTATGTACTGTTGTATGTACTGTTGTATGTACCGCCGTGCCTTTTCTTGTTCACGCTCGTGCCTGTTTCAACTGTGCATGGAGTTCACAACAGGTGGACATACTTTATCTTGTCTTGGTATTGCTGTGTGTGAAGTGGCCACTGTGTGTGGAGTGTGTCAACGTGTATGCCCTTGCCTCTGTGTTCTCTCAATTGCCTACGTGACAGTGCATGGAGTGTGTGACGCAGCACCTGTGTTGTGCGTTTGCAACTACAACCTGTGCTGACACTGTGGGTGGAGCGTGTGGCAGTTCCTGTGTTTGCGTGTTTACATGGTAGTATGATGTGGTGCAGCTGCTTTGTCACTGTGCGCGGAGTGGTCACTCGTGCGAGGGGTGCGTCTCAGTGGTCCCCTTTTGTCTGCGTGTCTGCCAGCTGTGTGCTTACACTGTACGTGGAGTGTGTGGAAGGACGTGCGCTTTGTGTGTCCACTGTGCACTGTGCGTGGAGTTTGTCGCAGTACCTGTGTCTGCTTGGCTACGTCTGCCAGCCGTCCTGACACTATGCGTGGAGTGTGTGGCACTAAGCGTGGAGGTCACGCTGTGCGTGGAGTGTGCGCCTGTTGTGGTATGATGTGCAGCATCTGCCTTGTCACAGTGCATGGAGTGTGCGCCTGTTGTGGTATGATGCCTAGCGCAGCCTTGATAGTGCAAGTATACAGGCAGATGACTCACATGCATAAATTGCTTCCTTGGAAAAGCTACTGGCAGGGCAGCCACAGGGGCGTGCACCAGGCTCACACCGGTTGCATCTGCAGCACTGCCAACTACCTGCGGCACACATCCAAGGAGTAGAGAAGTACTGCCCAGAGACAAATCCTTTTGCAGGCTCGAACTCTGAAATGTAAGCTAACTCAACAAGTCTCTTGGACGGCCTAAAGGCATACAACCATACACGAATGCATATGCGAGTTTACACAAGCTGCTGTGACTCTCTTTCTCTCCCTCCCCCCCTCTTTCTCCTCACCAGGCCGTGCTGGCAGGCCCATGCAACAGCGTCTCTTGCAAGCTCCTCGGTCATATCCTCAGTCATTTGCAGGTCAGCAGGCTGCTGGTTCTGCCTGGCCATGGTTGATGCTGGAGAAGCTCTCATAGGTTGGTGCGCGATTTTACGCCGTAGTGCCCTAAATGCCCCCACTCTGCTTGAAGAGCAAATGCCGTGGTACCTAGTGCCTATCCCAGAGGGATGCCGGGTGTTAAGCATTTGAAAAAAAAACTGTGGGTAAAGTGGGAACTTGATTCTTTCACTTTGTAATTTGAAAGTGAAATTTTAATGTAATGGAGGGAATGGGAATTAGCAAGCATGCAAGAGTGCTGGTGCAGACAGGTGCCAAACCACGCAGGCTTGTAGGCAGCACTCCCCGCAGGCCTCTTAGGACTAGGAGGAGAGAGCCTTTGCCTGACAAGGGCGATGGAGGCCTTCACAAGGATACCAAAGGTCTGCATGTCTGCATAGCACGCTGTGTCTCTCCCTGCATACAGCACATCTTTTGACACGCCAAACCCACTCGTGGTGCATGTTCAGCACGACCTGCGCCAGATCCCACGAGCCAGTTTGTTTCGGAGCAGAGCCTGCTGCAGGAGCTGAACAGCTCTCCGGGCTCTGCAGCAGAAGCAGCGAGCATGAGCTTGATGATGGAGCAGGACTGGGCTCTTGAGGGCCTTGATGGTGGGTACGGTTGAATGACGTATCCAGGCGTGTCAGTGATGGGTGATTATCCAAACATGAAAGTCACAAGCACTGTTTCCTACTGCTTGTCCATTCCCTCCCCTCACACGTGGCCAGGTTTCGCTCGTGCACGAATGAAGCAACAAGCAGCACGCCAGGCAAGCCACTCCTCCGCCAGCACCAGCCGCGCACCATCAGCAGACCCAGGGGTAGAGAGCAAAGGAGCTGAAGCGGGGAGTTGCAAGCTGAGGTCTGTCTATCCCAGTGCAATACCATCTTGGTTGCACACTAGCAGCAGCAAAAGCGCCAGCGCCAGTGGCAATAAGGAGACCAGTACAGCCAAGGTTGAGCTGGACGCACTGTATGCACGCAGGTATGGATTGTTCAGAACAATGTTAACTTCACGCGCCGTCAGCAGGAGGGTGTTTTGTGTTTCCACATGTGCATTGCGTTATTTTCTGTCAAGGTTGGAGCATGCATGTGTCTGCAAAAGGGTACCGCGCACGCGCGCATACACACACGGACACACATATACACACACACACACAAACACACACAAACACACACAAACACACACACATACACACACAAACATACATGTGCACGCACACATGCGTGCATGCAGGCACGCATGCATGCAGGCAGGCAGGCACACACGCACACACACACTCACACGCACATGCACGCACACACGCACACACGCAGGCACAATCATGATTGCAACATGCATGTGCAAGCATGCTCACATTGCAAGCGATCTCTTGCCATCCTCAGCTTTACCATTTCTGGATTTCACTTCATGCGTATTATGCCATGCTGCAGGAACCCTGGCGTGGTTGAGGCTTTGCGCATGATGAAACGTGTTGTGCACGTCAGAGGCGCAAGTGGGGCTGCAGAGCTAGCGCAGAAGGGCAATGGCTATTTGGAAGGGGTTAGTTCTGTCAGGAAGGAGGAGGAGGAGGAGGAGGAGGAGGAGGAGAAGGGGCTTGACTGGAGGGATGATGATGGCACGGATGGTCTCATTGGAGAGGCAAGTGCACCAGATGCTGGATTGCAGGCCACTCTAAAAAAAGCCGAGTTTCCCTTGCCATCTGTGGGTGCTGCATCTGCTCCCACACCCTCCGCTGCTTGGACTGACAGCCTGGGGATGGCAGGCTTTGTGCAGCGCCAATCCGCAGACTTGGATGGGACCATGTTTCTGGAAAGAGTGCCGTCGCTGCCAGCAGTTGCAGCATCTCCCAGAGAGTCCCAGGATAAAGCTAGGGGTGGATCATCCTCAGGTACTTTGGTGGATTTGCCTCTGGATGCTTGCAGTGCAGCGGTGTTGCTGAATGTGCGTGCTGCAATACTTGCGCTTGCAGCGCAGCGATATTTGGGGGTGCACGTGCTGCTTGTGCTTGCATGCGTTCTTTCACCTGCTGACCTGCCTTTAAATTTTTTCGTTTTATGGAACTGCATATAAACAGGGTTGGCCAGAACCGTATATGTACACCGTATATGATTGTATGTATGGTGATTTCCCTGCTAACAACACCGTATATGCACCGTATATGCATATGTATGCATGCTTTTGGCCTACCCTACATATTAACATTGAATCCCGTCACGATTCCATGCCCTCCTGAACCCTTAAGCACTGCAGCATGCACTCCTCATCTAGTCCCTCCTTGTCACACATCGCAGGATCTCGCACAGTGGGAGCAGCAGCGGGGGCAGCACATGCCTCCCAGGCACCCCCCAGCCCTCCTGCCGCTGTCCTTGCGGCAGCTGCTGCAAGCTTGGTGCCTCGCAAAGACACGCGGCCCAAGTTGAAGCAAGCTTTGCGGCAGTTGGACTCGGCAGAGCAGGTGCAGTATGAATTAGAAGAGAAGCTTGCCTTTTGTTAGGGCGGTTTATGAGTGTTATTTGGCACTGTTTATAATCGTATATCGTACGTACATGTACTCACCCCCCCCCCTAAAAAAAGTATTTCACAAAAAAACAGCAGCCATCCCCCCTAAACTACTTTATTTTACAGTAACATTTAGCAACCACCCCCTCTCAAAGGGGCTTTTGGAGCCTTGCGGGTTTGTTGCCACCTCCACCTCCTACTCAAGGAGGAACTGAAGCCACTGCCACTGCCACTCTTGCTTTTGCTGTCACTGCTGCTACTGCTGCTGCATGCGTGTGCTAGCTTTGCGTGTTGCTTGGGTGCTATAGCTAGAGCGTGTTCGTGTGTGTGTATGTGTGTCTGTGTGCGCGTGTGTGCAAAGGAGCTAGAGAGAGTGTGTTTGTGTGTGCACGTGTGAGCGCATGTGCACGTGTGTTTGTGCGTGTGTGCGCCTGTGTGAGTGTGTGTACCTGTGCATGTGTGTGCGTGTGTGTGAGTGTGTGTGTGTGTGCGCGTGTATATGTGAGTGTGTGTGTGTGTTTGCGCGCGTGTGTGTGCACGTTGTGGGCCTGTGCATTTCTGCTGCTGCATTCCTGTCAACTTATTTAGTTGTACAACCAAGGAATGTTAATACAGTACCAACTGTAATCTTGTGGGGGAAAACTAAGGTTTGTGAGTTCTGCATGGCTGCCTCTTGTTCTTGCGCTCCTTTGCCTCTCGCTCAGCCCGGTCTGCTCTTGCCTGCTGCAGGCGGGCGGGGTCTGGGGGGGAAGGGGCAGGCGGAGAGGGGGGGGCATCTTCTCCGCTCGTCACTTGAAACAGCAAATATTCATCGCTACCGTCCCCCTAAAAACCTGATCCGCTCCCCCTGAAAACAGATATATATTTTGCCACCGTTTCACGAGTAATATGTCACCGCGCCCTCCAAAATTCAATATTTAGGGGCGGTGATATACTTTATGTACGGTATTTGTAATATTCCTTGCTAGAAAGTCACGGTACATACACCATGCATACGTATGCAAGTATGGTTTTTTACTAAAAAAACTCATGATCGATGCAAATAATCACACCACACAACTGCGGAGTTTGGCGAGCACCAGCAGCTAGGCTAGATGTAGATGGTACCACAACGGCTTATTCTGTGTTTGCTGTTCATACTTACTCCATGAAAAGCGGCAGCACGTCTGACCGTGGTGAATGAAGCACTTTAAAGCAGGTAGGGATAGAAATTGCGTAGGTTATGAATCGGTTGCTCATCGTCAAATGGTCCACGCTCAAATCAACATTGTTTTGGCGGGTTGTAATTGATGATTGTGGTGCAGTGTGGGTGAGAAGGGAAATCCGTGATGGGCTGCAACTGGTTCAGTTAGACGCCTACATATTTTAGAACGTTGAAACTCATACCTTATGATAGAATGTGGGACTCCCTGCAGCAGACCAGCTGCTGAAGTGAATGGCGGGTATTTATGTAAGTCAGCTTCACAGGGGTAACCCTAACCCTAAACCCCAAGTAGTGGTCATTGTGTTTCCAGTCATCCCTCACCATCCATTACGGCTTTCCTCAACCTTAGTGCATAACATCATGATAGTGGGCTCTCTCACAGGGCCAATTCCCCCCTTCCTTTGACCTTCCATACGAGCCTGATGTCCTTTACAGAACTCGGTACCTTATGTGCATTACAGAATTGGGAGAAACCCGAATTCCTGCTTTTTGTCGTGCTAGCGGGTTAAATCGTACTATGTTTTTTTTGCGGATACCTTTGGTTGAATCCCTGGCATAGTGGTCATTGTGTTTCCAGCCATCCCTCACCATCCATTACAGCTTTCCTCAACCTTAGTGCACAACATCATGATAGTGGGCTCTCTCACAGGGCCAATTCCCCCCTTCCTTTGACCTTCCATACAAGCATGATGTCCTTTACACTACTCGGTAACTTATGTGCATTACAGACTTGGGAAAAACCCGATTTCCTGCTTTTTGTCGTGCTAGTAGGTGCTGGACCTAGCTGTCGCTCTGTACCCCACTTGGGCTTCATGCGGCTGCAGGCTCGCTGCTCCCGAGCTGCTCCTCGCCATGATGCACACGTACAAGCAAAGCACAGCAGCAGCAGCAGCAGCAGCAGCAGCAGCGCAAGATCAGCAAGGCAGAGCTCAGAGGCAAAAGGGCAGGAGGAATGCTGATGACCCGTCAGCCATTGGTGCGGGTGCGGCTGCTGCCCTTGTGCCCACTCCAGCTGAAGCTGCACAGGTGTGGGAATGTGGTCGGATGAGGGGGAGAGGAGGATGCAGAGTGCCAAGGCTGCTTAGCATCCCTCCTTTTTGGCAGCACTTACTTGTGCTCACAGTCTAGGAAATGGAGCAATCAAGAGTTGTGCTTGAAAGTAAAGCCCTAAGAGTCCATAGAACAGATTATTCTGCTGTTGGCCATAAAGCAGATTATTAGGCTGTTGGTATGAACTGATCTTACTGCTTGATACAAAGTCTGGTCATTTTTCTTGGAATACAAACCTTCAATTTCAGCATCAGTTTTGTACAATGGGTTTCTGGTATCGCAATTTCTTGATTAAAGTACATGATGGTTAAGCACGCACATTGCTTGAAAGGCCATGCGACAATATGAAACTCATTCCCAGCAGGCAATCTAAGCTGTGCCCTTAATGCAGATCCTCCAGGGCGTTGCTGTTTGTTTTTCATGTACTAAGTGGTGTTGTTATAAGTGTTGTGTGGTCTTAGTCTTAGTTGTGCTGCTACAAATCCTCATGGCGTGCTCATGTTTTTATATTTATCTTGTCTAATTGTTTGCGTGCACTGTTGCCGTGCACTGTCCGCCTGCAAATCCTGCAGGGTGTGGCTGCATCAGGTTCGAACATGTGTCTTAGTCTCACATACTCGCTGGGATGCATTCCTACCTTGTCCCACAAGCAAGTCCTTCAGGGTGAGGCTGCAGCAGAGTCTAAACCCTTTTCTCTGCCTCATACAGCCAATCATGGTACATCCCAAGACTCAATACACTCAGTTTTATGCATCAACTGGCATGCTCCTAACTTGTCCCGCTTGCAGATCCTCCAGGGTGTGGCTGTGGCCATGAGGCGTGCAGGCTGGGGCAGGGCACGGTGCTTGCAATTGTGTAGTGACACACGTCTTGCTGGCTTGGTGGGTTGGTGTGCGTTTTTGTCAGGGTTGTTCAGTTCGGGGCTCGGCCAAAAGTTCGGGTTCGCAAATTTTCACGCATTGTAAAAATGCCACCGGAGTTCGGTCAAAGTTTGACGAACTGTAAAAAGTTCTTCAAATTTTACAGCATGCGTCTGTCAAATTGCAAGGAACAGCACCCCCCCCCAGTTCAGTCCCACTCTTTCCTTGCAGTAAAATTAACGTGTTCAATTATTTATGTACCGTACCTTTGCGTACTCATCCCGCACCCCCAATGTTTTATTGGATTTCACCTTCCCCGCACCCCAAGAATAATTTTTCCCCTCCCCGCATCAACCCCGCAGGGTTTCTGACCCAGTTTAGCTAACCAGACAGTTTAAATGCCACAAAAGTTCAAAAGCGAATCACCGGTCAGTTGCATGCTTGTTTGCATGTCAGTTCATTATCTCCAATCAACTCTCTCTGCTCTACTACCCCTTTGCTGCCTCCCCCCCCTCTTTTCTGCTTCCTTTTCCTCTGCTGCTCTCTTATCCTCTAGTAGCATCGCTATCGCTGTTGCTGGTGCTTTCCTCACTGCACTCGCTCTCCTCGCTGCAGCTGCTGCTGTTGCGTGCTGTGCTTGTGCTTGCACCAGCTGATGGTGCTGCTTGGGTACAAGCAGCCTTGGTGCGTGACCTTGTTTTGCGCACCAATGCCAATGCCAATGCCAATGCCCCCTCGCAATGCTGCTCACCTGTGAGACTTAAGCGCTCTTTCTTAGGCCTGCCCGGCTTCCTCTTTGATGCAAGGGCCGCTGCTTCACGCTAGCCCTCTCCTCCTTTGCCTGCTGCAGGCGGGCGAGGTCGGCTGCCTGCTGCTGCTGCTTTCGTTGCTGCATTGCTGCTTCCTGCTCAGCTGTTGCTGCCGTTGAAAATGCTGTCTACCTTCCGCTGGAACTTTCCAATGGGTGCAACAGGGGCAGATGGAGCTGGAGCAGGGAGGGGGGCGGGGGGGGGCCCAGGGGTAGGGGTAGGGGCGGGGGGAGGCCCGGTGACCTCTTGCTCATCACTGGCAGCGACCCAAAACGTTATTAAACCAATCCTGCGTCAACCCCGCAGAATTAAATTATATATATTACACGTTTCCGCACTCACCCCGCAGGGCAAAAACAAATATTTATGCGGGGTGATATAAAAAAATTACGGTATGATATATGATTTGTAGTCTGTATCAGGCCAGGAAGTTTCCTTGGTCACAAGGTCAAACTAGTCACACATTTCTGAACTGCTAAGGATCTGTACAACGCAGCATTTGCACTGCACATTTAAGTTCTCCTTTTTCTGCTCTACAATGATGACATGGCCCCATTCCGGCCCCCTTGAACCCCTTATAGCTATAGATATACACAACTAAACGGGAAGGTTTCAAGGTGGGAGGAGGAGCCCAAGGGCTCGTTTTCCAAAATTGCACATCGAATCCTTTGAACAGTTGAGGGCTCTAGAACTTTCAAAAACTTCATCGAACCCTTGCTCCCAAAAAAACGAACTGAACAACCCTGTTCTTTGTCCAACAAAGTGCACTCCATGCAAGCACACTTTATGCATACTAGATCCCATTAACTAGTCAGCAATCCTTATACATTTTGTTTGAAAGAGCAGGAAACTGCTAACCTGCTTATGTTGGCGCCCACTTTCCCCTTTTACTTTGTGGCATTGGTTTCAACATAATATGGCTTTTATGTTGCCTGCAATATTGCTCTCTGTCCTAATCAGGCATGTGTGCTGGCCGGCGCTGTCCTTATCAGACATGTGTGCCGGCCTCTACGTGCCCTGACCAATTTGATTGCCATGTGTGTTTCTCATACATGCTGGCTGCTACATACAGGAATTTCTGTTTGTGTGCACTATGTCTTCCATGTTCAGCCTAGTTTTGTCTCTTACACACGTCGCCACCTCTCCATCTAGTTTAGATTGGATTACAAAGGCATTCAACCAGGAATGGCTGCTCAACCTATGAGAAACCTCAAAACACACCAAGGAAAAAAAGGGCTGTGACGCAACTGGAGAATGCTAACCTTGAAGACATGAGAACAAGTAGGCAAGAACACATCAAAGTGTACACGTTGGTTCACCAAAGTAGACGCATACTGAAAAATAGTTAAGACCTTACAAAGTTAGCTCTCCATCTGCACTCTCCCCTGCTGCAGGTAGAGGCACTGCGTGCTGTCCCTCCTCGCCTGTCTACAGAGCAACAGCAGCAGGAGCAGCTATCAAGGGCATTTTTCCGATCCGCGCGTGCTTACTGGCTGCAGCATGGCGATGGAGGGGCTGGGGAGAAGACAGGGCCATCCACGGCTGTCAGCCCATCTTTACAACATGTTGGGGGCAGCAAGTTAGAAGTAGAGGTGTTGAGTTCAGGTGGTCAGAGCAGCACCAGTGGCGGACGTAGCACCAGCAGCGCTGCTCAGCCGTCAGATGAGTATGAGCAGACGCTGCAAAGGTTTCTGTCCGAGCAGCACCAACGTGGTGCTAGTGCAGTGGAGGCTGGTTCTCAAGGGGCAGCGGCAGAAGAAGCTCTGAAGGTGCGGGGCTGTCTTCTTCATTGCAGAAACAGCGACATAGTTGTTTGTACAATTGAAGCCTGTTTTGGTGCCTGATAGTTATTTGGTGCCTGATAGTTATTTGGTGCCTGATAGTTAATTGGTGCCTGATAGTTAAATGGTGCCTGATAGTTAATCGGTGCCTGATAGTTATTTGGTGGATGCGTACAAAACAGAGCACACACATCTTTGAAGGTGGGGATTACTGCCAGGCTTAAGCGTAAATTAGAATGGAATGATATAAATTGGCTGGAACTATGACTGGATAAATTTTAGTTATTCTGAACTTCTTGGTTGATGCACGCAAAAGAGAGCGCTTACTACTTATCGCTTGAGCAGCGCCAGGAAAGGAGAAGTCCCACATATTTGTCAACGGAAGTGCATACCATGCTACAACTGTGAAATAATCTGCTTTTGGTTGCCTCACTCGTACCTAGCAACCGCATGTAGTGAGCAACCTTTGTTGTTGGAGGGGCGTAGCGGTCATATTGTATAGGTTGGAGTCAAAATTGCGCCAACCTGGATATGGTTATTCATAAGACGTGAAATCTTTAACGTGGGAACAAATTCGAGATTTAATTTGAACATGTATGTGCTGAAGTGCTGAAGTGTCTGTGCCCAAGACACTGATATTTACTTTCATTAATGATACCTGTGCAGGAAACTCGGCGGGGCGTAACCCACAAGGCTGTTATTTCTGCTGTGTGGGCATTGGCTGTCATGGTGTGTGGATAGGATTGACCCAACATATTTTTGGATAGTGTGCTAGCTTATGCAAAACAGCAGGACCTTACATGTGCGTGGTCATGATGATGAGTTCACAAAGTTCTGTCAATCTCGTAGGTGTGACGTGCTGAAGCTTTCTGCGTGTGGTAACTGTAAGCACTTCACGCATGTATTTTGCTTCTGAAGTGCATGCATAGCGCCGTCTGTGTTTTGACTTGACATGTTGTCCGTGTTTTGACATGACATGTTCATGGCATGGCATGGCATGTCATGCAAGTGCTGCCCTTGTACTCATGGCCGGTAGATGATCAAACTGACAGTGCTAGCTTTTTAACAGTGGGTGCTTGCCGGATTTTGGTACTTCTTATTCCATTGTCTCAAGCGTGCTGTTCTGCTCATTATTTGACTAGGTATTATCCGTTTTGTTGAATGGGTCCTTCATGCTTGCTTTCAACCTCAGGGCGGCCCCACATTGTACAATGCCGAGGTAGAAGCCCTCCTTCAGATCGCCAAAGCAGGTGGCAGCAACTGGCGCTTCTACGAGGGAGAGGGTGCAAACCTGGCATGGGCGCTGGCTGCTAGCAGGCATTGGAGCCGCAGGCTTGAGGACTTGGAGGAGGGGCTGGTGCAGGTGAGGTGGTGCAGCTGGTGTAAGCAGTGGTGGTATTTGCGGCTGGTGAGGTGGTGCAGCTGGTGAGGTGGTGCAGCTGGTGTAAGCAGTGGTGGTATTTGCGGCTGGTGAGGTGGAGCAGCTGGTGAGGTGGTGCAGCTGGTGAGGTGGTGCAGCAGGTGAGGTGGTGCAGCTGGTGTAAGCAGTGGTGGTATTTGCAGCTGGTGTCTAAGTGGTGCACTTTTTGGTATATACGGTCGGTGTATAAGGGTGCAGGAAGTGCAGACGGCATGGAACGTAGCAGATGGTGTGAGTGTTGTACCGAATTGCGCAGATGGTACGAGTGACCATAAAGATGTCAGCTAATAAGGTGGTGCACCATTTGGTAGGTGTTACATTTGATGTGTTTGCTTGTTTTCCTAAGTGGTAGTGCCAGTCATTGACCAGGTGCATGCGTAGGGACCTGTGAAGTAACGTGCGGGTGACGCAACGTAGGATTGCTTATATATTAATTAAGCAGCAATAAAGGAGTGGGGTGTGTGTGGCATAATGCTCAAATATACACACAGCTTGGCCAGAAAATGGGACGAGGTTATCTGTACTGACTTCCTAAGCCGCAAACGATGATGTAGAGATCGGGCACTGCGCATTTGACTGCTACTCTTTTGAATCCTGTTTTTATGTGTAAGAAGCAAACTGTGCTACGGGACAGGACTGAGGTTTTGAGATGTGATAGGTGAAAAAGTGCAGAGCTCAAAAGCCAATGGCAGGGGGCTTTAGCACCGCGCACCTGCACCGTACACCCGCATCCAATCCCTCCGTGCGTGTCCGAGTCAGTACTTTCCCCCCAATTATGCATGTCAGCGATACCAGTCAAGTGTTACACCATTGATGTACTACTGTTGAACAAGCTAGACAGTGTGTGTCATACTGGCTGATCGTGACTGCCTCACTCTTCCTCTCTTTCCACTGTGTACCCACGCAGTCAGGCGGCATGTCAAGCCTGAATCCTAGTGATGCAGTGCGAGTTTTGTGGGCCTTTGCTACCCTGGGAGGCCCTCCACCCCGCAGGCTCTTGTCCACCCTTCACCCCCAATGGCGTTGGAGGGTGCTCCCACGCACTGCTAGTTTCGCCTTCTCGAATTCAAGGAACAGCAAGCAGAGCAAAAGCAGCAGCAACGGTCCACTTGGTGGCACGAGTAGTGAAGGCCATGACTGGGACCCACTAGAGAGCGACCCTACACCCAAGGTATCTTTGTTTAGCAGCAACAGCAGCAGCAGCAATGAAAGTGAAATGGATACAAAAAAGATTGGGAGCTCCTTGGGAGCTGCTGCTGTGGCCAGCACTTCAATACCCGGCCCGACTTACACCTCTGACGCACCCACCTCCACACGTGGGAGTAGTGCAGCCAGAAATAGCCGCAGACTGCCTGTTTTGCACCTGGCACAAGACGGCAGTGCACCCAACAGCCTGGGCGGATTCACTACTTCTCAGCTCGCAGGGTGCTGCTGGGCACTAGCAGTGATGCCTGGTGGCCTGGAAACCCCTGCCTTTTCTTCCGCGTGGGTGCACCTCATCGGTCGCCTTGCAAACACAGTACAAGGCACTGGTGAACGGCAGCAGCAGCAGCCGCAGCAACAACAGCAATTTGCGGGCAGTGCAGATGGCTGCAGCGATTCAGTGCTGTCTCAAATCTGGCAGGTAGGTTCAATGGGTCCTGGCGATAGCATAGCACCTCTGCCATTTTTTTCGTGTAAATGGATGTTACAGACTAAACCAATGGGTCTTGGCTGTAGCATAGCACCTCTGCAATAAGCTGGGAATGTGCTGTTGTGATCAGCAGGAATAATTGCTGCAACAAGCTGTTGTCTTGAAGCCATCACTGCAGCAAGGCATGTTAGAAAGAGATAACGTGCCTTGTTGCATAAAAGAAATAACACGTTGTTTGCTTTCTCAAATTGATGTATGTCAATAATTCCCCTGTACTACCGCTTGAATATTCTCACTTTAAACCACACTTGCTCTCAGGCTGCAATGGCAATCCACTTAGACTCTCCCTGGGCACAACCCACCCCAACCCAACAACAACAGCAGCAACTGGAGCCCAAATCAAACAGAAGCTCAGCCGCTGCCACCGTCACAGCGGCACTCTCTCTTTTTCAGCACAGCAGACGACCTGATGTACACAGCAATCGCCAGCAGCAACACGTTGCAGATCCTGGACCACCAGGTAGCTTCTCTTCCCAGCAGCATCAGAGCCATTCCAGGACCAGCACCAGAAAAGCAAGCGGGCAACCATCAAGCAGCAGCAGCAACAGCAGCAGCGGCAGCTCTGAGGTATCTGATGGGGCTGCTACAAGTGCAGCAGCTGCACAAGAACCCGGTACGTCCAGTGCAGAGGTCTCCTTTACAGAAGCGGCAGAGCTGTCAAGAGCAGAGGCGGCCTTGCTGACGGCGCACGCTGCATTCCTGCGGTGCTCGCGCGCGCTGCGGGGAGCAGGAGGGCATAGCAGGTGTGATCAAACAGGATTGAGTTGAACCCTTTGTATACACTGTACGGGACTGCACATGTTTGACCACCTTGCAGATAATACCCTGTTGTATGTATAAAACACATTGAGGCCCAGCCCATGTTGCACAATGTTCTCAGGGTGTATGTATAAAGCACATTGAGGCCCAGCCCAGCCCATGTTGCAAAATGTGCAGGATGTATGTATAAAGCACATTGAGGCCCAGCCCATGTTGCAAAATGTGCAGGGTGTATGTATAAAGCACATTGAGGCCCAGCCCATGTTGCACAATGTGCAGGGTGTGTGTATAAAGCACATTGAGGCCCAGCCCATGGTGCACAATGTGCATTGTAAACCAAAAATGTAACTACAGAACATGATGTTCCTGCTAGCAGTGAAGTAAACTCCAGGTTTTCAAGAGTCCACCGGGCATGTCAATGTATGTGAGACATCGGGTGTCAATCGCACAGACACACCCAATCATCACGCCTGGATTCTGTCTATGTCATGGGCTACCTTTTCAGATTGTGTAATTTTTATGATGCTGGACTTTTACCATATACCCTTTCTCTCCACTGCAGTTACCAGCGTGGCATCGCCAATAGCTTGACAGGCATGCGCTTGATGCACGTGCTTGAAGACAGCAGCAGCGGTAGGTTGCAGTAAATGAACATGAGTGCAGGCTTTGGGTTAGGGGTAAGGGTGAAGCCTTGAAGGCCTTGACGTTACCAAGCAGCACATTTGGATGCACCCATATCACCCCCATGCTCGAGGCTATAGTGCATCCTGCTATTACGGTTGGGATGTGTGGCTTACAATAGGGCAGCCTTAATACGAAGACGGTGTGTCATTTTTTAGATATTTGTGTGTCCTACTTAATCTGCTCGCTTTACTGACCTCCCTGTGCAGGTTACTCCGTTGACATCAGCTTACCCCACCTGAAATTGGCGATTGAGGCGGATGGGCCGTCCCATTTCTCACGCACCCCTGGACCACCGACCAAGCCTGCTGCACCTACAAAGGTTTCTCCATCTCAAGGTATGGGAGTTTTGGCTGACGAGGTAACATGTGTGCCTGTAAGCCTTTATCCTCGCTACATTATGCCATTTGTAATCCGTGCCAAACATGATTTGCTGCTTTGCCCAATTTCAGGGTGTGTCAATCCTTATTCCCTCCTCATTAATGTATCTGCATACCGTACCTTCGCGTACTCATCCCGCATCCCAAATTTTAGAAAAAACTTAGTAGAATCCCGCACCTTCCCGCACCCCCAGAATGTGTATAATTGCCCTTCTCGCGTCAGCCCCGCAGGGCCTTTAGCCCTGTTCAATAAGTGCTGAGCGAGTGAGAGTGTGAAACGAATAATCTCAATGAAAGAGAACACTGCAAAAGGGCAAAGGAAAGCAAACATGCTGTTCTGCTCTCTATTCTGTTACGCCCTTCCCAAATATTGCTTCCTCTTCCTCTATCACTGCTGCTGCTGCTGCTGCTGCTGCTGCTGCTGCTACTGCTTTTGTAGACGTCAATGAAATTGCCGCTGTGTCGGTGTCAGCGTCGGTGTTCGACACGTACCGACCGCTCACGTCCCCGAAAACAGTGCTGCTTGTGTTGCTTGGGTGCAGGCAGCCTTGGTGACCTTGCCTGACCCACCTGCTCATCTGCTAGACTGGGGTTGCTCTAACCTGCTCTGCATGCGCAAGCGTTGCAGCTTGGTCCTCTTCAACCCCCACGCCTTCCTCCCATTCATCTTCCCCCTGCCACACAGCTCCCCCCTCATGAGTGCCAATGCCTCTGTGCCTAACAGCTGTGCCCCTGAGGTGTCCCCACAACCAACAATTGTGAGACCGTAGCAATCTTTCTTTGGCCTGCCAATCGGCCTTATGTTGGCTGCCTCCTCCGCCTCGGCGCCCAATTCGCTTTTGCTTACTGGCTCGGACGGTTGCCGCAGCTTGCACCCCCTCACTGCTGCTCGGCTGTCACCGCGGCTTGCATCCCGGAATTTTCCCTCGGGAGCAACCGGTACTGGGGCTGGGGCTGGGGCTGCTGATGCTGCGGCTGAGGCTGCCTGGTGCTGTGGGACAGGGGGCGGGACGGGGGGTACCTCTCACTGTTCATGACCAGCAGCGACCTGGAAAGGGTTTATTTCACCAACCCCGCACAACCCACATGACCAAAATAATATAAAATATAAAAAATACCGCAGTCACCCCGCAGGGCAAAAATCGATATTTATGCGGGGTGTTATCCCTTAGGTACGGTATTTGCATGCTTACACTCTGCACACTATCGGGCTAGGTTCGCATGCACCTGTGATCTTGTGCACTCACACATACATGCACACATTTGCACCATACCTTTCTTACATCACTGCCTCTAAATAACGTTTTCAAAGAGGGCAGCAATCAAGCTGCTTGAAATGGTTGTTTAAACTATTTTCATTTTTTAATGGGGTATTTGGTGTAAGACAGTGTAAACCCCTTTCAAATAAATTTATCGAATATGGTGGTTTTCAGGGCGTGAAGTGGCGAGCTCCAGCCTGCAACAACAGTCGTTTGGCTGGGGGCTAAACATTTCAGGGGGGGGTGCACTTTTCAAATTGTGAATATTTTCCAGCGGGGGATGAGTACGGGAACGTACGGTATATGCTTTCTCATGCACCCACTACCCACACACGCACAAATGTGCTTATCCAGGTGGATCCTTATTGTCCTCGTCTGTGGTGAGCGGACCCACGGCCATGAAACGGCGCCACCTGAGAGCAATGGGCTGGGCGCTCGTGAGTGTGCCATTCACGGTACGTGCATGCAGATTGGCTGTACAATTGGAATACCTGCATGGAAATGCAACAAGCTGTAGCAATGAAGGCTGTTGAGCACCTCACAAACTGTATGCTTAGGTAGATTTTAGGCAGTAGATGGATTTTATCAGTGCAATGCATTGAACTGAACTGAATCAGCTTGTTTGTTCTTTCTGATGACCACTGATACCTCTTGGTCTGTAGAAGCTAAGGGTTGAATTTTTGTTACCCACAACTGCAACCTAGTTGCTGGTTGCTGGCTAGGAGACCAGGGCGGCCAAGCTGCGGCAAGGACTTCAGAAGGGGTGGTGGAAGAGGTCGGGGATAGCTGCCTAACAGGCTTTGACCTACCCCTTTTCCGAATTTGTGAGCTGTACTGCTGCATCTGTTGCCATACTTCTGACTTTGATTGGCGGTTTTCAATCGGTTTCCCTGGAAGTAGGTTGCTATTATTTCTAAACATTGCTTTTGCTGATGCAGGTGTGCCTGCACGTTTCTCGGAGGGGGAGTTCTGATCAGGGTTGCAGTTGTTGATGCTTAGTTCAAATTCTCTCGTCTGAGCTCCAGGATAAACTGTGAATATTTTTGTTCAGGTTGGATGAGCATGCCTTATCCTGGAGGTTTTCTAAAAATTAAAGAGCAGGCACGGACCTTCAACCCTTTTTTACTGCGCAGGTTTGGGATAAACTGGGAAGTGAGACTGCACGCCAGCAATATTTGCAGCAACGCATCTCGCAAGCCGTCACAGAGCGTATGGTTACTAGCACACAGATGTAGATAGTGGTGTCGTGACCAATACTGGTGCTGTTGTTTATTTATAGAAAGTTGAGAATGGAACTCGCAGTACTTCAGAAGTGGGTGTAGGACGCATCGTTAAGCATTTTGCTTCATTGGAAAGTTTTATTTTTGGAGAACATGATTCCTTTCTAGAGGGGCGCCTAGCGTCACCAAATTTTTGCTGTCAAGAACCTACTTTGTTTTATCATCGGATAGCCTAAGCCACCTCCCGCTCTTTTCAATATTTAATGGAAAGGTTTTAAAATCCTTTATAATTATGGGGTGTGTTTTGTGCTCGGAATTTCGTTTTTTGCTGCAATGTGCTTTCTTTCCAAGCACTCAATCTTTTATTTCACGACCTGTCACGTCCTAAAATAAATTTATAGTACACAGCTGGCACAGCAGCTGGCATGAGAAGAATAGCACGACCTTTTTGTAACTGATTTTGCCGAAGTCGGTGTATGCACATAATACAATTTTGTAATTAGAGCAAATGCCTTCCTCAACCTCATCCAGCTCCTCTTCCTCTTCAAGCTCTAGCTCCTCTTCCTCTGATTCAAAGTCACCTACACCCCCCCCAAGGAGCAAAGGAAGTCAACAAAAGGGGAGCACAGACAATGGCAAGCTAGCAAAAGAGAAAGAAAGGTGAGAAAAGCATGTACAGTACATGTGCACACACATACACACACACACACACACACACACACACACACACACACACATATATACCACACACACACGCACACACACAAACACACACACACATACACACACACACACACACACACACACGCACGTACTCACGCACGCGCACACGCACACGCACGTGCACATGCAAATGCACAAGCACAAGCATATGCACATGCGCGCGCAAGCGCACATCATCAGCCACACATTTAGGCGTCCACACATGCTCACACGCGCACACACACACACGCTCATGCACACACAACACACACACACACAAACACACACACACGCACGCACACACACGCACACACGCAAACACATGCTCACGCACGCGCGCACACGCACACGCACTCACACACACACACACACACACACAGACACACACACACACAAACACACACACACACATACACACTCACGCACACAAGCATGGACATGGACACGTAACTGAACACGCAGACGCACATACACACGCACACTCATTCAGGCATCCACGCTTCCTCACATGCTCACATGCACGTGCAGTCACACACGCACATGCGCGCACGACTTCACTCACACAGGCACATGCACACGCATCCACACATCCACACACCCTCACATGCATGCGCAGTCATGCTTGCACATGCACACACATGCAGCCGCAACATCCGAGCATCCACATATGCTTATATGCATGCACATTCTCACATGCACACGCACACACAGTCTTTTTCACATATACGTGCTCATCGCAGCAAGCGGTCCTCTCAAAGCAACGCCGCTGGTGCCCCCAGGCAGTCTCGAGATGGGCCTCGGGAGGGTAGAGATGACAGTGCACGGCCTTCCTCACACACCCAAGACCGTGACCAGCGTGGGAGGAGAGATGAGGGCAAGAGGGGTGGCAGTGCCCGTGGGCACAGCCGGTCAAGAGAGCGAGGGAATGGGGTCGTGGTTAAACGAGAGCCTGATAGTGAGGAGGAGCGGCCGCACTTGAGGGATCGGGGGAGGGATAGGGACCGGGAAGGGGGCAGGGAGAAGGATGAGAAGGAAAGGGAGAGGGCAAGAGAGAGGGAGAGGGAGAGGGATGAAGAGAGGGAGAGGGATAGGAGGGGGCGAGGAAGTGGGAGAAGCCTAGAAGAGCGTGAGGTATGTCCTTTGATGGTAGGCTACTTTGATATGCACTTCAGCAAGTTTCCAATGAACTGATCAATGGCAGAGAGATTCCTTTGTCCAATGAACTGATTAATGGCAGAGGGGTTCCTTTGTCCAATGAACTGATCAATGGCAGAGGGATTCCTTTGTCCAATGAACTGTGATCAATGGCAGAGAGATTCCTTCGTCCAGCCCTCCCTGGGCTGCTGGGTCTTGTGCATTGTTGCCCATGTTGCCCATGTTGCCCAGGCGCGCACATGCATCGCCTGTTTGTTTGCACTATTTGGCCCTCCTTTTTGGCTCTGCCCATTTTTTAGCTCGGTACCTGCCTGCCCTCAACACACACTCCAACACCTCGCTATCCCATCCTTGCTCACCACATGCGCTTGTATGATATGATGATATGACATGGCCTGCTTGCCTGGTTGCTTGTTGTGTTCAGGGACTAGACGCGCGGGGTAGCAGCAGGCGGGAAGAGAGCAGAGGTACTGTTGCTGTAAAGCGCGAACGCAGCCGCAGCGCATCACGGGAACGGGTGAGGAACGGGGGTGGGGGGGAAACGGAATCGTGCTCAAGCTGATTGGATATTGCAGATGATTAGATGGCTGAGAGATGGCTGTGAGATGAGTCGATGCAGTTCCGTGTGCATGCAGCACAGGGAGAAGTGAGAACAGGGTGTAATTGCGCTTGATAACTGTAAAGACACACGCACGTACACACACATACACATACACGCGCGCACACACACACACACACACACACACGCACACACGCACACACACACATACAAACACGCATAAAACACGCAGGGACGGCAGCGTTCTAACCGCAGCCCCCAGCGCAGAACCAGCGACCGCCATGCCTATGACGACCGCCAGCATTCCGCTCGCCATGGTCACAGTGACCACCACCACCTTGATCGCGACCGTGTAGGAAGCAGAGGGGGGGACGGGCGTGGAAGGGTCGACCAGGGAGAGGACCTCCCGCTGCCGCCACCTCCTCCCATTCCTCTCCCTCCTCCGCCACCCAGGGACGAGGACTGGAGAAGAGATGAGGGGCGGGGGGGAAGAGGGGGGGGACGAGGAGAGGGTGGACGAGGAGGAGGAAGAGGTAGGTCCTCTGCTATAACTGCAGATGCTGCGGACACACAGTAAGTACTGGTGCATTGTTTGTGTGCGTTTCAAAGGATAAGCTAGCAGCAGGCGTTGCATGCAACAATCCATGAATTGTGCATGTTGGAAGTCAATTTGTCTTGTGTGCTTGGCTTTACACAAGGCAGCAGACGCTGCTCAGACAAGCTGTAAACTCTAAAGAGGAATGGATAACGACAGTGATTCTGTCACTCAATTATACAAATGCTGAATCCAAACTGGACTGGATAACATTGATGATTCTCTCACTCAATTGTACAAACGCTGCGTACATTCTTACTGTTACTCTGCTCACGGCGCAGTTGCCAATTGCAATGGTGTTGTGTATATTGGCGTCCTGCAAGCTAGCGCTGCTTGTGGTGACCTCTATGTGTGTAGCAATGCTGCTGGATTGCGTGTAACTGCTGCCTCTGTGAGCATTTAATGACTTTTTTGTGTGCGTGTGTGTGTGTGTTTGTGTGTGTGTGTGTGACTACTCCTTGGGTGGGGGTGAGTGTATGTGCCTATGATCGTACAATAAATGCTTGTGTTTAAATGCAGGCCGTGGTGGGGGTGGCATGAAGGAGGAGTGGGGCAAACCAGAGGACGTCATGCCTGAGCCACAGGTATCAGGGCAGTGTGTGTGTGTGTGTGTGTGTGCGTGTGTGTGTGCGTGCGTGCGTGCATGCGTGCGTGGGTGGGTGGGTGGGTGTATTGACTTTGTGTTTCTGTGTTGTTTTTTGTGATATTAGTACAAAGCTCGATCGAGTGCATGTTAAAGAATACTGGACATTGCATAAATACTATGTTAAATAGCATCAGCAACTATGGGGGGCTTCTACAAGGCAAGCTTCACTTTCTTTTCACCTTATTTTTTTACGCTGGTATTAAGCTCCAATCACGCCGGCCTGATCCTGTTATATACTCTTGCCTCTATGTTACAAACCAACACCTAAGAAAAGAAAAGAAAACAGAAAAGATAGACTACATGCAGTGAAAACCACTCCCAACATGAAATTAAGGAAAAGTAAGCCACACCTAAGCTCAAGGCGGTTCCTGTCGTTACTGTGGGATACGTGCTGTACGCGCAGCATTGCAAGACATTGCTTAGAGCGGCACACTCATGTTTTGTGATTGTTTTCAGGTAGCTGCGCCTGAGGCCTTGCAACCAAACCTGGGCCTGTCGGGAAAACTGGCGGCAGAGACGAACAAGGTGGGGCTCTTGCTTGTGTGAGGCACTAGTGAGGCACTTGTGAGGCACTAGTGAGGCACTAGTGAGGCACTTGTGAGGCACTAGTGGGGCACTAGTGAGGCACTTGTGAGGCACTAGTGAGGCACATGTGAGGCACTTGTGAGGCACTAGTGAGGCATTAGTGAGGCACTAGTGAGGCAATTGTGAGGCACTAGTGAGGCACTAGTGAGGCAATTGTGAGGCAATTGTGAGGCACTAGTGAGGCACTATTTAGGGTCGTTCCTTAACGCACGCTGAAACTCATCAGCCTAGACTTGTACTGTGTTTTAAACAAGGTGCGTCTGGAGGATTACGCACAAGGGGATTGCTTTGGCATGTCGGGCGATAAAACAATAAAAATTGAGCATAGAAGGGGGTAGTAGATGGTCAGAATTTGCACACAAGGAGTCACCGAGGTGCGCAAGCCCTAATCTGGAACAGCCAAGTAGCAGCCTTGCATGAAAATAAGCCTCCTGTTAATTTTTTGCTAATGGTGCTGATTTGTGTATGTGCTAACAGAGCTGATCTGCAAATCATTTAGTGTGTGTCCTGTAATTCAGCAGGAGGACCAATGATTAATCTCAAACGAATGTGCTGCCTATGTGCATGTTGTGCACGTATCTGCTGGGATCGTGCTATTCCTACCCTCTGCAAGAAGTTTTGGCTGGTTAAAAAGGAAAACCTCTACGGTATTGATATGCAGCCAGCATGGTTCAGGAGGGACAGCTACACTGTGGTTTGAATGCATTGTATGTTTCACAGCTACGCTCTGGTTTGAATGCATTGTACGTGTCATGTTTGCCCTCAGGTTGGCGGGGTGCAGCTCAAATACCAGCCCCCTCCAGAGTCGTGTGCGCCCGACAAGAAATGGCGGCTGTACACCTTCAAGGGCGAGCAAATGGAGGGGGACCCAGTGTACTTGCATAGGTAAGTTTGAGCAGGAGAACGAGAGGCTCAGAGGCAAAGAGTGGGTTGTGCCGCTGCCAAAATATGCAGGGGTGCTGCTGAAATAATGCAGGGGTATGGCAGCAGAGAGAAAGAAGAGCCCGGAACCTGAGCTAAAGAATACAAGAGGAGTGTGGCTACAAGAGAACTTAGCCGTGTGAGCGCGCTGAACAGCAACAGTTTGAGCAAAGGAACGCAAGTTGCACCCCTGAAAAAGTGTTCCTCCTCACCTGTCTACACCAAAGCACGTGATTACATAGTCTACGATATGTAGGTAGCTGTGATTACATAGTCATACGATATGTAGGTAGCTGTGATTACATAGTCATACGATATGTAGGTAACTGTGATTACATAGTCATACAATATGTAGGTAACTGTGATTACATAGTCATACGATATGTAGGTAACTGTGCAGCAGCTCCTGTGTTGTAGGAGGCCACGTAAGTGGTGTCCCATCACACCATCACACATCCAGTGCTATTTATGAAATAATGTATGCTTTGTGTGAAGAAGAAAGAATCAAAATCAACAAAAGGTATGATGATGGTGTGTCCATTCGGCAGAGGCCCCTCACAGGTTTGTACATACCTATGAATTGGTACAACCCCTGCTGGTCAGGTAGCAGGTTTGATCTAGGTAACGCAATGTGTGAAAGCTGAACGTTGAAAAGGATTAGAAATGGTGCAGTTATAAATGCCTGTGGTTCAATTGGAAATGCCAGTGGTGCAACAACTCTAGACTGTCCTGCAAGCAGCAGATTTGCCTTCAAGCATGTGCTCCCAACACTTGGCTCAGCATCCAGACCATCATTACTGCATTCTCAGCTGCAACACAACACATCCAAGTTGTCCTTCTCCTCCCAACCCATTCACTTGCGCAGGAGCCCTTACATCCTGTTCGGGCGTGACAAGGCAGTGGCCGACCTGCTGTGTGCACACCCTTCGATCAGCAAGCAGCATGCGGTGTTGCAGTTCCGCAAGGTCTCAAAACCAGATGACTTTGGAATTGATCAGGTGAGAGGTTTCCTGAATTGTTTGCGTGTTTCTGTAATTTCTGTCAATGGTTTTTTGCAGGTTTGGCTGAAAGCCTAACATTTGGATCAGTGAGGCTTGATACCAGGATTAGGTGTTTGTTTCTTTAAACATGTGACGCGTGAAGTCTTCATGACATGCCCAGGTTTGCCTAGTGTGCATGTTATAACATGTTATGGATTGCTGTAGCTGTGCATTTGCCAAGCATCATTGTACAATTTATGGATGGCACTATACTGAATCTGGTGCTGTGTGTGATCCTTGGCTCAGTTCCTTTTTTATATGCCTGCCTGATCCTGTATTCAGTGGAGCATCCGTCCATACCTGATGGATTTGGAGACAGTCAACGGGACCTTCCTTAATGGAGAGCGTGTAGAGTCTCTGAGATATTATGAGCTCATGGCACAGGTATGGAGGGTTGAGAAGCACATCACAGAATGCAGTGTTGGATGGCTCTACGCTTGTGGCACAGTTACCGGGTGTGAAAAGGCACAACATGAAATATGCCGTGTAAGGCGTGGTCCACGGTATCTTTCCTTTTGTGTGCTTGGGAATGTTTGCGCTTGATACTTTATATTGCTCCAGTATCCAGTATCCAGGCGAGAAATACATTGTGCTTCTTGACAGTCTAGCTGTAGACTAAAACAAAAACTACGCAGGCCATACCTGCACCAGCACCGCTAAAAGGCTTGAAGTACTGGTGGCTTTATCCAGTTTGGAATTAGGTTATGGTATTGAAGTTGAAGAGGCTAAAGAAGAGGATACCGCACCTTTGCGGATCCATCCCTGTGCCTAAATTTCAGAAGTATTAAACGTCACCCCGGGTAACCCCGGACCCTCACAATATTTATTTTAGCCATTCTTGCACGAATTGCGGTGGGCATTTACCCCAGGCAGTGCGTGTGCGTGTGTGAGTATGCGTGCACATGCGCGTGTGTGCGTGCGCATGTGTGTCGTGCTGTGTGTGTATGTGTGTGTGTGTGTGTGTATGTGTCTGCGCGTGTGTGTGGTGCTGGGGCACATGTGTGTCATGCTCCAGGTGTTGTCCAGGAGTGTCGTGCTCCAGGTGCTGGGGCGCATGTGTGTCGTGCTGCAGGTGCCGGGGCAGGTGCTGGGGCTGGGGCTGCAGGTGCCGGGGCAGATGCTTGGGTTGGTGCTGCAGGTGCTGGGGCGGGGGCGGGGGCGGGGGCGGGGGCGGGGGCGGGGCCATCTCCGCTCTGTTCACCCACCCACAAAACTTCATTTTCGCCAATCCCGGGCAACCCCGGAGCCTCAAAATAAATATTTATTAAACGATACCGGAACCACCCCGGAGGGCAAAAAACGTTATTTACCCGGGATGATATCGAAAGGGTACGGTAGCATTTTTTGGCTATGATTTAAACCTGTCAACCAGTATGATGAAAAACCTTTATCACAGAATGTGAGCAATTGAGATTGCAAGGGTTCACCGATGGCAGTTCCTGCATCCTGCACGTGCTTTTTTGCTTCAAAGCTAGCAAGAAAGGGGCTGCCTCTCCCTGCCCCCCCTCTGCTGCGGTCCCTGCAAATTGCTGTCACGGGTGCTTTAACCGTGCGCCTGCCGATTGGCACAAACGCACTCAAGGGTGCACGCTGACACGTATCAAGGGGCAGTTGCAAGGAGATGTCTACATTAGTTTACAGCTGTATTTGACCCTGCTTGCCTTAATTGTATAATATGATAATATGCCGTAACGTATGAACACGTGCTGTACCATATTAAACAAATCTGTTCGTATTGTATGATTGCAGATTTTTACCTTTATTGTGATTTTTGCCGTTATTTGCCTTTCAGGCAACTTCCTGCCCAGGAGCGACCGCCCAGCGGGCTAATAATGCAACAAGATGATATATTATTAGTACAATGCATATTGAAAAAGAACTGGAAATGTTTTGGGTGGATTTTTGGCGAACTTGGTCTATTTGGGTCAAAAAATGGCATATCCCAAAAAAAATCGATTGTATAGGCGTGTAATGCATTTAAGGCGTATTTTACCGTAATGAACGGTCTCAAAGTTCTTTGCGACACTCCAAGGAGCCTCCGTTATTCTCCACATCATCCTTTGGGTGTGGGCGGCACCATCTACAACACCCACACTCTGAAGCCTTTCAAAGAACTGGGTCTTGATTTTCAAAGAGTTAAGAAGCTTGCCTCCAAGCTCCATGTGCACTCTGTAAACTTTGCTGCTATACTTGTCCATACTAGACGTGCCCTTTCCAGTACTGTTATCAATTCTCATCAGGAACCGGTTTCAGGTCGAGCCTGCAACCCTCCTGATCCCCATTGATTTTTCCTTTCCTTTTCGCGGTGGAGGAGCTTTACGGTACTTGGTGCCAAAGTGGCTCCTTTTCCTTATTAATGTGGGGAGTGGTTTCCATAGTTTTTCTTTTTCTTTTTCAATGTCATCTCCGTTATTCTCTAATGCACAGGACGTCATCAAGTTTGGGCAGTCTACCCGTGACTATGTGCTGCTGTACGAGGAGTTAGCAGTGCACAAATAAGGAGGAGTGTCCTGGCATCTTGACAAGTTCTAGATCTAGGCAGATTAAACAGTGGTACATTAACCTTGCGACTGAGCCTACAGTTGGTTTCAAACTGTGTGCTTTTCAAGATACGAAAAAAGGCTGATGATGCAACCTTCTAGCAACGTCTAATCAATCTTCTGGAAAGAAGAACTGTCACTTTGCATTTTGCTCCACTAAATGTATAAGGGGTTACAAGGGGTTACAAGGATGGCTTACAGCCCGAGTCTCTGGCTGATGGCAAATTGGCTGGTGAAACAAAAACAACCAGTGTCGAAAATTGAAACTAAATCTGACACAAACTTGAGGAGTCTGTATGAGTCTTGATTCAGAAATGCATTGATCTCAAAATCAGTGATACTGTGATGACAAGTTAAGAAAGGAATAAAT
>Ga0307947_1000608_pt1 | contig 25911 bp, 18 predicted proteins | sample OrgLakmetagen232_FD_201840 | JGI IMG/M metagenome (GOLD analysis project Ga0307947, IMG submission 201840) | Saline water microbial communities from Organic Lake, Antarctica - #232 | ecosystem: Environmental > Aquatic > Non-marine Saline and Alkaline > Saline | place: Antarctica: Organic Lake...
TGCTCGCCTGAGAGACTTCATCAATCAGTCTGATGCCGTAGGAGTAGCTGACTTTGCGGACAAATGCCTTGCTCTGTTTGATCACTGACCTTGTCTCTTTTTCTGGTGTCTTGTTCAGTCTGGTCTCCTTCTCTTCTTGAAGCTGCCTTTTTTTTTGCTATAGCTCAACTGCCCTCGCTGGCGGATATAGCTGTGTAACCCTTACCCTTACCCTTGCAGCTGCAGCTTATAGGAGACCAAAGTGGAAACAAAAAATAATGTAGACGCTACGGAGAGACCAAATTTTACAGAGAGACTGGACCTTGGCAAGGAAAGCAATTGACTTAGCCTAGGTTGTTCTGCATTAGAGCGAACAGTGCATACCTCACAAAACAGGCCCTTCTAGTGAGGCTTGTACAGTCATAACAGGGGACCATAATGAAAACAGAAATATAAATTGAGACTGGCTCTATCCCAGCTCGGCTCCACCGAATGTAGGAGGGGAATCTACACAAGGCCAACCATCGAAAACACTGCCCAAAAAACTGAGCGGAGAAAGCTGCCTGAAAAACTGAGACACTGAACTGGCTAAAAGAGCCCTCCTAGAAGAAAAACAAGAAAATTAGGAGGCTGGACCGTTGATACCCATACCTGCCAACAAGGTCAGCAAGAAGAGAAAGTCGAGAGGAAGAAGGAAAAACTAAACCTAAGCTCTAACTAAAAAAATGTATAAGAAGATGGTTTCTACAGCGCAAGCTGTGGCTAGACAGTTCCAACTGACATTCGGTTGCACTCGCCTCCAAGAATGTGAGTACTTCTGCAGCAGGCTGCAGAGTACTCTGCAGACCTCAAGCGGGAAAGCGTCCTAGAGGGTCATAATTAAGCACGTAATTTTGGCAACGGATAATTTACGGTACTTCAGATTTTCTTGTTTGACTTTTTATTGTGATTTCCGCAGCCTGGGCTTTCCCCTTTATTCTTTTCGTTAAAGCTGGATTTTATCTAAGCATTCATAATATCCGGTTTTGCTGTCAAAGCTTCCTCTTTGCGACAGGTGCACCTGCGAAACAGAAATTTGTGTGGGTGTGGGTGTGTGGGTGTGGGTGTGGGTGTGGGTGTAAGTTTGGGTGCACCTGCGAAACAGAAATACAGTGCAATTGGCATGCATGCATACAAGCAGTAAGAAACATCAATGCCAATTACTTTACATTGAAAAGCACCATGCCAGTGTGCGAGTGCCTGGCATTTGTGTTTGTCTTGTTAATCGGTATCATCTGTATGCAGGGTGACTTCCCAATGCAGAATGACTTCCCAAATGGTATCTGTATGCAGAATGACTTCTCAAATGGTATCTGTATGCAGAATGACTTCCCAAATTTGAGCACATGCTATTGCAGCTTACAACGTCAGTTTCAGTAGAAACTAGATCGGATCCAAATTGATGAAGTGGTGTTTGAGTGCTTGCCCCTCGTATGTAGAAGGTTGTCATGTTTAAAACTTGTGTGGTGACCTCCCATTGCAACTCCCAATGGTGGTGAACAGTTGTCATGTTTGAAACTTGTGTGGTGACCTCCCATTGCAACTCCCAATCAAGCGCATCTCACAATGGGAATAAAAGAACTGCACAGGAAGTGGGGTGACTAGACATCTAGCGAGTTCCAAGGCTTTTGTGGCCCACAAAATTCCCATCAAGTTTTGAACATTTCATGCCATCATGCATAATTACTTTTCATGCCATCATGCATAGCCACAGCCTAGAAGTTTTGTTTTTAGAGTGATGGCCATTAGCACTGATTTCTGCTAGCAACCTTTAGCTGTCCTCTCTTTAATACCAAGGGTTGGCGTGAGCTTTCTTTTATTGAAGAAGGAAGCCTTGTGCTCAAATAGTGCAGGGGCCGTGGGGGAGATTTTAAAGAGGACTACAGTTTTCTGGATTTAAAAAGCGATTAAAAAAATAAGCAGTTGCATGTCCCTTTTCTATCAGCGATGGTATGTCTGATCTTGTCTACCGAGGGAAGTGTGAACAGTTTGGAAAAGGTGTAAGTCCTTTTTTTATCAATGATGGTACGTTTGATCTTGCTTACCGAGGGAAGTGTGAACAGATTGATATTCTACTTCTATCAACGATGGTGCGTCTGATCTTGCTTACCGAGGGAAGTGTAACCGCCCCAAAATCCACCAAGCCAAACTTTTGCAGGAGCAAGCGTGCATCAAATTGTTGGCGTTGTCCGTTTCCATGCGTGGACCGCACGGCGTAGCGTGTGTTGATGACGGTAGCGTGGAGCTTTACAGGGCGGCTATCCTGTGTGTGCCGATCGTGTGTGTGTGTATGTGTATGTGTGTGTGTGTTTGTGTGTTTGTAATAGAGACAGAGAGAGTATGCATGCATATGTGAGAGAGAGAGAGTGTGTGTGTGTGTGCTAATATAGCCTTCATTTGTATAACCTGTGATCATCTGTACCTTCATTTGACCAACCTGTGCCATACCAAGTACCTGGGGCATTAGTCTTGTAGCACACATAGTAAGCCTGCAGAGGAGATGGCTTGCACGGCCACCGCCACCGAATGTAAGAACCCACGAAGACATTTGCTTTGAATCACACACCTGTGGTAGTAGTAAGCCTGCAGAGGAGAAGGCCTGCACAACCACCGCCACCGAATGTAAGAACCCACGAAGACATTTGCTTTGAATCACACACCTGTGGTAGTAGTAAGCCTGCAGAGGAGAAGGCCTGCACAACCACCGCCACCAAATGTAAGAACCCACTAAGACATCCGTGTCAAACCACACACCTGTGGTAGTAGTAAGCCTGCAGAGGAGAAGGCCTGCACAACCAGCGCACACAAACGCTCCAGACGGTTACCCGGTCCAGCCTCTTTCACCTACAAAAATACCATTGTACAACATGTTCAGGAATGTGCACAACGCTCAGTCGAACATGCAAGCTTGGTTAGAGCATATGGCAGAGCCAGTGCGACAACTGGGAATTTATAGTGAGCTGGGCAGCAAATAGGGGCCTCTTTCACCTACAAAAGCACCATTGTTCAGGAATGTGCACAACACGCAGTCGGAACATGCAAGCTAGGTCAGAGCATATAGCAGAGCCAGTGCGACAAAGAGGAATTTAAAGTGAGCTGGGAAGCACACGGATGCGTCGAGCGCGCGCACAGATACACCCCCCCTCAGGTGCGCTTCTCAACATGCATCCAGCTGCTCCACATCTGGGGCCAACCCTCACACCCACACCCACACCCACACCCACACCCACACTCACACCCACACCCTCACCCACACCCACACCCACACCCACACCCACACTCACGCCCACACCCACACCCACACCCACACCCACACCCACACCCACACCCACACCCGCACCCACACCCACAGCCACACCCACACCCACACCCACACCATCACCCACACCCACACCCATACCAACATAGTCACCTCCAGCTACACAAGCAAACAGAGAACACAGGGAAACACTCACACAGTCATATACACACACGTGCCTGCAGATATAAGACATCAACGGCGCTGGGATCATCTGCCATGTGGTCCAAGCCCTGCAGGTGAACCTGCGCACGTACATGTGTATGTATAAATACGTTTGTGTGTGTGCTTGTGTGTGCAAGTGCACATTTACATGTGCATGCATGTGTGTGTGCTTGCATGTGCGTGTGTGTCTGTGTCTTTTGTGTGTGTCTTGTGTGTGTGTGTTTTGTGTGTGTGTGTGTGCGCGTGTGTGTTTGCATGTGCGTATGTGGTTGTGGGTGTGCGTGCATGCATGTGAATTTGCATGCGTGTTTATAATTCATGCCACATAATTGAACCCGTGCATCACATACCACATACCATCAAAGCATTCCTTCTTGTCCAATTAAAACCAAACACTCTGGCAGGCTTCCATTTAAACTAATTAACGCAACCTAGAAACCTTAAAAGCTCACCTTCCATTTGGCTTACACACGCTTACGTGACTCTACGGCCTTTACACTGTCATAGGTGCATTATGTTTTCTCTGAAGATCATAGTAGAAAAGAAATAAGGAATGAAAAAGACCTGCGTGCTCAGATGCGCTTATCATGCCCAGCTTCCATTCATACCTGAGTGATCAGAGACGTAAATGACAATTATGCATTTCGCGCTTACAGAAGCTGTCCCAGAATTAGACACACACATACCTGAAGGGGCTGTTTATCTAACAGCTCTACAATCTTAGGACGCAGCTCCTTGAGCAGGGTGCGGGCCTTGAAACGGGACTCGTCGGAGTACAGCTTGAGCATGGCCAGTGTGAGGTGCAGGTGCTGAGGATGAAGGTAGGATGTAGGTAGGATGTAGGCAGGTGCTGTAGGTATGTAGGTAGGATGTAGGTAGGATGTAGGCAGGTGCTGAAGGTATGTAGGTAGGATGTAGGTAGGATGTAGGCAGGTGCTGTAGGTATGTAGGTAGGTACGTAGGTAGGATGTAGGTAGGATGTAGGTAGGATGTAGGTAGGATGTAGGCAGGTGCTGAGGATGCAGGTAGGGTGTTTGCAAGTTGGGAGGATGTATACACACTACGTAGTTGTTTGCGAGTACACAAGTGTGCTAACGAGTGCTGTCTGCAAGTTGGGAGTATGTAGGGTGTTTGCAAGTTGGGAGGATGTAGTTGTTTGCGAGTACACGAGTGAGCTTACGAGTGATGTTTGCAAGTTAAGAGGATGTAGGATGTTTGCGAGTACAAAGAGTGATCTTACGAGTGCTGTTTGCAAGTTGGGAGGATGTAGGTAGGGTGTTTGCTTGTTGGGTGGATGTATACACACTACGTAGTTGTTTGCGAGTACACAAGTAAGCTTACAAGTGCTGTTTGCAAGTTGGGAGGATGTAGGAAGTTTGCAAGTTAAGAGGATGTAGGATGTTTGTGAGTAAAAAGAGTGATCTTACGAGTGCTGTTTGCAAGTTGGGAGGATGTAGGTAGGGTGTTGCATGTTGGGAGGATCACAACGTAGTTGTTTGCGAGTACACAAGTGAGCCTACGAGTGCTGTTTGCAAGTTGGGAGGATGTAGGATGTTTGCGAGTACAAAGAGTGATCTTATGAGTGCTGTTTGCAAGTTGGGAGGATGTAGGATGTTTGCAAGTTAGAGTACACACATGTGAGCTTGGTGAGCTACGGTTAGCGTAGGGTGCTGAGGATGTAGGGTGTTTGCAGGTTAGAGTACACACAAGTGAGCTTGATGAGCTACGGTTAGCGTAGGGTGCTGAGGATGTAGGATGTTTGCAAGCTAGAGTACACACAAGTGAGCTTGGCGAGCTACGGTTAGCGTAGAGTGTTGAGGATGTAGGGTGTTATCAAGCTAGAGTACACACAAGTGAGCTTGGGTAGCGTAGGGTGCTGAGGATGTAGGATGTTTGCTAGTTGGGAGGATGTAGGATGTTTGCAAGTTGGAGTACACAGGTGAGCTTGTTGAGCTATGGGTGGCTTGGGGTTATAGGAGAGCTTAGGGTAATTAGAGTAGCTTAGGGTAGGGTAGAGTACACAGGTGAGCTTGGGGTGCACAGGTGAGCTTAGAGTGCACAGGTGAGCTTAGAGAACACAGGTGAGCTTAGAGTGCACAGGTGAGCTTGGAGTGCACAGGTGAGCTTAGAGTGCACAGGTGAGCTTAGAGAACACAGGTGAGCTTAAGAGTGCACAGGTGAGCTTGGAGTGCACAGGTGAGCTTAGAGTGCACAGGTGAGCGTGGTCTTCGCACTCGCTGGAGCAAGGCCAGGGAGAGACGCACACATTGTGTGCATGTATGTGTGTGTGTGTGTGTGTGTGTGTGTTTGTGTGTGTGCGTGTGTGTGAGTGTGTGTGAGTGTGTGTGAGTGTGTGTGTATGTGTGTGCACGCATGCAAGGCTGGCGTCCTTGTAGTGTAGTGGCCAAAAATGGTTAACCGGATGAATGAGCGATAAGTAAATCGTACTTTACTTATGCATGTTACAGCCCTAACCTTTAAAGTGCTTGTGCATGAAGACACATTTTCAAGGTGCAGGGATTGAACCTAATGGCAAATGTAATTCCTTTTTTGCGCTCTGAGTGGTGTTGCCACTTTTTAAAAGTGATCTGACCGGGACCTTGCTTGAGAGCCTACTATTTGCAGCAGTTTAACGACATCAGAAGTAACAGTGCTCGAATGATTTTGGTGGGACTGTCCCACTCAAATAACAAGAACTGTATCAGTTTCAAGTGCTTCTGTCAACGGTTGGAGACACAAGCACTGCTGTTGCGATCTCTAATTTAGAGCATTGGACACGCTGCTGACGCAATCCCTAAAAAAAGCATTGGACACGCTGCTGCCATGTTCCTCTAAAGCATCGGACACGCTGCTGCCATGTTCCTCTAAAGCATTGGACACGCTGATGCCACATTCCTCTAAAGCATCGGACACGCTGCTGCCACAAAACTCTAAAGCATCGGACACGCTGCTGCCAAATTCCTCTAAAGCATTGGACACGCTGATGCCATGTTCCTCTAAAGCATCGGACACGCTGCTGGCATGTTCCTCTAAAGCATCGGACACGCTGCTGGCATGTTCCTCTAAAGCATCGGACACGCTGATGCCACATTCCTCTAAAGCATCGGACACGCTGCTGCCACATTCCTCTAAAGCATCGGACACGCTGCTGCCAGATTCCTCTAAAGCATCGGACACGCTGATGCCACATTCCTCTAAAGCATCGGACATGCTGCTGCCAAATTCCTCTAAAGCATCGGACACGCTAATGCCACATTCCTCTAAAGCATCGGACACGCTGCTGCCAAATTCCTCTAAAGCATCGGACACGCTGCTGCCACATTCCTCTAAAGCATCGGACACGCTGATGCCAAATTCCTCTAAAGCATCGGACACGCTGATGCCACATTCCTCTAAAGCATCGGACACGCTGATGCCAGATTCCTCTAAAGCATCGGACACGCTGATGCCACATTCCTCTAAAGCATTGGACACGCTGATGCCATGTTCCTCTAAAGCATCGGACACGCTGCTGCCACAAAACTCTAAAGCATTGGACACGCTAATGCCAGATTCCTCTAAAGCATCGGACACGCTGCTGCCAAATTCCTCTAAAGCATCGGACACGCTGCTGCCACAAAACTCTAAAGCATTGGACACGCTGCTGCCAAATTCCTCTAAAGCATCGGACACGCTGCTGCCATGTTCCTTTAAAGCATCGGACACGCTGATGCCACGCTCCTTTAAAGCATCGGACACGCTGATGCCAGATTCTTCTAAAGCATCGGACACGCTGCTGCCACAAAACTTTAAAGCATCGGACACGCTGATGCCACATTCCTCTAAAGCATTGGACACGCTGATGCCATGTTCCTCTAAAGCATCGGACACGCTGCTGCCATGTTCCTCTAAAGCATCGGACACGCTGCTGCCACAAAACTCTAAAGCATTGGACACGCTAATGCCAGATTCCTCTAAAGCATCGGACACGCTGCTGCCACATTCCTCTAAAGCATCGGACACGCTGCTGCCACAAAACTCTAAAGCATCGGACACGCCGCTGCCAAATTCCTCTAAAGCATCGGACACGCTGCTGCCATGTTCCTTTAAAGCATCGGACACGCTGATGCCACGCTCCTTTAAAGCATCGGACACGCTGATGCCAGATTCTTCTAAAGCATCGGACACGCTGCTGCCACATTCCTTTAAAGCATCGGACACGCTGATGCCACATTCCTCTAAAGCATTGGACACGCTGATGCCACAAATTTCTAAAGCATTGGATTTCTGGTAGACTTCTGGTGGAGTGGAAGCAACGGACTTCTGGAGCCCAGGGCCGAAACTTAGTGAGAACAGAACGACATCAGATCTGGCACAGCCAGCAAAGAGAAACCACCTCTGTGAGAGTGTCTCATTTAAGATATCAGATCCATAGCCAGCGCAGACACGCTCTGGAAAAAGTCATAAGATGTCCTGTATAAGCTACAAGGTCTAGTTTAGCCAGCACAGACACAAAACAAATCACTGCTACGATACCTTCACCTCTATCAGGAGCCGGTTTCAGGCCAAGCCTGTCCAGCCTGATCCCCATTGATTATATGTTTCTCTTTCTGGTGGTGGATTTTAAATCGGTACCAAAGTGGCACCTTTCCATTCTTATTGTGGAAAGTAGTGTTTTCCTTCTAATCCAGCACAGGTGAAGACAGGCATGCGCGCCATTACCTGTGATGGGACAAACGCCGCTGGGTCAACGGACGCGTCTTTATCTGAGGTGATAGACTTTTGAAATTCTTGGAACTGGCGAGCTGGCACGTTTAAGGGTAGGCTCAGGAAGAAGTTGTACTCCAGCAGTCTCCCCTGTTTGATAAATGTGAGTTGGATTTGGTGTATGCAGAGGCTGGATCAGAGGGAAGAAAGGTAGCAGGTGGTTTAGAGGTCTTCTCTATCTCCGTTTGCCCACACTTATGGTGAACGTTCACTAGACCTAGAAGTCGCACATTTTGACTGATGGCATTATCTGTAAACTCTGTAAAGGTCTTCTTTCTTTTTGCGAGGAGATGGGTGGCTGGAGCTAAGCTCAGGAAGCTGTGGTCCAGCAGTCTCCCATGAGATGTCTAGGGTAGGCAAGGATTGTATCTATGCACCGTATATGACCGTATATTTGGTAATTTCCCTGCCAAAAATACCGTAAATGCACCGTATATATGTGTGGTTCTGGCCAACCCTAGAGGTGTCTGATGCAGCGGAAGGTTTGGAAAAAAGACCAGAGGTCTTAAAGCTTTTTCCTTCTTCCGAGAGATGGGTGACCAAAGCAAGGCTTGAGACGTGATGGGGCTTTTTCTACAGAGAAATGGGTGACCAAAGTAAGGCTTAAGAAGAAGTTATAATCCAACAGTGTCCCCTGCTGTTCAGTGAGTTGCACCCTTAGTGTATGCATAGGCAGAAGACCTGAGGTCTTGGTTTTTCCTACAGTGAAGGGGAGGGAGGTAAGATCCAGCAGGCTCCAGTGGGAGTACAAAGCCTAGTGTTGTGGAGTGGTGCGTAGTCTGAGACAAGTGACAAGGAACAAGAGGATACCTGCAAATAACAGGGAAGATGATAAGAGGACACCTGCAGGTAAGGACACCTACAAGTAACGACAGATAAAAGTGAAGGAGCTCCCCTGAGAGCCTTTGGTCCATGGTCAGTCCAGAATCTCAGAGGCTGTGTGGGTTTAAATTCGTTTGGTAAAGTGAATATTTTACTGCCTGACAGCAACACAACCGCTTTGTTGATCAATGCTTCGGGTGCTATCATCGCTTGCGGAGCTCATTGTCTGCAGAGAAGGTGCCTCCCAGCAGTATCCCTTGAGCAATAATAAGCTAACACCTACGTTGATGGGAACCAGCATGCTGCAAGGGAAGACACCAAAGAAGTGCTCAGAATAGCCACCGACAAAGTGAAAGGATGACAAGAGTCCCACCAACACATTAAAATGGATCAATTCCGAGGCAGGCTTAAAAACCAAGTTTCACACTAGGAGTCTTCCCTGATAAAGGGTCAAAGGCGATTGATATGTGGAGAGAAGATTTCATTGCCAGCTTGCGTTCTCCGTATTAAATATATCACCCGCCGAGATAATGCAGTGCGTGCTCTTTATTGCATGCGTATACCTGCAATGCCGAATCCACGGCAAGTTGCAGACGCAGCCGAGCTCTTGAGACGGCACTTGCGCTGCCCTTGATCTGAACCTCTTTGCCACTTTGCTCTTGGCGTGGGAAAATGACCTGGGGGCGTGCAAACAAGAAAAATGCATGCAAGTGGTGGTCTCCCTCAAGCAAATGGTGAATGTGATGCACCTCTAGCATTGATTAACAAACCGGTGCTGCTGGGCAGCCAAATTGGACCATGCGCGCTACAGTCCGGATTTGAACCTGCGACGCCTAAGACTCTGGCCTGAGCACAAACCCATCGGCCTTCAAACGTAGGATGCGAATGGTAAGACACTATCTGTGATTTGCTGTCCTGAGAGGACTGTCATTTCAAGAAAGAAGGAAAAGAGGAGAGAGATGGCATTTTTACTCCTGATTTGTTATGTGGGGAGTGGGGAGTGATTTCCACTGGCTATATTGTCTTGCATATTTACGGTAACTCACCAAAAATGACTCGTCAATGTACAAGAACAAATAAAGGTAAGTTTCTTTGGGCGAAACCTAATTATATGGGAACGTGTTGTGTGCATGCAAGTTTCTAATAGGTCTTGCTCTTTGTGAGTCAAAAGTTTTAGGGCCTACCGGGCTTGAGCGGTCAAGGCACGAATGCATGCAACATGCAAGAAAAATGTGTCATTCATTACCTTTTCGTTACGGAGCACTGGGCAGGAGTGCCAAGGTGTGACTTTTGTTTGTTTTTAAGGCTTTTCTCATTGCACCGTCTGCTTGCCTGGTCTCAGGACAATCTCAGAGCGCGACAGGAAATCCTGAAACGCCACGGACACTGACAAAGACACAGATTAATCACAATGGTCTCAATCGACACTGACACTGAAAGCGAATGCGCCTCACCTGAGCACCAGTCGCCTCTTCAATGGCTTTCCTAGCGGATCCCCCCTTGCCGATTAACATGGGGAACAATGCCTTGTCCATGCTGAGAGAAGAGCATTCCTTAAAATGCATGGTGTGCGTGCGTGTTAGCGTGCGTGCGTGTTTGCATGCGTGCGTGTTTGCGTGCGTGCGTACGTGTTTGCGTGCGTGCGTGCGTGCCTTCAATTCATGCGTGCCTGCGTGTTTGTGTGCGTGAGTGCGTGCGTGCGTTCATGCGTGCGTGTTGTGCGTGCGTACCTCTTCACCTTCACTTTCTGCGGTCTCCGGCTCATTCAGCAAACCTGCGTGCTGATATTCTCCTTCCATAACACTAGGGTGTGAATTCACTCTGTAGCTTCTGCCCTTCACACGAATCAAGGGAGGCAAACACACATCGATCGACATTGTAAAACGTATATATTTCCGGCGTTTATTATATATTATTTTAGTATTTATAATCCTAAAAATTACTACCTTGCGGACGCAATTAAGCCAGAATACGCTGTGGTGAAAAGCAGGTTGTAGCAAGGGCTGGAACTCCAGAAATGCTTGCAACGCGCAATGGCATGCACTGGGCATCTCCAAACTTTGCCTGGATGACCAGAGCCTTCGACTGGCCTGCTGGAAATTTCTTCCGCCATTTCGTCTTCAACTGAATTAAATCGAAACTATAACAGAGAGGGCTGACTGAGCCAAAAAAAAGGGTCTTTTTAAAATGTGAATTGAGCACGTGCGCCCAAAGTTGCTATGTTTAAGCTTAGCACCCAGAGGCAGGCGTGCTCTGAATTTTTATTTGCACCTAAGCTTGAACATAGCAACTTAGGGCGCACGTGTCTGATTTTCCGTGGCGTGGACCCCACTTTTCACTACAAAATCTCAGCAGATCACCCACTCCACCAAATGGCATACTTTTGTGTGGTATGGTGTTGTTGTAATAAACAAATATGATTGCAAAAAAATCAAGTGAAAAGATGAAGTGCGTGGTGATGTGGCTCAACATGTGCTATTTTATCATAGAAAGGCACCAAATTAGGGTTTGGGCAAGGTGGGCTTTGACCCCCGTCAAGTTGCGCACACTGTGACTAACATGGATATAAGCACGTCCTCGTGCAGCTTACAATATCAGCTTTCATTTAAAGCCAGAATGGTGTCAGTTGGCTGAGTGGGCAGTAAATGGCTGGATTCAGAGTGCAAAAAGGGCACATATTCGGACATTTCCCCAGTCAGCCCCCTCTGAAACTATAATCACCTTTTACCAATTAATCACTGTAATTGATCACCCATTGTAAACGTGATTAACTACTCACTAACGATACTTATACTCTCAAAATGTCCAGATCGGTATCTCAGACAAAGACGTCAAATTTTTCAGTCACCCTATTGTAAATGCACCATTATGAGCGCTTAAGGATCCTGTGGAGATGAGAGTTCAGTTGTATGGGTCTACCTGCCTAAATATGATTACCCAAAATCAAACATGCACATCTCCTTTTTGATATATGAACCCGTTCGACGATTGCTGATTTAAACCAGCCAAAACTTTCTGATTGACTTGCATCGAGCAAGTTATCATTATTTTCCTTTTGCAATCCAAGAAGAGAAAAATCTGCCAGACACCTCTGTACTTTCCCCTAAATGACGTTTTTACTGGTTATAGCCTGTAGTATTAAGTCATAAAATTGCAATGGTTGATGATCTATTTTACACTTGACACACCATTTTTTACCGCACAGAACTTTATACTTCTACCCATTATATGAAATTTGAAGGCAAAGAAAGGCGACAAAGCCTTGAGCCTTGCGGCCATTGCTACTATTGTAAGGCCTTGACGGGGGAGGCTATCACCCTCCCCTTGCCAGCTGTTGATCTAGATTAGCGGGTGTGTATTAAAGTTTGGCCCTTATGCCTTCCATTGCAGCACTTGTACGTGAAAATTTGATTACTTTTTGAGGAAGGTTCAAAGTCTTAGTGCACATCGTCGGGTTTATTGTGTGCAGCAATGTGTGTATACAGCAGTATGCTCAGCCACAGGTTGTGTGCTTGTAAGTAATGATCTCCGTCAGAAATCAGAATGACTCATGCTTAATTAATTAAATATTGAAGATTAAGTGCAGGCAGAACAATTAGTACCATCGCCACTCAAACTGATTGTTCCTTTGCAAGACCGCTGGGATTGTTAAAAATACCGTTCACAGTCAATCCAGCATAGAGGGAAAGAAAAGCTATAATCCAAACTGGTGAAGATGTATACGCCCTAGAGGAGTGTATAAATTAAGGAGACAGAAAGGTGGAGGGATCTGGCTGGTACAAAGCTATAATGACGAAGGGGTGTTTCTTGCACAAGTAGAGGCTTGGTGCAGGAGACGCTGCACAAGTAGGGACGGCCGGGTGGCCGCAACTTCACCAAAAACTAACGCGCTTGTCAGGAGGGTGTAGGAAGCATGGCTTGACGGCACGTGTCAAATCGATAAAAAAAATTACGTACTTCATTCGGTATTCGGAAACCTGACGATGAGAGCTATCGGTCGATAAGTATATGGGTCCCACGGGGGGGCTGAACAGTTTTTTGCGGGGGGGGCAGTTTTTTCTGGGCCCTTTTCAGGAAATTTTCATAAATCATTGGAATTCCCAGCTCAAGCCCAGTCGATTGCCACCTTTTTTGAGCGAAATAGGTAAAAGGGGGGTTTGTGGACATGTCAAAAATTCAGAGGCACACGCACTCGGGTGCAGGCCGCGGGGTGAGCCAAGCCAATGGGGCAGCAATTCACTCCAAACTTCCAGGATTGTGCCAGTATGAGTTAGTCAGTGGCATTCTGAAGAAATGGAAACAATGTGGGGCTGTGCAGCTGTGAGTGCCTGGTAGCTACCAATTGGCAATGTGTGCATGGGTGTCCGCATCTTAATTTTTGCCCCACAACTCTGCAACACTTCAGTTTCAACTGGGGTCTTGACGAGCATGAAGATGGATGCAGATGAATCATCTGTGTGTTGGGTACAAAATAAAAGAAAGCAAATAGACTGTCACACTACAAAGGGTTACAAAGGGGGTGGCCGGCAGCCATATGCGTTAGGCTGGTTTTTGCTGATTTTTGTGCTGGTCTCGGCCACCAACCAATTGTAAAGAGGGGTAGGTATGATCTCAGCCAGTGCAAAGTCAAAGACGGTGTGTATAAACTAAAACTGATAGCAGCAAGCGCGAGGTTGGAGTAAAGGTGCAAAGACTGATCTTACTCGTAGAGCTTAGTCCAAGAACTGTTTAAAGATAACAGGCTAGGCTTCTGATACAGTTGGGATGAAGCAAACAACGGCCACAACGGCCTTCAGCCAGGTTGATGGACTGATCGGCAGCTGGCTCATTTGGCCTCAGATATACAAAGAAGCAAACAAGTAGTGTTTTGCTGAGTAAGGCTGAAATGGGCTGAAACAAACCACCCTATTGGCCTGGACGAGTGTGCATATGTGCAGGTATTTATTAGCACGAAATGCTTATATACTAAACCACAATATCATAGCCAGATCATTTCTTCCTGATTAATAGGTTTGTCATTGAGGTGTGACATTCCAACTTGACCTTTGTTTGGCTGATCGGCTGCAGACTGGTCTCAGCCAGCCATAAAATTTAACTTCTTCCAAAAACTGCCTGTTTCTAGGTATAGGCAAATCAGCCTCCCCCTTGTCCTCTTTTCCTAGAAGTGGAGCCTGTGCCAATTTGCCTAGGCCACCTTTTATCTCACCGTTCCCCTTCCAGTCCTCCCCACTATAGACTTCGAGGTTTGAGAGCGATTTGCTGCGCTTCCTTGTCATGTGTTGGCAGTGACGATTCGTGTGATTTGGTTATTTGGTTTTTCAGTTGAGGTTATTTTGCCTAGTCTCGTTCAATAAACTGGAGAAGCCAGTATTGGTTGTTGTGCTGTCTTATACTTTACAGTGACGGTGATTTGCCATGACATCCTTAGCTTAAACCTATATGGGAGAATTTTGTTTTTAGTTTGAGTTGATGTTGGTTTTGGCGCACAAGTCATCACAATGCTTAGTTGTTTTCCTGGCTTGCTCTTAGCTTCCCTTGCCTCTCGTTAAGAGCCCCTAAATTCTGTTTCTATATATGCACGGATCTGCTCTCGACCTTTTGTTCTTTTTCTCTCTCTGTTTTGATAGCCCCTCGGTACATGGACATTCAAGTGCACAGCTTTTTCCCTCTCTCTTGCCTATTTATGCTCTGTGTTTATGTCATGACTATCTTTTCCAGATTTGGTGTCTAGACATTAACTTGCATCCCTCTCATTTCTCCTCTTCCAGCCTGTTTGTCTTGCTCTCTATTTTTTATTCCTTCTGACAGGCTGCCTCAACTTGTTTTCAGCCTTTTAGTAGGCAGTTTGTTATCTCCCTTTGACCTATGTAAGCAACACGCTAGGAAAATAAATCATATGCTTAATGAGAAAGATTTGTGCAATTATTAAGAAATAATTTGTATACAAATTGACATAATGCAGCATGATCTGGCCGGTAAGAAGATTTCAAAAAGGGGGGTAAATATAGAGGAGTAATCTTTCCTCAGCTCACAGCCCTGGTGGTCGTGGCAAAATAAAAAAGCGTGCACCTTGTTCTGGACATTTTCATCTTCACCACACTGATCATACAGGATAACCGCCTACAAGCCACGCTGCTTCTTCAAATTTTCAAAGTATGCGTGCGCAAACGGAGCCTACTGACAGGGCAAATAACATGTTGGATAGATCAAGGTGAAGATACCGTGGCACGTTCATTGCTCTCATGGGATTGTGACAAAAAAATGATAAGTGGCCTGTTATTTGTTGTTGTGCATGTCATGGTTCACCAACCCAGCATCTTTCCAAACACCTTTCATCCTATACTTCAATGCACTGTAAATTCTTGCATGGGAAAAGCACGCCCAGTCTGAACAGCTTGTACATATGATTTAAAACCGTGCAGTCCTTGGAAAGCACTTAGCAGATGAGCTGTCCAGCAGGCACTAGAATGAATGAGAAAGTAAGTCAGGATCAGCCTGAACCCCCTTCCGCATACTGACAATATTGTTATTATTCTTAAAAGCTTGACACTGGACCGAAACCAGTTAAATCGTTTCTGCTGATGTCCACACCCTCAGAGTACAGCCCAGTTAGTGTTGACCGCTTTACACGTAACGTGCCCCTCATAAAATGCAAATTAAGCGTAGCAAGCTAGATAATCTCCTGCCTGTCTGCATATTCCAGTACCCCATACTTGGCTATCATACATGCTAGCAGGAATAAAACACGTTTTAGCTAACCACAAAGAAGTGTGTGGTCTGTCTGCCAAAACATGTTCTTAAAATGCTTATATTTCAGGCCACAAAATCACAACCAGAGCTCATTTGGGATCCATAAATAGGTTATTGTGGACGTATGTTTCTAGGGCGGAAATGTTCGGAAATGAAGCTCTGGACCTTTTCTCACTTCTTGTATGCTTTGCTTTTCCTTTACGCCATTTTTGTGTGTGCTTTGACTTATACTTTCAGAATTATTAAATTACTATTCTTATGGTATCTGTAAGCGGCACATTTCACAGGTTACAGGACTTTTGCGCCTTCTGATTAAACAGTGTTTTCACTTGTAAATTTCATCAATCCTTGTCTCACCAGTCAAGGCGTTTTATTTGCCTTACCCTACCATTACCAGCTCTCATCAGGAGTGTCACCCGCCCTATTGGTGGTGGTCACAAATTGTGCGACAAAAGATCGGTTGGCTGATTTAGTTGAGGTAGTCTTCTTCACTAAAGCGGGGGGGGGCAGTTCATTGAAGATAGCATTTTCTGATTGATTTTGTGGCATCCAATTAGCTCAGCAGTCTACTCAATGCTCAGCCAAATGTTAAGTGAGCTTTCCAGACCTAGGGAGGAGAGGCGCGGCTGCCAGTATGTGTGTTTGTATATGTGTGTGCGTTTGTGTGTGTGGTACAGTATATGCCAGTGTGTTCAAGCGAAGCTGGGACACTGAAGCAGTAGATAGAGAAGTAGATTAGCAGTTAGAAGTGCAGTTTCCTGCCTTTGCTCAAGATAGACTCGACCCTGGCTTAAATCATTCTTTTCAGTAAGTGGCTTTGTGTATCTAAGAAAAAGGTTGATGGCCAGCACGATCCAGATTGTAGCCAAGAAAGGGGAAATATCAGGTGAATAGCGAGACGATAATGGTTCTGTGTTGTTACAAGGAAGTGTGGAATAACACTGCTGAATAACGTCCGCAATGTGGCACCATGAACCTCACAGCCGTCGTCTATGCTATTGAACACACTCTAGAAAAACCAGACAAGAATGAAGTTTGTCTTTTATGAAGAAAAACGTCCCTTGTTTTTGACGCCCAAACCAACAAGCATTGTCAGAGGAGATAGACTGTGTCCGCGTTACGTATCTGATGGTGTAACTGTTGCTGATCTGACAGCTGCACAAGCACAAACCACGCCTCAAACAGGTACATTGCTCAGAGGCAAACCAGATCCCTTGTTCCAAGATGCGACCCACAGGAGTTGAAGACAAGAGTTCACACATTTGATGGACAGTTATTTTGCGCACAAAATCTGCCACGGAAATGGCGGGAAGACTGCAATACGGGTAGAGTAGCCTACATTGGAGATTACGCTGGCTTAAAATGCTTCAAAGTGGTGTTCATGGATGGCAGCACAGGAGAGCTCAGCGCAGTGGAGATCCGACACAGACCATGCCAGAGTGGGCAAGGACAGTAGCAACAGTAGGAAGAGGGGGGTGTGTGGGTGGAGTCAGCGGGTGGTTGCATGGAACTGATGATTGAGATAAGATTATCAGCTTCCGCCTACGGCATGCAGGAAACCCCACATAACAAGCAAGCGGGAAGTCAGGACCCGTTTGGTGTACAAGAGTAAATTTCCCCTCCAGCAATTCGGTGGAGTATGAGCCGGAACATAACTGCTTAGTTCAGTGTTTAACACTTGAACTCCAGTTTTTGGAGTGAGGCAAGTAATATAACATCACACCACTCTTGCATTTCACCTATGTTCCTCTTAACTTTCTCCATCTTTTTGTTTCCTTGGTTCCCGCTACTGCTCTTACTTCTGAGCATAAGTGTATTTTATGCCTTTTCCCTTTTAGTGTGGGCAGTTGTGAGGACCTAGGTTTTAGCACTTGTGATGAATCTTCTCTGTAAATAATTAACTGCCATATCACGATGCAACTGGAAGTGCTGAGGAAAAACAAATATGCATTCATATGGTAAACGAAATGCATCAGGATACTTTACTGCATATTCCATTCTCTTCACACATTTGCACTTGGTTTAGTTTTATGCCACAGTTTGCTGTAGGCTTCGTCATTACACCAAGGCTGCCGTGGAGGGAGATCAAAACCAAATACACGCTGGAACCAGTAGGCTGCAGGCCTTCATAAAAGCAAAACAACGCAAAGAAGCAAGCGGCAAGTTTGTAAGGCCAGCAAGGCCCCTACAACTGTTCAGCCAGCAAGGCTCTACAACGCCCGGCCAGCAAGGCCACAACCAAATGTGGGCTGCAGGCCCTCATAAAAGCAAAACAACGCAAAGAAGCAAGCGGCAAGTCTGCAAGTCAGATCCAAGCGAGCTCAGATGCGAACACCCACAATTCAAAGCACAAGCTGAGGGGGGGGGGGCGGGAAAAACAACCCGAGCAAAAGCAAGGCGTAAAAAGAATGCCTAAAACGAGAGTACACAGCACTTTATGCAAAGTGCCTGCCAGATCTCAGCCTACGCTCACTACGCAAGAACTCCAGTTCTACAGCTGAAGCAGAGAACTGATGATTTTCAAGTTTTCTTTCTTACCTTTTCAGATTATGAATGTGCCGCTGACTTGCTGAGTCATGTTCATTAATGTGACAGTTATCTGCTCTGATGGGAGCCCGTTTTTGGCAAAGCCTGCTTATTGGCAAAGGATGCCTGTCATCCTCTTAATCTTCACTTGAATGTAGTTTTCTTTAAATCCCCCCTTTAAAATAACTGAGCAATAATCCCTGTAATTGCATGCCTTGCCTCCCAACCACCCGATCCACATTGAAAAGCCCTTCTTTTTAAATATTCCAGGTCCAGATAGGATGTTGGTTGGCTCTGCATCCATTTGGTGCGTGCTGCAGGATACACAGCAATATCCTTACCTTATCATGCCGGTGGTGTTAACACTATCTGCGTTCTATTTTTTTGCATGTTATTCTTCACAACATATCTGTTATAGAGGGGTTCATAAGGTTGAGTAGTGCAGGGAACTGACTACGTGGTTCATTTTGTAATTGGCATTATGTTTTATTTTGCAGTATATAATAAATAATGACGTCAAGTATTTGTTCGATTCACATCATTCACTATGCCGCCGCCTACGTGGTAGCGTCAAGCCACCAGTTAAAGCATGATGCTCTGTACATATCTATAGATGGCCTCAATAGAGTAATCTAGAAAAGCTTCGATAACAGGCTTGGCAGTACAAAGTAGCAGTCCTGTCGAGAGGAGATAGGGCATTTTTGCAAAGACAGGTCGTTATATAAGACGTGCCTACTCATTTAAATAAATAAATTGATAACTGAAGAAAGCGACCAGATAAAATCCTAGCAAGTCCAAAACAATCGTCGATAGCTGTCAATCGCTGATTTCGGCGGGAAAGTTGAGAAGTGTACCGCGGCGTAAATCACTATTGCATAGCATTGCTGACAACAGCACTCACCATCGGGTATAAACGGGGCGTAACCCCTGCAAGGTTTAAATTTTCGCCTTCACGAACATTCTTACAAATATATTTCAATTTTTTAAAGGGATAATTCAAATCGGAAGCAGTGAGGCATCGATACCGGCGACACTCAGACCTCCGGCGGGCGCCAGAAGGACAGCATCACCTCATGCTCCTCAAATGGGAGGTGGCGATGCTGCCCGACGACAGGGTCAGGGAGTCCTCGTTCCTGCAGGTGCGCACACTTTCTGGCAAAATCGTGGTCAAGCGGTGCACAAATATCAGGACCTGAAGGAAGCTGCACTCTGGATGTCAAATAGAGCAACATGAGCTGCAAAGCAATGCACTCCGGGATGCCTGATGAGGGGTTTTGGAGCACATTGTACCTGCAACCTGCTGTTACGTGGATTTGTTGCAGAGACTGTTCCTCACCTACATGTACCCCATCTTCAAGCACGGACGGAGGGCCAAACTTGAGGAGAAACAGCTGCGGATGCCGAGGTGCTTTACGTTTGAGTGTTATTTGCTGAAGCCGAAGTTGATTTCCTCTTGGTGCGCGCATAGCATCGATCCTAGCTCTATCTGTCACCTATTATTAGATAGGCCACAAGTCACAAGGAAAGCATGATGTGCCTTTCTGCTGTCTGACCAGAGCTTCATGCTTCTCTGCAAACTTCTTCAGGGACCAGGCATGCGAGGTTGCCCACCAGCGGTTCATTGTGGGTACTAGCTATAGCGTGTTTTACTACGTAGTATACTCAGGCTTAACTGTTTACATGAAGTGCACACAAAGAAGGGTTCATTGTGAATACCAGCTATAGTGTGTTCTGCTACGTATAATGTTCAGGCTTAGCTGATAGCATGAAGTGCACACAAGGAAGGGCAGGCCCGGCAGCCTTCCACCTTTCTCCAGGTGGCCCTCACAACATGGCAGGAAGAGCTGGCCTCCACAATAATCAAACAGACATTATCTATTGAGCACAATGACCGTCAACATTTAGCCAGCAGCAAGAATAGCAGATAAGTCAGACAGTATCGTTTGCACAGAGAAACTGAATGTTGCACATTGCCTTCCTCCCTCCCTTGTGCAGAAAACATGGGCTGAGGAGCAACAGATCCACAGGGAGGGTGGGCAAGCAAGCCTGCTGAGGGCGCTGCGGAGGGCCTTTGGCCTTGAGGTGTGCACATGTGCTTGCATGATCTCTATGCATATTGCACGAGCCAGATCTTTTCATATCAGCTTCCAGGCATAGGACAATAGACCACAATTATTACTTCACGATTTATGGGGCTGCTAAAGTCGGCCATCTGCTAGCTCACTCTACCCGCAAAAATAAAAATGCAGGTTGCAATGGCAGGCATCTGGAAGCTAACCTGGTCTGTGCTCGTCATTCTAGGTATGGGCTGACAAAGCCTACACTCTTGTTACAGGGGCCCTGCTGAAAGACGCACATACACACACAACACACACAAACACACGCACGCACGCAACGAGTTTAGCCAACTTTTCCAGCTTTGCATGCTGCGCCTACCTGTTCTTATTTTGGGGCATGGTATGTCTAAGATAAAGGGAGAGGTGACAATGTCTGGAGGTTGCTTGTAATCCATTGCAATAAAAAACCCAAGTCACATTTCTGGATAGGGGCATGCAAACCCTTTTCTGTGTAATGCTTTTCTGTGCCTGCATAGACACCCTTGACCTGCTTACACTTCTCAGGATTTTAACTTGAAAGTGTATCAGCTTGTGGGCAGGCCTGAGCAGATTGCCTTGACTTATGCACTCATGAGATATTGCTTCCGCTCAAGATTTATCAAAGTCTGTTCCTGCTCACCTATAGGTGCCTTCTATTTTGTTCGGTCCCTGATCCAGGTACGATATAGATGAGGGAGCGGCTGCTCTAAGTATCTTGGTCTGTCCTTGCTTGCTAGTTTTTCCTAGTGCTAATCGATTCATGTGTACAGTATGTGTCTCGGTGCTAACTTCCTTCATTTTCACTCATTTCATGCACAGTACGTGTCCAGCCCGGTCTTACACCCTAACATGTACAATGCCGATCCAATTCCGAACCAGGTGGGGGCAAGCACCTTCATTCAAATTCCTTTCGTAGCTTGCTCAACGCAGTTGAGCAGATTTTAGAACTAGGCGTGGGCTTCGAGGCCACCTGTCTTTATTTTCTTTGTTAAGCCTGGCGGTGCCTGAGTTGCTGTCAAAATGTGTCTTTAATTTCTTTGTTCAGCCTGGCGGTGCCTGAGTTGCTGTCAAAATGTGTCTTTATTTTCTTTGTTCAGCCTGGCGGTGCCTGAGTTGCTGTCAAAATGTGTCCTTGAATGGTGGGATTACTGGTGGGATTACTCTGGAAAGGCCAAGTTCGCTTGTGGTGGATTGTATAACGGAATGAGGTTGGCACGAAACATTAACTTCACTCCTTCACTATAAAACTGTGTCACCTGTGTTGGAGTCACCTGTGTTGGAGTGCCACTTTAGGAGTCTTCAAAGGTGGCCAAATCATATATATAATAATAAATAATACATACTGCATGTAAAAGGAAAAACTACGTGGGCAGTGCAAAACCACTCCCCACATTCATCAAGGAAAAGGAGCCACTTTGGTACCGGGCACCGTAAAATCCTCCACCAAAAGGAAAAGAAAAAGATACTGCATGTCTGCATGTATAGGGTGTTATTAGTAGGGAACTGTTTCTACGTACGGTCATACGTTGTTAGCTTATATGGTTCTAGCCACAATACTTCTGGCCAACCGTGCTCTTGTTGTTATACAAAATGGGCCAGCTGAAGTGGTAAAATACGCTCATTTACTTGCTATAAAAAGAGTGGCACATCGAACCAATGTTTTCATTTCCCTAATTCCTAATAACCGTTGCAAACAACCTATTCCCATTGCAAGTAGCCTACCCTCAAATGTACTCTGTTGCGTGATTCAGATCAAAAACCCATTGCAAGTAGCCCATCCTCAAGTGTACTCTGTTGCGTGCTTCAGATCAATAACCCATTTCCATTGCAAGGTTGCCTGATTCAGATCAGCACATCAGCAAGCCACGGCGAAAAGTCACACCAAAGTGCCGGCATATGCGCACACAATCAATAACACATTTTCTGCAGGGCAGTGCTCAACAGAGTCCATCACACATTTTCTGCAGGGCAGTGCTCAGCAGAATTAATCACACATCTTCTGCAGGGCAGTGCTCAACAGAGTCCACTAAGGCACTGGCACAGAACACATTTGAGCCTGGTCCAGTCTCAGTCACGTCTCTGTAATCAATGACACTATCTGCCATGGCGTGCTACTTGTTTATTTATCCACATCATCCAAATAGCTTGCAGCACACAAGCAGGTGACTCGCCTTTGCTTGTCTCAGGGACTTTGCTTGTTCCTAACATGCTTATTCAAAATTATGTGTTGCATGCAATCCAGCCTTTTATCAAAACTATGTGTTGCATGCAACCCAACCTTTTTCACTGTACGTAAACAGTACCTTCCGTCACTGTACGTAAGCTCATGTCGTTTTTATTATGATTTCTAAGACAGATTGGAGAGATGTACACGTGCTGGTCTACATTGCTGCAAGCAGCTTGCAAGGGAATGGACTGCGTCCTATCAGATGCCTACTTTTGCAAACCCTGTTTTGCATGCAGCCTATTTCCTCAATTTTTGTAACGTGCATAAAACGAGCCACCGTCAGCGCATCTCTGAGTGATTCATGTTGACAGTCAATCACGAGGTCACTGTACCTTGTTGCATGCATCTTGCCGCAGGGGGTTGGCTGGGTCCTGTCGGTCGCATTCTTTGTCGACTCAGTACTAGTGGGTACTGCCCTGCAAAGAATGAACGACTGCTGTGTGCGCACTGGCATAAAAGTGCGCGCAGCATTGATTTCTGAGGTGAGTTGCACAACAAGCTTGCGCTGAATCTTGACACACTGTTGTGCCTGATTTAAGCACTTTAATTCCTGTCTCACCTAACGGGTAAAAAAAGGCGATACCCGAGCGTACTTCGTGGCCTGCTCAGAGTGCTGTAATGTCACCATTCTAATGGACCATATTCCATGAAAGAAACAGTGTGATATTGACTCGAATTTTCAAGCAAAGAAAAAAGCGAGTAATGATGGGAAGCATAATGCCATGCATGCACATGTGCACCTGCGTAGTTACGCAGGTGTGCAGGAAAAACTTCCAACTCACTTCAGTGCACAATAAAAAAGCGGCTCCATCACTACGCTTGTTGGGGCAAAATCTTACCATCATACAGCTTGGTACGGTCTGTCGACAGACTGTACCAAGCTAGCTGTATGATGGTACGTGTTTGCCTGTGCCTGTTTTTTGTGAGTTGTGTCCCAAAGTGTTCCGTTTTCCTGCAGCGTCCCTATTTATTTGTGTCCCAAAGTGTTCCGTTTTCCTGCAGCGTCCCTATTTATTTGTGTCCCAAAGTGTTCTGTTTTCCTGCAGCGTCCTTATTTATTTGTGTCCCAAAGTGTTCCGATTTTCTGCAGCGTTCCTATTTATGTGTGTGTTGTCAAGATACGTAGGAATGTGATGCGCTTTTTGCCTTGCAAAGTGCTCCAATTTTCTGCAGCGTCCCTATTTATTTGTGTTCCAAAGTGTTCCGTTTTTTTGCAGCGTCCCTGTTTATGTGTGTGTTGTCAAGATACGTAGGAATGTGCTGCGCCTTTCTCCTTGGTTTCTTGTTGCTGTAAGTAAGGAATTATACGTCATCCCTTGTCCATTTCATGGGACGTTCATATCATAGGACGTTGTCATCATGGGACGTAGTCATCCCTTGTTTGTTGTCATCCCTTGTTTGTCATCCATAAGACGTTGTCATCCATGAGACGCTATCCCTTGTTTCTTGCCAACCTTTGTTTGTCATCCCTTGTTCGTATCATGGAACCTTTGTATCATCGGACGTAGTCATCCCTTGTTTGTTGTCATCCCTTGTTTGTCATTCTTGAGACTTTGTCATCCATTAGACGTTGTGATCCATGAGACGTTATCCCTTGTTTCTTGCCAACCCTTGTTTGTCATCCCTTGTTTGTCATCCCTTGTTCTTATCATGGGACCTTTGTATCATGGGATGGTATCATCATTTGTGCGTATCATGGGACGCGACATCAATTAAGTTGCGCAATAGGTCGTGCTCAATATTGGCACGTGTCATGGTATTTCAACTTTTTACCCACTTTTACACACTTATGTGAATGACCTGTGCAAAAGGTCGTGCTCAATAGTGGCACGTGTCGTGGTCTTTCAACCTTTTACCCACTTTTACCCACTTATGTGTATGACCTGTGCACAAGGCCGTGCTCAATATTGGCACGTGTCATGGTCTTTAACCTCTTACCCACTTTTACACACTTATGTGTACGACCTAAGCTCATTTCTGCCTGGCTTGGGCGCACTTTTAATCTGATCTGGTCCCTCATGTCTGCTCAGTTGCGTCACTGTGACCTTTGACATTAGCTACCGGGGCATGCTGTTGTATTGATCACTGTGCCTTGCCACTGATATATTGATCACTGTGCTGTTGTATTGATCACTGTGACTTTAAACATTAGCTACCGCGGCATGCTGTTATATTGATCACTGTGCCTCGCCACTGTGATATTGATCACTGTGCTGTTGTATTGATCACTGTGACTTTAAGCATTAGCTACTGCGGCATGCTGTTATATTGATCACTGTGCCTTGCCACTATTATATTGATCACTGTGCTGTTGTATTGATCACTGTGACATTAAACATTAGCTACCGCGGCATGCTGTTATATTGATCACTGTGCCTCGCCACTGTTATATTGATCACTGTGCTGTTGTATTGATCACTGTGACTTTAAACATTAGTTACAGCAGCATGCTGTTATATTGATTCACATCAGGTATAAGGTGCCACTTCCACTCGATACCACCGCTTCCATTTTAATACCATGAATGACTATTTGCGTGCGTGTGATTGCGCAGGTTTATAGGAAAGCTTTTCAGCTTTCCTCAGTGCACAATGAAGGGGCAGGATCCATCACTTCCCTTGTTGCGACGGACTGCAGCAAGCTGTATGATGGTACGTTAAGGTGTTGCCATTTGTTGTAAAATGTCCTTGTGGCAGGCGCCAAGTGCCATAACTAATTGACAAATCTCTAAAGGGGGGACGCTGAGGCCCAAAATGGGTAAACAATTTGCATGCCCCTAGGGTAGGTGGCCATGACTGGCCGTTTAAAAGCTCGGCACTGATATGTACAAATCAATCCAACTGGGCTTGAAAAAAGCCAGTGGCATGCTAAAGCTTATAAAAGCAGCATCGATTTGAAGCTAAATTGGGTCCAACATGATGAAGTGACGTGTGAGTACTTGCCCCTTAATGCAAAAAATAGCATGTTTGGACTTTTTTCGTCCAGTGCCCCCCCTCTGAATTTTTGATGCCACATGTAAACCTGAACTATGACTATATCCAGACGTCAATGTTTACTGATTAGTATGCACATCAGTTGAATCTGAAGGAGCTGTTGAGGGGCAAGGTGGCTGGGGGGAGGACTGATATTTATGAGGAGAGCTACAGAATTATTATGGGGAAATTTTGCATACCGATACTTCGAAACACATCATTGGAACCCTAGCTTTAGCCCTGTCGATTGGCACTTTCGTTTGGGAATTCTATGAAAGGGGGGGGGGTATT
>Ga0307947_1000609_pt1:0-2500 | contig 25870 bp, 22 predicted proteins | sample OrgLakmetagen232_FD_201840 | JGI IMG/M metagenome (GOLD analysis project Ga0307947, IMG submission 201840) | Saline water microbial communities from Organic Lake, Antarctica - #232 | ecosystem: Environmental > Aquatic > Non-marine Saline and Alkaline > Saline | place: Antarctica: Organic...
TAGATAGAGAGAGAGAGAGAGAGAGAGAGAGAGAGAGAGAGAGAGGGAAAGAGAGATATATACTAGGTCAACTGTACTTTACAACACAAGTTTACCTGGACACCAAATAATGTAGCCGGCTTTGGCTGCGGCTGGCCAAAAGTAGGGGCAGGGGTAGGAGTGTGTCCAAATGGCGCAGCTGCAGCAGGTGGGACAGCACTACCAAAGGGCGCTGACCCTCCTAGGAATCCGCCGACGTTTGAAGGCTGACCAAAAGGAGAGGGGCCTTGCGCACGTTGTGCTCCAGGACCAAATGCAGGAGGGGCTGCATTTGTTAAGGATGCGCATGTGTGTAAAAAACAACCTTGCATGTTTGCAGTTGCATGAATGTCTGAGTGAAGGGAGTGAGTGTTGCAAGACAGCACATATGACAGTACCAGAAAGTCTTGTCACCAATCCACACCTGGAGCTGCACCCATACCAAAAGATGCTGACAGTTGTTGCAAAGCTGCTCCACCTTCCATCCCAAAGGGCTGGGGGGCTGGAGTCAAGGGGACAGGCTGCGTCTGTTGGTGGCCAAAAGGGTGGTGGGCAGGAGGGGCTGCTGCACGGCTGCCGAAGACTGAAGATGAGCGACCTGTGATTCGGTCCAGCCAAGGGTTGGGCTCGTAGATGGGGATACCACCCAGGGAGGGTTTGTCATTTGCCTGGATGTGTGAATATGTGTTTACCTTGGCATATGTGTTGGTTGTGTCCGACCTTATGGAAGGCTAAAGGGAGCAAACGCTCAACCATACTAGGGCTCTTTTTACAAGGAGCTGAGACATATAAGGCAGCAAAAAACAAACAGAGTTCACCACTGACCTTGATGAGTGCTCTCACTTCTTTGTCTTTGCTAGCCAACGCACTTCGCAAGTTGCTGCTCATCTGGAAGCCTTGCATGCCACCTAGTTTTTCCTGCACAAGTTGCAAGCAATGGCACACATGTTGACAGATTTGCACTATTGGCAAGCGTTGCACAACCAATAATGGATGTTATGTCTCAAACACAACAAAGAGCACAATTCCAGGAAAAAATGGATGTTATGTCTCAAACACAAGCTGATATCTGCAGCGTTCTTTTCATTTATTTCTAAGCACGTCCTCCTCGAATTTTTGTCTTTTAATAATTTAAGTAAGGCCAATTCTTTTTCTCCCGGGCAAGCACCTTATCGCAAGCTGTCAACCCTTGTCATTGCACACTTACACTTAAATTACATAATACATAAGGGTATAATTTGGGGTACTACACAGTACTTAAATCACTAAATCACTACGCACTGCAGACGCTTCCGACCCCTCGCGGTGTGTCGCTGACAAACTCATTTTAGTTTAGGCCCTCGCGCAGGCTTGTATTGTGTTTACATTACATACCCCGCATTCAAGTTTAAAATTTTTTGTTTTTTAAACCTTGCATTGATTACGGAGCTGTACAGTAATTTTGTACTTCTAAAATTCGAAGCGATCCCCCTGTAATCTCTACATAGCACCTTTTCCCTCCCTTTTGTCAGATATATAATTCAATCAGCTGGTCAAACTTTTCTTTGCCTTTACACATTAAATGCAATTGTTACATCAAGTTAAAAGGGTGTAGACAATGACAGCAATAGTGCCCAAACTATAAAACACCCAAATTGGGTGCCCAAAATCGTAATATACGGAGCAATTTGAAAAATACGGTTAAATACGTGATAAATACGATACGACGTATAATACGCCTAGCTGTATGACCCATTTCTGATTCAGGGTGTTTAAAATTTCCCTGGCCGGGGGCTGCCGCCCCCGGCCCCAAGCGCGATGTATTTTCTTTTCAAGCACTGAAGGAAGCTGATGGGATGGGAGGCATTGCATGTACAATTGCAGTTCTGGCTCAAAACCTTCATCAGCACCATCTTCAAGCAACCCTACATGCACCAATGCGAAATGCTCCCCACACTTCCTGACAGTGTAGTAGCCCTTCTCACTGCTGCTGTGTGGTGAGCAATACCCTGCATGGTCTTGCAACGCAATTTTGGTATCACGGCACCATGGCCAACACCCTGCCCACACTGAAACAACAGTGCTCACAGCACAAAGCTTGCAGAGGCCCCTTGCATGCCCTTTGTCATTACTCTTGCCCGACAAGGAAGTTGCATGTAGGTTCATCCAGGATTCTGTGGGAGCATGGCCATGCTTCTACCTATTCCTGCAATGGCACAATGGCACCGAATCTTTTGTCGTCTTAAAAGGGGCGATTTTGGGGGGGTGCCAACCAGCCCACAAGACAGAAATCGCGAGGGTGCAGAGGCGGAGCAGGGGCCCTTGATGTGCATGGTTGGCCCCAGAGCCAGGTGCAAAAAGCAAGCCATGCAATCACAGGCATCGCAGTAGGTCTGGTCTTGACCAAGCTGGGAAGCCTCTTGCGGAGCTCTACCTCTGTTGGCTGACCTTTCCCTCTTCCTGCCATCCCCGCAGTCATTCTCTGTATCATTCTCAGTGTCAA
>Ga0307947_1000609_pt1:5000-25870 | contig 25870 bp, 22 predicted proteins | sample OrgLakmetagen232_FD_201840 | JGI IMG/M metagenome (GOLD analysis project Ga0307947, IMG submission 201840) | Saline water microbial communities from Organic Lake, Antarctica - #232 | ecosystem: Environmental > Aquatic > Non-marine Saline and Alkaline > Saline | place: Antarctica...
AAAACGTCCCTAGAGACAAAGCATGTACATCTTTTGTCGATGCACATGGCCACGCACCTCCTGATGGTGCTATGGAATGTTAGGCACAGTGAGATACCCTGTTGATGCACACGCCTCAATGTGTGAATTCAATCGCAGTTTAACCTGATGTAGGCATCCTGCGTGAACACAGCGTGTAAACCATGCGTGCTCCCCCCCTGTACTGCTCAGTCAGTCTGTAACAAGCAGCAAGACACACAAGTTCGTAGGTGAAAGCACTCTGAAGGACTCAATACTACGCGCAGGTGGATAGAAAAATGGCCATGGAAGTGCTAGACACAGAGTGTATGGAGGTCGTGGGAATTGTGACGGATGCGGAAACCTGGAAGCGCAAGGAGATCCGCTTCAACACCAGGGTGTCCTACACTGTCAGCAAGTGAGTAGAACGTCTGATGCAACGCACGTGAAGTATGTGCTTGAAAAAAGAGTAAGGGAGGAGGAAGGCAGCCTTCCGTCAGTGAGCTTGAAACTACTGTGCTCCATGCAAGGGTGCAAGCACTGTTCCAGCATTCTGTCGCGAAGCTGCAAGGACTGTTTCAGCACTGCAATTTCCCGCAAGGCTCTTGCAGCATGACAAAGCACATGTTGGATTTTTGCTGACAGGTACAACCTGTTGCGCGAGGATAGTGAGGGCTATGCAAAGCTTGTGGTTGCGTTGAATCACTTCAGCGATTCCGCATTGAAGGAGGAGTTCGTGGAGCCACTTTACAAAGAGATACAGGTAAAGCAAATTTGGAAGTGGCTGTCATCATGTCTGTTGGGAAGCTCAGCACCTACCCTTGCAGACAACCCCCTGTGCTTTTATAGATGCAAGGATGCAATAGAGATGTTAGTGTCTTGATTGTGCATACTGCAGATGTGCATATTATACGTGTGTGTGCCTAGGGGGAGAAAGGCCGTGTCAATAAAGGGGTACGGGAAGTGTGTGTGTGTGTTTGCTTGTGTGTGTGTGTGTGAATTATAATGCGTAAAACTGCTGTTCAAATGCTTGCAGTTGCACCTCAAGGGGACCGGCAGGGGCTGCCCATTTGTCTTAACAGGAAAGGCATTACATACGCATCTCGTTAAGCTTTTTTGAACCTGACTTGCTCCATCATTTTCAAACGCTCTCACTCACAGGCGTTGATTGGGTACTTTGACCTTGACCCTAACCGTGTGCTAGACCTCGTGCTGGACGCTGCTGAGACACAGCCGGAGAATGCAGCGTACCTGCGCCTGGTGCCTCTATTCAAGCGGGACGCTATCGTGCACTTGCTGGGCTTCAAGTTTCAACACTACCAGGTGCGTTGCTTGTGCTGCTAGTTTGTTGTTCGAATTGCAAAGTGTTTGCGATGCCCCCTTGTATGTGCAGATGCCTGATAGGGTCTTCCGCTGCTTCACAACTGTGCTGTTGCATCTCTATGCCCCAAACCATCATTCCTCTGACTTACAAAAGCCTCAAGCCCTAATCTGGCCTAAGCTGTCTTCATTTCACATTTGCCTCCTTGCACCTCCATCGTCATCCAACCTATTTGGTGCCCATGCAGAAGCCTCAATCCCCCCCTGTCTGGCCCAACCTACCCAAATTGGCTGCTGCCTTGGTAGCCTCAGGCCTGGTGGACTTGAATGACTTGCTGGGGCACCTTGCGCCATCAGATGATGCCATGCGCAAAGTGAGTACATGGAACAGCTGATGGTGCTAACAGCAGCGTTCTTGTACAAAAATGGAAATCAATCTGATACAGGGGACAGTCTTTATGCAGAGCTTGAGATATCAATTAGGTTTGAAAAATTCTACCCCCGCAAATTCTGCAGGCGCAAGAGGTTGCACTGGAGCAGCTCAAAACTGACGTGGACAACATTGGCATTCGCAACCTTAATGCCCCTGCCAACGCCACAGCAGGTCAGGGCGGTGCTTCCGTACCTTCTCTGACAGGACCACCCTCCACTTCTGGTGGTGCTGCAGGTGCCCCTTATGGGACTGCTATACAGGTAACAATACCACGTTTGCCAAGGTGTACATGCTGGTTCTGCACAAGGCGTTGAGCGGTCTAGTTTTGCTGTCATTGTTGATCCCTGAAAAAAACTGTTGATGTATCACGTTTGCCCCGTGACAAAAAGCATACAATCACCTCTGATGAAAGCCGTACTGTTCGTCATCTTACTTGTGAAACTCATCCGTATTTGCAGGCAACCAGCGGTGCTCCGCCAATAGTGGCAGGGGGAGGGGGCTTCATTGCTAGCATCCGTGCTCATACACAGGTATACTCGAGGAGGTCCAGAGCATGCCTGCTTGTCATGGCATATCTAAGTTAAGGACTTGAAATTCTTGTTGTTTTCATCCTTGGTATCTAAGCAGCAAATTTACACTCCACAATAACTCAATCGGAATACCCCATGACAAGTAGAAGTATAAAATACGTACAGACAGGTATACTGCCTCATTAAAGCAAGCCCCCTATTCTACATCCACATCCCATGTTTTCCTATCCTTGCTCGCACATAGCTGTTTCAAAACACCCTCATACCAGCCCTACTTCTTTCTTTCTCCAGGGAAAGTGCCTGCTTTCTGCTGATCAAACTCCCTCCCACTGGTCTCGTATTACCTGCAGTTCGGTGGGCCCTCTCTGGACCCTCGTGCCATGGGAGGCGGTGGCGGCATGGGTGGCATGGGCGGAATGGGTGGCGGTGGCATGTCAGCACCGTACGGCATGGGCGGCATGGGTGGCATGGGTGGGGGTGGCATGCCTTATGGCGGTGCAGGCGGAATGAGCGGCGGCGGCGGCTTGGTGGGGCCGGGTGTGCTCGGCATGCCTGCACTGGGTGCAGGGCTGCGGGCGGACCAGCTGGAATTGGACCCGTCACGCCTGTTTGAACGCATGCTGGCGGAGGCAGACGTCAGTCACAACCAAAAGCTTGCGCTGGCGCAAATGCTGGTGGAGGTGGGTGGGACCTTCGAGGAATCCATGATAGGTTCCTCAAAGTTGGCTTTTGAAATGTGTATACTCTTCCATTACTACCATACCTGTTGGAAAACGCATAAATATTGTATTCTACCCTGCGGGATACCTGCGGTATTTTGAAGAACCATGCGTCCACAATCACTTCAGATATTAACTAATTATTTGGCAAAAAACGGAGAGTTTACATAATCCTTGGAGCCCTCTCGACTGGATTTTTAGTCAAACGTTTTTATTATTGTTAGGGGTTTGGAGGGTAACTTTAAAAATGGCCTCCCAGCGTGCCAATGTGACCCCCCTGGCCCTGCTACTGAAGCTCCAGTCCCCCGCTGAGAGGCTGGCTGCTCAGCAGAGAGACCATGAGAAGCTGCAGAGGGAGAGGCGGCTCAGGTAGCTGGCAGAGGAAGAGGCAAAGGCAAGGGGCGAGGCTATGAAAAAGCCGGTGGGGCGCCCGCGCAGCTCCAAGAGCAAGCCTCCTCCTCTCACAGCCTCTTCAGGCCCTTCTTCTGGGCCATCCACACAGATTGAAGATGGCAAGTGGGTAAGAGGAGATTGCTTCTCTGATTGAGGGAAGCACACGTGCAAGCATTCACAGCTACTGTCGTTCCCCTTATGCAGCCAATGGGCAGTCTGCCCAGCAGCCTACACAGCAGCAGCAGCAATGCACAGGCAGCAGCAGCCAGCTGAAAGGGGCTCTCGAATATACAAATGGATCCCTGACAGGACCCTGACAAAGTCCCCTCGAACTCAAAAATAATTTCCAGACCCCCTTACGAACTAAAAAAGAAATTTTTTGGTGTTACAAAGTGATCATGGACATATATGTATACATTTAACTTGACCCTGCGGGGTTGGTAAGAATAACCCTTTTTTCGGTCGGGGCAGGGGAACGATGTGGAAGGAAGGCTCTGAAGGGGAATGAGGAGGATTAAGCTGCACGCTTGTGCAGAGCAGGTCAGAGTAGCCAGGCAGCTATCATTGAGCAGGTTGGACAGCTGGTGCGTCGAACAAAGTCTCCAAAGCTGCCCGCACGCAAGCAGTGTCCTTCTCCCTTAAATTGTGTGGAGCTTATTGGTACTGAACAGGGCTTAACGCTCTGTGGGTTTGATGCGGGGAGGGCACATATTGGGGTGCGGGGAAGGTGCGGGATTCAACTAGATCTTTTAAGATTTATGGTGTAGGATGAGTACACCAAGGTACGGTAAGCCTTTTGTGTTGCAGTGTGAGGTAATGTCAGGCAGTACCGTCCCTATTTATTGTTTTATGGGGAGGTGGTGATCAAACTGCTCAAAATGGTTGATTGATACGCTTTTATGTCTCTGTTACTGCAATTAAAGAGGGGGGTTGGAGGTTGGAGTATAATAACTGTTAAAGGAACAATGATTGCTGATTCAGTGAAGTATAATTTTTCCAGTGGGGTGGTGAGTACAGTCACGTACGGTGCAAACAAAGTAACACAAATACGCGTGCAGGTCGGTGACTGGGAGCATGCTTCCACCCTCATGTCGCGCTTAGCTGCCGCAGGCATGCAGCCAGCAGCGTGGGGGCCCCTCTGTGGCACATTGTGCGATCAAGTGGCTAGGGAGGTGGAGGAGGTGCTGGCGGTGCTGGCGCCTCAGGTGCTGCACGCTGTTTTGCACGCGCACTCCCTACTGATTACGGCTGGGTTTGACACATGATTGCAGGCATGCTTGAAAACCTGTGCATCTGTAGCGGATACTACAACAAATGTGTTTGTGCAGTACTATTATCGGGTTGCAGAGAGTCTCATCCAGCCTGCTAAGTTCAATTGCCTGGGTAATGCGGACGAGTATGCTTTAATGCACAAGGTATTGCTTAGCGTAACGCACATCGTTGACTATCATACGGTGATGGCACATACAGGGCTTGCAGCGCCCTGGTCTACTGGAGGTTGCCCGGGCGACCATGGACAAAGGCCTTGTGACTCCTGCTGATGGCAGTGCTGCCATCACACGCGCCGTCAGGCATGCAGGTGCGCATGCAGATTTGTTTTGGTACGTCTGTATCAATGTGTGACGTCCTCAATGTTCAGCTCTTTTACGTCAACACCATTTCAATCGAGATGCAAACATAGATTTTCAAACTTTGAAATCAAAATGTCAAAATATTTCTTTGTAGAGTGTCGTGGCTCTAGAGGGCTTTTGATGGGCCTTCACGCACCTCAATCCAAAAACAATTCGCCCTCACAGCTGTCTGGTGCAGCAAAAAATGATTCACACAAAAACCGATTTATTAAATTACCAGCAAGGGTTGACATGAAATCATCAGACTTCTTATTTGATACACTGGTGGTGAACATGTGTTGATCCTTGTATGGCATCCTCTGGCATACACACACGTTCTTGCAATGTTTCCTTTAAGATGGTCAACCTATAATCGGAGGCTATAATTTAGAGAGGGATGCAATTCACCTTATCACTTGCCTGAAAGCACTTACTTCATGATGAAGGCTTTATTGAATGCATGATGAGGCCACGTTGTTTGTGATTGCGATTGCATGGCCGTGCGTTCCTTTCTATCATTGCTTGTAGGGCTAACTCCTGGACCTCCTGTGAGCACGCATGCCATGGAAGTGCTCTCAGCATTGGGACCCTTCTTATCCCGACAACCTAAATTGCTGGTACAGGTGCGAGATTTCAATCTCCCCACCCCTGTCTGATATTTGCTCTATCGTTTATATTTCTATTCCTCTTCCCGCTTTTCCCACATCTTTTATATACATGTGACTATTTGCTCAAGCACAGCACGCACATAGCACGCACACACACACACACGTACGTACGTAGACACACATGCTACGTTCCTTTCACACAGGTCATTCGTGTACATTACGCACACAGCACGTACACACACACGTACGTACGTCGACACACATGCTCTATACCTTTCACACAGGTCATTCGTGTGATGCGCCACCACCTGCTATTTTACGGTCAACCACCCCCAGCCCCAGAGGACTCCTCAGCTCCTGAGACTGCTGACTCTGCAGCTGTGTCTGCAGCAGCACGTCTGGAGTCAGTGCGGGTGGAAGAGGTGAGGCAGTGTTATCCACCCGGACTGCAGCATTTGCCCTTGAACTGTGCACGCTTCAAGCAATATATATAGTAAAGGAGAGAGTCCACTAAACTCCCAGTTGCCTTGTGTAATACTTGTCAGTGCTCTTTCTTATGTGGATCACTAGTGGTTCTATCTTTGGCTTTCAGGAAGGAAGCCATTTTTTCTATTTCTTATATGAATGCATACAGGTGCTTGGTCGTGTGCTGCTGCCTTCCGTGTCTCTCATCACCTCCAGCCCTGCCACTGATTTAGAATTGTGGGAGCTGCTGCGCATGCTGCCTTCCACCACCCGCTATCGGTTATATGCGGAGCAAAGGGAACTGTCCGAACGCAGTCCTTACCTTGCTGCAGTCTCTCGCATGGCTGTGTATGAAACACGCAAGGTGCGAGACTCTTGAGACATCCTTGTTGTGCACTGGAGTTGAACCAGGGCTATGATATTACACCAAAAACTAAGCAAGATGCTCGCTCTCTGCATTTGGTGCTGTGCTGCTATGTGCTGCTTCTGAAGTTCTGATAAGGTGCATCTGCAATTGCAAATCCATATAGAAGTCCCTGTGTAATGTGTTTCCTCACAATATACTTCTAAAAGCTTATTTGAGTTAAAGTAACTCGGTGTGCGCTCCCCCCCTTTGTGCATGTTCACAGATCTTGAAGCGCTTGCACGCGGAGCCTGACAAGCTCAAGCGCAAAGATGCGTGCCGGCCCCACGGCCGGCTGATTGCCAAGATTGCTGCTGGCAACCCTCTGCAGGTGCTGGAGACGATGGTGCAGCAGGTGAGCGATCAAAGAAAAACAAGTGGGCAGGAGGCCAGTTGTCCGGATGTCAATTGGTTCCAATAGATGTCAATTGGTTCCAATCTTGCAGTTCACGTTTTGCATTATACATAAGTTGCATGAATGAAGTAAAATAGTGCTCTGGCAAAGGTTCTGGTTAGATTTGTGCTCTAATCAGGTGGTCAATGCAAGAGCGTGTGAATATCACTGTTTGCCCTAAAACTCTTCAGGTATTAATGTATCAGATAGCTGCTCATATTCAGAGCAGATTGACACCCTTTTATTAGTGTGGGGGGTCAGGAAGGGGGGGGGGGGGCATTTTGGGCTGGAGTCCAAAGCATATACGTGACTGACAGTCAGGTCAGCCATTCCTGTTGGAGTTCTTGCCCCAAAGCCAAAAAGTACATATAAGTATGCAGGACCCTTAGTTAGATACATATAAGCACCCCCGCGCATTCAGTTTGTGGCGGGAGATGCCCAGGTGGGCATGGTGGACCAGGGTGGAAATCCCTGCCAGAAATTGGATTTTCAAATACCCCTTGGTGCCAGCAACTTACCAGGGGTGTTTGCAATAATATTGGGGACATTATGAGGGTGGTCCGGGGGAGTGGGGCGGGGGTCCGTTCTTGACCCCAATTTTGGCAGAGAAATTTCGAAAAGCTTCTGCCTTTTTCTCCCTGCATTATCCGAGAACCGATTTTTGCAGCTGATTCATAGAAACAATTTTAATATTACCAATAGTGATTACTCTGGTCGCCTGGGCTTGATGGGAATGCCCCAGCAGCTATTGCTACTTTCTGGCAGGGAAATGGCACAAATCCAGTCCCCCACTCACACCCTTGACCCCTAACTCAATAATTTTTATGCATAAGTGTTACATCTATGAATAGAAACCATTGGGTGACCTCAGATGTGCATTTCAGGAAAGGGTCATTAATTCCCTCTTTTGGGGGCCTGGGTGGCTGGGCTGACTGACAGGACATTTTTAAGACAGCCTCCTGGAGAGACCTTGGTTAATAAGTTGCCCTAACATTAAAGCTATTCTTGCCAAATTCAGAACTTAAAAAAATTGCACACTGATTTGAAGTGCTATAATCCTTTTGCAAACTTCTCATGCACCTGTGTGATTGGTCTTAGGTGGAGGCGTATGCCAACCAGATGGAGCCTATCCTGGATGCCCTCAAGTACCTCACGCCTTACGGCTTTGATGCCCTCACCTACACCATACTTGCACGCCTGACACTGGACCGAGCCAAGGTGTGCGCAGCGATTGTTTGCTTGTGCATGCACGTGCGTGCATTCAACCGCAGGGAACTAAAATCACTGCGTACCGTGATCAATTCCGACCCCCTGGCAATGTGTCATGAGGATATTCAATGTTGAGATGTGTTAAAGGCTTCACGTTGCTTGCATTGGTGCATGATTAAGCGGTTTCTGGGGCTCCTCTATTGAAGTCTCCTCAGAGGAAGGGTTATCTGAGGCCCAAAATGGGGATACTTTTTGCATGCTCCTAGGGCAGGCGGCTATAACTAGCATGATTCAAGCTCAGCTCTGCTATGTAGATTTCAATGCAGCTTACAAGCAGCTGAGCTTGTAACATGTCAGTTATGGCCACCTGCCTCAGCAGCCGCGGCGTGAACCGTACTTTTTGAGCAGCCGTATGCTGTATCTGACCAGCCAGCGCACCAAACAGAGTGATGTTTGGTGTTTTGAAGTCCTTATAATAAATAAAGAGCATTGCAAGAAAAATGGGCAAAAAGACTAAGTGGTTGGAGAGTTATGCAAATAATTGTGCCATTCCCCCTGAAAGCACCCATCTTGGGTACAGGTGCACGACGTGTGCTTTTAGTCCTGTCATTCTGTACGCAGGGCGACTTGTCTGAATCTGAGCACATGCTTGGGTAGCTCATAAATTCAGCATCAGTTTGAAGCGAAGGTTGGGTCCAATTCGATGAAGTGACGTGTGAGTAGTTGCACCTTTCATGCAAAAAGGAGCATGTTTTGGCTTTTGCCCAGTGTCCCCCCTCTGAAATCTTCTGGTCAAAACACCCAAAAGTGATATTCCCAAGATTGTCCTTCCACGTTTTTTGCTATGATTGGCTACATGTGAAAGCCTTCCTCGCTTAATCAGGAGAGGGGCAAAATGACCTTGCACAGGCTTGCATTTGCTTTAACAATGGTATGCTGCTGTCCTCCTCGCATAGCTGGCATTGGGGTTTGATAATTGGCAACTTGTAAGCCACGTCAGTTACGACACGACATATGCATGCATGCATGCATGCTGATGTGATGTATTTGTGCAAGGATGTGTGTTTTATGTTTTAGGATGTGACCCCTCTTGTTTCACGTGTAGCTTGTTTCACGTGTACAGGTCAAGGAGGATGGTATCAACATCAGTGACTGGCTGCAGTCCTTGGCCAAGTTCACTGGTGCCGTCTGCCGCAAGTGGGTCCTGTCAATTGTTTGTGCCTGCCACTAGCGGTTGCTTGCTCTGACATTTGCTGATTTGTTTTTGAATTAGCCAAATCCTATCTGCATGTTGTATTATTGGGCTTTTAGGAGTAGGAATTAGAAGAGTGCCGCGGGTAGGCAGCAAAGCTCTGCACCTGAGTCGTAGCCATTTGATCTTGTACATTAAGGTCGTTCCCAATTAAACGTTGTTTTCCCCCTGCGATATAGGTACCCTGAAGTGGACATTGCTGCGCTGTGCCAGTTCTTAGCCAATGCTTTGCGTGCGGCAGACAGCTTTGACTTGCTGGTGCTGAAGGAGCTGGTGGAGACACTGACTGGCATTAGCATCACCTCTGACCTGTCAGATGAGCAGGTAGCTAATTCTGCTGGAGACGCGCTCTGTTCAGTTTGTTGTGTGGCTCGTGTCTGGTGCTTGGTCAAGCACTTGCCAAGGTTGCGGAGAATTATACAGTGGTCTTTCCCTGCGTGTGTGAGGTGTGGCCCTTGTGCTCTTAGCTATTGCATTGGTTACTTGTCGTGTGCCTCCTCCTTTGGTCTCCTCCCTACATTGCTCCATCATTTTCCAAAGTCTGACCCTCGGAAGCTTCAAATACGCACTGCACAAACTCCTTGCATGCAACACACCCATGTACAGCTTGAGGGCTCCCTGGGGGGTGATGCGCTGTCGTCCCTGGTGCTGATGCGCGACACCGACAAGAGCCGCAAGACATGGGCACGCGGGGCGAAGCGCCTACTAGACGCGCTGCAGAGGGGACCCAGCCAACAGCATTTGGCACTGCCGCTGCTGCTGCTGGTGGCACAGCAGCGCCAAATCATTATGGTGGGTGGTCGGAGTGTGCATGATTACTTTTGTACAACGTGATTAATGGACAATGCCCAATGGTTGTGGCAGGTTTGGGCTGGTAGAGGCGTAGCAGCTAGGTTTCTTAAGACATCCTGTAAAAGCACTGACCACCAGATTCTGATGAACGCATCTGACGTTTCATACATTGATACCACGTATTGAAGTAGGTCGGTAATAGGCAAAAAGTGAGTGTGTTACCTCCCCAAATGAACTCTCCAAAAGCAATCAGAAAAGCCCCCCTCTCGCTATTCAAATTTGTCCCGAGCATACTAACACAAGCGTATAATACACTGCTTTTTGTTACCGGCTTGGCCTACTTTGTGTTTTAACCTCTCGTGTACAAGTGCCTTCTTTGCTGTATGATCTATCTACAGGTACAAACGCAAGCGCAGCACATCAAATTTGTTGTGGAGCTGTACGATAAGTGCCACGAGACTACGCAGCAGTTCATTTCGTTTCTTCAGGTTGGTTTGGAATGATATAAAGGTTGTGAGAACGTGTGCCTCTGGTTGATGTGTCGATTACAAACTGCATTGTTACAGGCTTCTGCTTTGTACAGCAGACAGGTTTTGGTGCCCCCAGCAGTTAATAGCACTTTTGCAGTTTCTTAAAATGCGTAATGCATCAAGATCTTATGCAGAAGGCGTGCAAAAATAGTCCTGACAGCCAGGAGGCGTCAAGGATCATAAATTTTTAGCGTCACGTATAGATTGAATTATAAATTACATATTCGGAATCATGACGTCGACAGTTATCGATTGGTGTAGAAATGAGTCAATTCTGAGGGGTCGGTTGGTGGGTGGTCATTTGGGGGGGCTCATAAATTTTGGGGGGTGTCTCCCGAAGTTTCTGGGCCACTTCCAGCAAATAATAAATAAATTTGTGGAATCCTCAGCTCAAGTCCAGTCGATTGGCACCCTTGTTGGGTGATTTGATTTAAGGGGTGGGCCTGGGTGCCTGACTGCAGGAATGCATGGAACGCCCCCAAGTAGGCCGCGGGGGTGTGTTCAGGCAAATTACTAAAAGTTATTTCTAAACTTGCAGGTCACGCGTAATTGCTTTATGCATAAGTTGCATGAATGAAGTAAATAAGTGCTTTGGCAAAGGATTTGGCTGGATTCGTGCACTAAACAGTGGTCAGTGCAAGAGCGTGTGAATGTTAATTTTGTCCTATAACTCTTCAGGTATTTCATTTATTTGGCAATAGAACTATGCAGGCAAATAGCTGCTTATATTCTGAGCAGATTGACACCCTTTTTATAAGTGTTGGGGGTCAGGAAGGGGTGTTTGGGGGGTGGGTGGTCAGTTTGGGCCGGATGTTCAAGACATATACGTGACTGTCAGGGATAATTGTTTACGCCTCCTGTGACAGTCATGAAAACCTTGGGCCTCTGGCCTAAATCCCCTTCCTCCTCCCAATATCCACTTCCTGAACACAACCAAAAAGGATGTGAATCTCTCCCTTTTTGAACTGGGCAATCATCTTTCTTCTACTAGTTTGCTTGTAGTTGTAAGGCAAAACACCATCACGTTTGCGCACCCTTGGACTGACCACCTATTCAGTGCACATATCTAGCCAAAAACTTTTCAAATTTCATTTAAACATTAAGTATACCGCAAAACACAATATGCAAATTTGGAACCATTTTTTTGTTATCCTGAACACCTCCTGCAGCCTTCTGTGTCTGTAGCATATCTGTAATTCAGCACTTAGACCCCCTTCTTGATACACTACCCCAAAATGGGTACCAATTGGCTGGGCTTGAGCCCAGGAGTCTCACATACATGTTTATCACTTCCTATAGTGGCCACAGGAAAACTTGAAACACCCCCCAACTTCTCAGATCTCCTGCCACCTTCCCCCCCCCGTCTTTCAACGCCCCCCTCAAAATTGACCATTTACATACTCATGGATGCAAGTTAGGGTTTAAAACGTATTGTGTTTATTTGGGTTGGCACGTGGTGTCAAATCATCACACTTCCTGTATGGTGTTATTACTTAGTCTTTGTCTGACTGAACAAGGTCCGTCCGTTTGCAGGCAGCTTTGTCATTCGAGGACTACCGCCAGCTGCTGCCTTCCCTTGAAGATCTGCGTGTCAAGTACAACCTTGATCCAGAGATTGTGTTCATGGCAAGTACATCTGCTTTTGTGCGTTGCTTGGTTGTATTGCTTGTTTGCGTACCTTCAGGCTAGCTGACAAGCTTGCGACTGTGTAATTGTTGTTTATTCAGGCACACCGTCCAGTGCTCCGCCAACTCCTTGAGGAGTTTCAAGTGTCGATCCAGGGCGCAGAGGAGGGAGAGATTGAGGAGGCTCCCCCTGCTGCTGCTGCTGAAACTGCTGCAGGAAAGCAGAAGCAGCTTCAACAGCAGCCAAAGACAGCTCCAGAAGGTGGGTGCTCACCTAGCACACGCAAACACAGGTTTGCGTACTTGTATGCGCCCAAGCATAGTGTCCTGGCCTATTGTGAAAGCGCTCTTGTTGTTTGCATATCTCAGTGAGGAGGAATCAAAGGTGGATGTCACAAGGGTGAATGTGGGAAAAGGTTGTTTATATGCAGTAACGCACACAGCAAGTTTTGTCATTCAGTTTTAAAGTCGCGTTGATCTGCATTGATCTGCTTGTGCAGGTGTCGCTGCTACTTTCAAGGTAGGGGTAGAGGCAGAGGCAGTGGAGGTGGAGGAAGGCCCAGGGACACAGATGACGTGGATTAATGCCACCAAGCATATGCAGCGCAGTGCTCCAGATTGGGTGAGTATTAATACAAAATAATGCGATCTCCAGCTGGCTTGGGTATGATAGAGGTTGAATAAATCTGACTGGTATACATGTTGTGCAATGCTGTAGGCTTTAGAAAAGGCATTTTCCTTCCAGGTCACTAGTGTAAACACATGGATCGACTTTGGGTCAGTTCTGGTGGACCAGGGTTCTGGCTGCCCTTTGCGTTGCATGCTGGGTTGGGTATTTACCTTCTCAGCCTTTCTCCAAGCATCTGCGCAAAAGCCGTGTGTTCTGGGTATGTAAAACAGGCTCAATGACAAACCTTCCTTGCAATGTTCTATTTATGGCGACTTGAAATTTTGGTTGTCTTTGCTTTGTTGCTGCCAATCTCAATTTTGGTAAATATGTAGTTTAGACGGCTGGTCTTGCCTGGTTGTCAATGGTCGCTCGTATTGTTTCATATCGCTAAGCTGACGCTCTCTATTCGGTCGCAGGTCACATGGGAGAGCCTCACCCCTGAAATGTATGGCCTGTTTTGGACGCTCACAGTGCACGACTTGTACGTGCCCACCAAGATGTATGAGCGAGAGATGGACAAGGTAGGTAGCAAAAGTTTACTTCATCTGGCACACTGAAACAGAGCTTCCCTGTGTCAACTAGCTTGAGTCACCACCTCCTGGTGTCTTTCCTTACCAAAAAAGTGTTAAGTGGCAAATGAGACTCAACAAGGCTTTGGTTGTCAGAAAACTGATTAACCACGCTCGCCTCATTGAACGCTCACACAGTCAACATAGCATGGACACGCAAGGAAGTGCGCAAAATTACTGATTGTCCATAACAAAGGCATAAAAGCTTGCCCATAAATGCACAGAACCCACGTCAAATTCAGAATTTTGATACGTTTTGAATTGTGCTCAGGCCAAGAGTGAGCTGCGTTCAGTGGAGACGAAGCTCTCTACAGCTCGCAGCACAGGGCCTATGGCAATGTCTGATGAGGAGATTATGGAAACAGCAAGGCAGAGGGACAGACTCAGGGTGTGTGCGCGCATGTATGCCAGAGAGTATGCAAATGGATGCTTGCGTACCAGCACGTGTGTGCATTCATTTATACCTGCATGTATGTGTCATGTGTGTATGTGTTTATTCATTTGAATTAAGCGGTATTGTCCCTTAACTTTGTTATTTTTTGCTTCTTTTTTGCGTCCATGTCCTTTGCACATTGAGGAGTTTGCGTGTTTTATTGCGTTAATGTCCTTGGCGCATGCTTAAACCACAATTGCTGTCTCATTGCAATGCTTTTTTGATTGCATGGCAGGATTTATTCAAGCGCATGCCCGTTGAGCTTGAGGCCCAGCAGAAACGTGTGGATGAGGTGCTTCGGAGACTCAATAGGGACAAAGATCGCTTGCTCACTCCTGTGAGTCCCGTTTGCACGTGTGAATGCACTTTTGATGCTAAATGATTCATTGGTGATACCTATTTCACCACTTAAATAGGCACGCTTCTGACATTGTTGAGGTCATCTGCAGGCGACGTCCTTGCCCCATTATGTACAGGATGACCATTCATGGAACGATCGTGGTATCTCAACTCAGTCCTTTCTACCTGACATTGCTCCAGGATGAACTCTTTTCTGCATGAATGTTCATACATGAATTCATCCTTAGTAGCTGGGAATCCCATTCCCATTTGCCAGGTGCAAAGAAGGAGGAATACGTGCCTCTGGCAACTGGACTGTTGTAGAGCCACATAGTGTGTGTAGATCATATAAAATCTTTATAAATCTACAATAGCATGCTCTCACGTGCATCCTTTCATCTTGAGAACACACTTGCTTTGCGTTCCCTCGTACCAAATACCATTATTCTCTTTGCAAAGTTAATTTCATCATACGTTTGCAGGTAGGCAAGAACACATTTTATGCTCATATCCATAGTACAAGAAGTGGCTGCTGTTGTCAGAAGCACGACTCTACCAATTTTGTCACAGGTCGAAAACAAGAAAAACATCCCCACAGTGCTGGCCCAGGACTGTGTAGTGCCTAGGATGCTCACAAGCGCCCAGGTTTGTTTGTGTGCGTTTGTGTACATGCATTTCTTTGCTGAGTGGTGATGTCTTGCAGAGTGTGTGTGTGTCAGGGTTCTCAAGTGTGCCTGGGTGCAATAATCCATTCTTTATCTGCAGCAACTTCCAATTGCTGCTTCAATCCTCTGTTGCTTTGCTCATTGGACAGCTCCTGGTGCGGCTTCCAAGCAAGCTTTGACCTCCATGCTCCTACGTAGTACGCCCAACCTAGTGTCCTAAGCCAGCCACGTATTCCTACACAAAATCATATTCATTGACTACATTCTCCATGCTATAATTTATAATGCTTAAGCGATACGTGGTATTTGAGACGCTTGAAGTGTATATGTATATAAACCTCAACGAGTAATCATGGCCTCGTACTATCTTCCCGTGTTGTTATAACCATCAAAGTGCTCCTTTCTGGCTTACTTGTGTTACACGTACCACATGCAGGACGCTGCTTTCTGTGCTCGCTTTGGTCCCACGCTGCACAGCTTGGACGTGCCATACTTCTCAACCATCTGGTACTACAACAAGGTACGCAGCGCACGTGTATCCTGCTCCCAGGTACACGGAGTACACTAGTTGGTTTTATTCTCTATTTGTTGTTCATTACGATGTAAAGCCTGTACTTGTACGTTGCGTAAGTAGCCTGTATTTGTATGTTACGATGTAAAGCCTGTACTTGTACGTTGCGCGAGTAGCCTGTACTTGTACGTTGGGCAAGTAGCCTGTACGTTGCGCGAGTAGCCTGTACTTGTACGTTACGATGTAAAGCCTGTACTTGTACGTTGCGCAAGTAGCCTGTACGTTGCGTAAGTAGCCTGTACTTGTATGTTACGATGTAAAGCCTGTACTTGTACGATGCGCGAGACATGTCTTCCAGTGGCTGCTTCAGGTGATCAAGGCAGGTCGCATACCTTATCCATGCACATGTGTGCGCAGCTCATGTCGGACGTTGTCCCTTTGCTGCGGTGCATCACTGACCGAGAAGCCATCAACATGGGCATCTTCCTTTACGAGTCGCTGCGCTTGCTCAACTACTGGAGGTCCACCGAAAAGGTTCGTGATCTGTGGAGCTGTATGACTGTGCTTGTGCGCACCTGCATGTGCATGCGTGCACTTTGGATTTCTTTTTCTTATAAGTTGCTCCCTTGCATGCAATGCCATCTCTGCCAAAAAGGTCCATTGCAATCCACCAAGCACCATAGTTACTAGTAAAACATATCCCACAGTTTTTCAACTGCTGCACTCTTCACTCTTCATGCTACCTAAATTGCTGCCATATTCCTGCCATGATGTCAACCGCTCATGTGTCACACCACGCCTTGTCTTCTGTTGCCTTGCGCATCAGTTCGTTAGTAGTCGAGTAATTAATTCATCACTTGTCCGCCCACCCGCCGTCCTAGATATACAATGAGGAGTGCTTTGCTCGATCTGGCTTCACAATCAGCCTGACTGAGCCAGACACACGGCGCACAACCTACGAGCAGTATAAAAGCCTCATGCAGAAGTGGCACCGTACACTCCTGGTAAGTGACGGGCGTAGAGGGAGAGATGACGGGCACGAATGACTGTGCTTTGCTGTCCTAGTGGTAGATCGTCGGTAGCCAGAGCGCCTTCACGTAAATGTATTGACCACGAAAGGCGTCAGGGAAAAGGGGGCCAAACCTTGGGGCTGACTTCCTGGAATAGAGGGCAAGGAGTTCTCTTATGGAAGACTGGGCAGGGAGCCAAGGCCAGGCAACGCCATTGCTGCTGGTTATTTCCCCTGCTTCTCCTGTAAAAGCTCTGGGCTTTTTTGCCACGTCGTTTTTTGAATTGCACCCACTATGTATGTCACAACTCTTGCTTTGGGTACAAGTTAAACGTTCATAATTGTAGTTTATACAGTGTGTGAACGAATGCATTAAATGCAATATGAGCTGTTGCAATATGACCTTCATGCCGGATTCCTCCCCATTGTCGCGCTTTGCCGACCTCAGCTGCACCTATTTGAGCAAATCACTGGTCATAGAGTTGTATCCCTGGTCTTTGTACCTGAGCTACTTGTGCCCACCTCTGCAATGTATATTTAGATATCCTCACAGCAGATACCGTGCAAGCTGTCACTAGACCGATTATGCAGTTTTTGTAAGCGTTACAGATTCTTATAAGCGCCTCCCTTTACGCCTTCACATCATTGCAGACACAATTCAAGATCTGTCTCGAGAGCAAAGAGTACACGTCACGCCGCAACACGCTGTCTGTGCTCAAGCGCCTCATCCCTGTATTCCCTGTGACAGACTCCATCACTCGCATTTTAAGGAACTGCTTAGAGAAGGTACGTGCGTGTTTCTTTGCTTCTGCTTAAATCAATCTGCTATTGTATGTGTTAGTGCTAAATGCAAGGGACTGAAAAGGTCCGTTCTTGTGCTTTTCCCATGTGTAGCTTCATATGTGTTCCTCTAAGATTGTTCATGTTATTAACCACCAGGTGCGTGTCTTTGTTTACAACTTGTGCAGTTGTGTGTGCAATTTAGGCACACACCTATGCTGAACCGCTTTTGTTAGCAAATTTGGTGTTGTAGCCTGTAATTGTATTGTCCTCATTTGTGGATGTGTGCACGTTAACTGAAGTTGATTAGTGTCTGATTCACCTGAGCTTGCGTTGTCGACGACACATTGTCACGACTCGTCTTATCTGATCTTTGACTGAATTTGAGAGCTTATTATTGCCAAGCATCACTCACCATACGCTGATCCTTCCTTCTCTTTGGCTCAACTTTGTTGTTAGCCTCAGCAGCTTCATGCTTTCCTTTTATGACACTTGCAGGTGCTGAACGAGGAGCAGCGAGAGGACCTCAAGATCATGGGCCGCTCTTACTTCATTGCCTTCAATGCAGAGATGGAGAAACCCGGCAGAATTATCTCAGACAAGGTACTCATCACTTAAGTGCGCGCATACACACCATAAGTTATTCCGTCAGGTGCATGCATACCAGGGAAGTAAGGGACCTGAATTTCCGGATAGACCAGGGACAGCTTCCAGAATGTTACAATACCTCCCGAAACCAGCATCTTGGTGTTCAGGGTGTAGTAGGGCATGTCAGGCCAGAGCGGGGCGCCCCTGGTTCATGCCCAATGTACTTCTCCTCGGCACTGTAATTTTCCCAAAAGGGGGCACGTGCAGGCCTGTGTATGCACATATAGTTTCTGTTTGTGGGTGTGTGTGCGTATGGTAGTATGTATGTGGTTGTGGTTGTGCAAGCACAACATGCGCGCGTGATTGTGTGCCCACATGTTTGTGCAACCTTTTGTGGGTGTGCCTGTGTGTAAGAGGGGTCAATCAGCGTATGTGCTTGTGTCTTACATGGATGCAAGCATGGAAGGTTTCCTCTCCTATGATGAAAATTATGAACGTACGTAGATTGTCGTCTGGAGTTGTGTGCTGCTTGCAAACAAATACCATTTACAAATGTGCCTGCAAACAATTACCATTTACAAATGTGCCTGCAAACAATTACCATTTACAAATGTGCCTGCAAACAATTACCATTTACAAATGTGCCTGCAAACAATTACCATTTACAAATGTGCCTGTGGCTCTCAGGATTTCGGCTCTGTCAAACCTAGGCCAACGCAAGTGGTGCCATCCTCGGCATTGGCTCAGACATCTGAAGGCGCGTGCGACCATGTTGCTTTCTTGCATCCTGTCCAGCTGAGAGGAAGGACACCTTTCTTGTCATGTTTGGGACTGGGTGCATCCTGGCACATGCTGTTCACGGCCCTGTACTGGCAGTGCATTGCATACGTCTATCGGTACTTGATACCGGCCCTGCCTGGAACCAGTCAAAAGCACATTGCCTGTTTGGATTGTGCAAACAGCTCTGAGTGGTGACATGCACAGCACATGAGCACGTGAATGACAACACCACACACGACGCTGGCTGTTGGAGAGGTGTCGTATGCTTCCTCACATGAACACGCAACACAACTATAACAGGTGTAAATGGTGGTACCAAGCCCCCTCCTGCCGACAGCCGTGCCCCTTCAAAACTTCGCCCAGACGTCCAAGAATTTGTGCCCACCACAGTGGGCGGCACCGTTGCTGCTGCTGCTCCTGCTCCAGCCAGAGAGGCTGCTGATGCGCAGCATGTAGAAAAAGGAGGTGGAGGTGGAGCTGCTGGCCCTGCCCCGGATGCATCCCCTGCCGCATCCTCACAGCAGCCAGGCGATGAGACCAGGCACAAGGCCAAGCGTGTCAAGGTTGAGGCTCCTGGACCAGGTACACAAAGTATTTGTCGGTCCATAAGGATAGGATTTGACCTGGAGCCGGAAAAGTACGTGAAGGGGATGAGACAAGGTTTTCTCTTTAGCCTGTGGAGGCCAGAAGGGGTGGAGTGGATAGGCAAGGATATCTGAGTTCTCACCGCACTAAAGCAGGGCCCCTACGTAGGCCGTGCCTTAAAAGTGGCTGCTAGATGCTTTGAGTGGGTGTTTTTTATAATCAGTTTGCTGTACAAAGACATCGTCAAAGCTGATGTGCTCTGTAACTTTGGTCTATTGTCTGTATTGTCGTACAGTCCAACCGTCAGAATAACGATAGTCTAGAATTGACGATCTGAGTGTCTAGAAAGTTTAGGGGACTGCCCAGCAATTTTCTGTGCAACCCACCGTCAACTGCTTTTTTGTCCTGGAAAGACGAGATCAGGGTTCAAATCCTAGTGTTGACAATCTCTTTCTTCTTGAAATACAGGGATAGGTCATACGGCGTATTTGTATAATATGCCATATCGTATTTAACGCGTATGTTATCAGAGGGGGTCAACAGAGGAAATGCCTGATAATGTGCATTTTTGCATTCAGAAGGCAGCCACTCACAGCCACTTCATCCAATCAACACCATTTTAGTATCATAGTGTAGCTGGCATTGAGAGCTACCGAGCATGTGCCCGTTTTTATGTGGGTTGCTTTGCGTGCTGAAATAGACTGGATTAAGCACACATGGTGCATATAAGCCCTAATGTGGTGAAATCATGGAAAATGACTCAAATCCTCATAAAATACCAATCACTCAGCCGTTTTCTTTTATTTTTGTTGCAATTACATCTTTTCTAATAAGGATTATATACCATTAACAATATTTCAGATTGGTGGGTGATCTGGTATGAATAATTTGTGGTAAAAAGTGGGGTTAACGCCGCGGGCAATTAGGCATGTGCAACCCTACGAGCATTTTTCAAGCTTGGGTGTTATCAGCAGAGCAAGTGCTACCTCTGGGTGCTAAGCTTAGAAACTGCCAGCTTGGGTGCGCATACTCTGGGAACATTTTAAAAACACCCCCTTTTCAGTCCTACGTCGACCACCTCTGGTTATACCCTTGTTTCGTATTTAACGCGTACTTTACTGTTTTGAATGTCTCAAATGACCGCATGATCGTGTGACTCATCCCTGCTAAAGTACATTGTTAAAATACATTGTTTGTTTATTTGTATACTATCACCTTACCGTACTTATACCGCACCCCAAATTTCAAAAATATTTAGTAGAATCCCGCACCTTCCCGCACCCTTAATTGTATATTTTTGCACTTCCCGCATCAGCCCCGCCAGGTCTATAGCCCTATTCAGCACCAATAAGCTTCACTAACAATCACAATGAACACCACAAAAGGGCAAAGGAAAGCACACATGCTGTTTGCTTGTGAGTTTGCTCTCTGCTCTCTGCTACTGCCTAGAATCTCAAGGTTTGCTTCCTCTTCCTTTAGCCGCTGTCACTGCTGCTGCTGCTGCTGCTGCTTCTGCTGCTGTTGCTGCTGCTGCTGTTGCTGCTGCTGCTGCTGCTGCTGCTGCTGCTGCTGCTGCTGCTGCTGCTGCTGCTGCTGCTGCTGCTGCTGCTGCTGCTGCTGCTGCTGCTGCTGCTGCTGCTGCTGCTGCTGCTGCTGCTGCT
>Ga0307947_1000611_pt1 | contig 25830 bp, 25 predicted proteins | sample OrgLakmetagen232_FD_201840 | JGI IMG/M metagenome (GOLD analysis project Ga0307947, IMG submission 201840) | Saline water microbial communities from Organic Lake, Antarctica - #232 | ecosystem: Environmental > Aquatic > Non-marine Saline and Alkaline > Saline | place: Antarctica: Organic Lake...
CACACACACACACACACACAAACACACACACACATACACACACACACACACACACACACACACTAACACACACACACACACACACACACACACACACACACACACACACATACACACACACACACACACACACGCACATACACACAGGCAAACACACGCACACACACACAAACACGCAAAAACACGCACACACTCACAATCTCACAAACACACACACACACACACACACACCACACACACACGCACACACACACACACTTACACGCACACACACTTACACGCACACACACGCGCACACACATGGACATGCACACACACGCACATGCACACACACGCACACACACGCACACACAAACACACACTCTCACACACACATACACACATGCGCACACACACACGCACACATACGAACACACACACACACGCACATGCACACACGCACACACACAAACACACACTCTCACACACACATACACACACATGCGCACACACACACGCACACGCACACACACACACACACATACGAACACACACACGCACACGCACGCACACACACACACACGCACACGCACACACACACACGCGCTCACACACACACACGCTCACACACACACGCACACACAACACACACACACACACACACACACGCCGCACATACACACAAACACACGCTCACACACGCTCTCTCTCTCTCTCTCTCTCTCTCAAACACACCCTTGCGCGCGTGCACACACATACACACACACACACGCACACACACACACACAACACACAAACACTATCACAAAGGTTGACGAGGTACAGAGGGTGGACAGATTCACTCCTACTTTCATGGGTACATCAACCACGCAGGGAAAGCTTGCACGGCAGCCAGGCTGTTCAGGAATGGCACACAGGTTTTGAGGACCTGGAGCCTGTTTGCCACGCGTACTTGGTTGCAGCTATTAAACAGAGTGGCAACGGAACCTTAGCTGATGTTGGGTGTGGAAGCAGCCGTCTGGGCCATGACATAATGGCAGCCTATCCTGAATACGACGGACTCCTTATAGATGCCTGCCGCAGCATATTGTTAGGGCAGCAGGAAAGGGCTAAGAATGTGCAGGCAAAGTGTGAACCAGAGTGCGTTATGGCAGATTGCAGGCAGCTGCCGTTGCGCGCAGGGTGCTGCACCACAGTTTTAGACAAGGTGAACACTCAGAGGCATCGTAGTTTTTTGGAGGGGGTGTTGTGGGTATGTTCAATGCTTCAAATTGCGTCATACTGTTTGCCTAGTGCTGGCAACTTAATCAGGATCTGCTACTGTCCGTCCACTCGCAGGGAACGCTTGATGCGCTTTGGAGTGACGAAGGTGAGCTAGGCTCCTCCTCTGCCCTGCATACATGGAACGTAACAACGGCATCAATGGCACCGCTATACACCGCTAGCGCAGCAACTCATCAATTGAGAAAGCTGCTTATTCCTGCCTGCAGACAAAATCCGCATGCTCGAAGAATGCGTGAGAGTGATGCAGCCTACTGGCATTATTATTTCGGTAAGGTCTGTTGTATAAATGTTCCCCGGTGATACTGAGGGCTGCTGAAGAAGCCGGCAGCTGAAAACTTGTCTTACAAAGCAGCCTGAACGAAAGTTCTGGAGTTGGTATGCATGGTGCTAACGAGCCGAGCGTGGAGAGCTCTTGTGATTGGAGAAGGACAATGTTGACCAGGCATGTTTGTTTTCATGCATGATCCCTTGTGATGAATAATACAAGTTGTGATGAACAGTGACAGCCGAGGGACCACGATTAGTTGACCGCTACCTGTGGGGCTAAGCCATGAGCTTGACAAGCTTTGTAATTCGAATGCTGCTGGGCGTGTTCGATGAAAGCAACCTCTAAACAGTGGGGGAGAAATGCCTACGGTGTTGCAATGCTTTAGGCACCCCGCTGCATCGAGTCTCCTCTGGCTGGCTGTCACACATAAGCACCACCTGTATACACACACACATACACACACACACACGGTAGATAGCTGTCATATGGCAGACAGACTCTGTTGAAGGTCTCTAGCTTGAGCCAAAGGAAGGAAATGGACTGCATGGAATCCACGAAACCTTTCACTCCACACCCAAGCGTCCAAGCTGTAGGCTCGTCAACACAGCATGATTTTTCACATAATTCCCCCCCCAGGGGAGAGAGGTTTTCCCAGGGTCAATAGGCCTCCTGCAACCAGCGGTTTGATTTATGTGTTATGTGCAACAAATGAGGAAAGTGTGGCTGCTTAGCTCATTTCGATCACGCCTAATAGACCACCTTTACTCCCGACACAACCCCTCTTGACCGTGTGCAGCGTCTTTGCAAAATACAGGTATCCTTCTCTTCTCCGGCACGCCTGACACTGCTTGCTAAACATTCAGCACGTCTGGGACTAGACGTACATGTACACTGCGTGGGTGGAGACCCAGGCCGCGGGCAAGAGGTGCGTGTGTGTTTGTGCATATGCGAGCGAGCGTGTATGCATTTATGCCCTTCATTGCTCATCAGTGCTCGCTCCTCTCACTAGCTTACCCATGTGATCTGAAGAAGTCACAACTCTCATCATCTCAAAGCTTGGAATTGCACACCCCATCTTTTGTAGCGACTGTAGGTTCCTTTGATGTGATTGCACACAACCAAAATACCGTATGTACATGTACTCCCCCCCCCAATATTTAACAAGATTAATCTGATAACTCCATTCAATCTCTGCAAGATATAGAAAATCACGCCATAATTATTTTGTAAAAAGATAATTTGATCAGGGCCACCCCCAAAAACATACCTCAGGGGCCAGGAGGATGTTGGAAATTAATTCCTGACAGTCACGTGTAGATTTTAGGCCTCCCTAAATGACCCCCCCCCCCAAACCCCCTTCCTGACCCCCCCCACTAATAAAAAGGGTGTCAGTCTGCTCAGAATTTAAGCACCTATCCGTCTGCACAGTTCTCATGTTAATTAATTCAATACCTGAAGAAAACTGATTTGCGCATGCTCTTGTACTGACCATCTGTTTAGTGCACAAATCCAGCCAAAACCTTTGCCAAAGCACTTGTTTACTTCAATCATGCAACTTTGCATAATGTAATACGTGAATTGCACGTTTGAAATCAATTGCTGGTAATTTGCCTGAACACACCCCCGCGGCCTATTTAGGGGCATTCCATGCATTTCTGTGACCAGGCACCCAGACCTCCCCCCTTTAATTAAATCACCCAGGAGTTATGATAATTACAGCCTCCTGCAGGGGCAGTGATATTCTTTACGTACGGTAGCCTGAAAGCTGCACGTGCAGGAGAGGCTTGCACCCAAGGAAAGCATTTGCCATACTTTTATGAAAGACTTATGCATGAGTTTTGGCGTTGTATTCGCTCCAATTGAGGACTATTAGCGCGGAGGGAAAGATGGTGTTGGATCGTCCAGTCCCACCCCTATTCCAAGATGAGAGAGATGAATAGCAATTCGGGGTCTTGTTGACGCCACTTCGCTCTTTGTACTCAACATGCTACAAGTTCTTCTGCTCACAAGGGACTTGTAATCAGAAAGCGCATCCTGCTTACTTCCGGCTCCTATTGTAAAAGATGCAGCAATGCCTGTTCCTCGCACTGCTACATTTCAGGCTCGCTTTGTCAGCATCATGGCAAAGGCTGGCAGTGGTGCAGGGTTGCCTGACTACTTGCCCTCTGCCCTCACTTGTCTGGTTATGGGCCGACTGAGGAGAACAGGGAGCCACACGTGTGTTGAAGACGACGAGGCTGTCTTTAGCATGGAGGACAATGGTGTGACTAAGAGCATGGATTTCCTAGGGCTGGTAATGGAGATTGACAGCGCTAGGGAACATGGACCGGCACAGAGGCAAAGTTTGTTTGACTGATAAAGGCAGAGATCGATTGACGGATCCAGGTGAGTCTGTTGTGCTTGTCGGCTGTAGAAAAAACAATTGACAATTGTTAGATGAAGTCGGTTGTAGCTAACTGCACCACCTAAGTGCGTAAAAATCTGGAACCCTATGACACAAGGTGTCAAGGGGCTACGCAGTGCTTGCTGAAGAAACTGAGAACTTTAGAGGACAGAAAATCTTGGCTTTGTTTTGGTCGCCGAGCAATGTAAACTTAATTGCACCGCCGGACTCAGGACTTTATATTAAGTAGAATGGATACATTGTTTTTTCTTGTAGCTCCCTTTCCTGCATCCTATGGTGAAAGTGACCTTCCATTGGCCGTCAGTGCATCCATAGTGGGATAAAGGAAAGTAGCTGTTTTCATCGCTATTTAGATTAGGTTCCTTTCTGAGATCTACACTACCACCTTGTGGATGGAAGGAATCACACACCCCAGATTACTACTGCCCTTCATCATCGTCAGGTCATACATACCCTTTGAATATCAAAGACTGGTCTCACGTTTTATGTTTTTCCTGACTTTTGGCCTGATACTTTCTTTGTGTTTCTTCTCTCCTTTGTCTGACTTGGAACGTTGTATGGTTTGTCCCGTGATGGTGCTCTTTCCTAATCCATGCCGGAAGCGTTTACACTATGGCGTTATTTTACTTGCATTCCGCTATACTAGATCAGAGAGTGCACAAAGCAAGATTAGTGTAGCTGCCCCTTCTTTTATCTGTAACATCTGTAGCTGCCCCCTCTTCTCCTGAGTTCCCTGTCATGCCTTAGACCGCAAGCCACTCAAATGCCTGTGTATGGTACTGCCCATCTGGAGCTCCTGTTTGGGGAAACAAAGATGCACTTATACCTAGCATCACCTCCAATAACTCCTTTATGACAAAAATGCAACTCAAAACACCTTTTTCATTTTCCGCAAAGTAAAAAGTCCTTAACAGACCTAGACATATATATCAATACAGAAGTATAAATCCATCAGTCAGTTACAGATAAAGCCATCAGTCAAAACGTGCGACTGCTAGGCTGCGTATGTAAAACGTGTAGTATATATCAATACACGGGCACTGGCTGGCTGGATTAAGGGGGGCTGGAGGTGCCCCCCTAAATCCATCAACACCCAATCTCAACAGAATGTGCCTACCCTCGCAACACCTGCAACACAACCACGCTCAGCGACGCACCATAGCCAGGCATCCACTGTGAAAAAGCCTCGCGTTATCAACGCGTTTATGAGCTTCATAAGCGCATTTATGAACCAGAAGCGTGAACGCGAACATTTTGAGGCATTCCAAACGGTCCTGTAAGGCCTTTGTTTTGTCCTATTACTAATAACCGTTATTGACGGCCACCTCGCACACGCACAGATTACCGATAAATAGGGGCGCTTTATCCCAGAGGTGGACAACGGACCCCTAAATTGAGTATGCTTTTCAAATGTACCCCGCATATGGCTCCCGCAGCTGGCAAGGTTCAAACTCACTACTAGCTAAATGGTAGCTCTGGTTGCAAGCTAGCCATAGCTGTGTAGCTTGAACCTTGCCAGTTGCGGGAGCCATGTCTGGCAAGCCGCGGCGTGAACCCCAAATTTTAACAGACAGCTGCCCATATCTGACCAACCAGGCCACCAAATTGGGTGATTTTTGAGTATCTGGGGTTCATGTAATAAATAAATATCATTGCAAAAATAATGGAGTGAAAATACTTTGTGGTTGCTCAGATACTGAATTTCAGTCATTTACCTTACCTAAAAAATCAGCAAAACAGGTGCCAAATGGGTCGAAATTTGGTCTCCTTCAACTTAAGTTCTAAATAAGCAGGGTGGTATAAAGGTAAAGGGGGCCATTACTACCTAATTTTGGGAATAAGAATTGCTCCCATGGCTGAGCTGTGGGCCCTTTTGGGTGATCTGAGGCCAGAGGAGTGATCTGGGGTCATCCAATTTTCACCATTTTTTTGGTGAGCATGCTTTTTCCAATAACTATTTAGGTTGGCAAAGTTAAATTTGGGGAACAAAAGCAGGAAGGAACCTGCATTCTAGGCCGTTGTCCACCTCTGGCTTTATCCTAACTGCTGTGTTTGAACCTTGCTCAGAACCACATTCTCCCCCTCCAGACGCCAATGCTCGGCCGAGAATCACACAGCCAGCATATAACAACATACCCACACGGGGTCCTCTCAAGCACAGCACCATCCTAACCTGACAATATAAATTTTTTGGCCTTTTTACGTTTTTTGGATTGTACCGTCCACCGTACCGTCAAGCACCGTCCAGACATTCCGCCAGCAGTGGGCAGTGCAAACTTTAGATCAATGATCCTGCAGATGCATCCGTGCTGGTAGTGACTAAGAAGAAGTTTTCACCAGCTATCTTCTCTCTATAGCGGGATAGGCTACTATACTAAAACGCAAGAAGGAGAGGACTTTGAATTAGCACCACTGCCTGCTTGATTTTCCTTTTTGTGCACACTGAGTTACTTCAGTTGGATTTAATTCACTTTCAGGTAATGAAATGTCAAGACTGTTATAAAGGAATAATAGATAGATATCGGAAACACTACGGCGCAGGAGACTCTAGCAACAAATATTAGAGAGCACAATGAGACTCCCTGTGAGGCATATGCTGTTTTGCCGACAGAGAACTCAACGAGAAAAACAGTGCACATCAACCTTGGAACAAGCGCACAAGCACCCCCACACTGCAACGAGTACAGGAGAGCTGCCAGACACAGCGTATCCTCTCACATTGCTTTGCAACCGATCTATCACATTGCAAAAGAACCGAACCACTGACAAGTATGAGTGAGCGAAGGTTGACCGTACGCCTTGCACGTTGCGTCCTCTCACGTTGCACAAACATGATACGAGCAATGCTTTGACACAAAAGACAGCCCTCCTTCACAACCAGGCTTCCTCTAGAACAAGCTTTCTTGCTGAGGTAGCAGCATCTTTCCCACACTAACGCCTCCGCGCTGGCGGCCCAGATGGCAGACTTGAGGATGATAATTGTCGTGTCTTCCCCCCCACTGGTCGAAAGACCAACTCAGAATCTTCTTATGTCCCTAGGGGGGCGGTATGGCAGGCCTGGGTGAGTAGCCTCTGTAGCCTCCTCGTCCTCCTTCCACATCTTGATGGTCTTGTCAGACTCACAGGTAATGAGACGGGAGCCACTGCGCGGGGCATGAAAGCAGTTTTGTGTACACGTACGTTTTGTGTGCACGTACGTTTTGTGTACATGTGTGTATGGTTGTATAAAAATAAGTATGCGTGTTTATGTATGCATATGTCATATGTATGTGTGTGGTTGTGTGTATTTGTGTGTCTTTTGAATAAGCTTGCAGAAGAGGCAGCCAAAAAAGTGGCAGGCATACATAATGTACGCTTATCTGTCATGTTTTATGACCACAGCTAGCAATGCACACAATCACACACATACACAAGCACTCGCACGCACGCACGCACGCACGCACGCACGCACGCACGCACACAAATACACACACGCACACAGGCACAAACACACACACAGGCACACAGGTACACAAACACACACAGGCACACACACGCACACAAACAGGCATATACACACAGGCACACCTGTTGTCAAAGCCAGCTGCATTGATGCCCGCCTCAGCCTCCAGTGAGCCTGGCTGCACCAGAGTCTCACTCTGCTGGAAGCAGTGCCCGCTGGTCCAGTCCCAGAACCACAGGCTGCCGTTGTCACCACCTGCGTGCCATTTGCCATTCGTTTACACATAAGCAACACACTAGCGACACATACTGGGTGAAGCAACGATCGGCTGCCGTTGTCACCACCTGCGTGCCATTTGCCATTTGTTCACATATAAGCAAGCGACACATACTGGGTGAAGCAACAATCAGCCGTCACCACCTGCGTGCCATTTTTGCCATTTGTTTACGCATAAGGGTGTCTGATTTTGCCAGCGAGGCTCGGCGAGCCTCAACGAGGCTCGGCACTCGCTGGGGAGGCCCTGGTTGGTGCATTACGGTTAGAAAATCACTTTCTCAAATCTGCACGGATTGACCGAAACTTTTTCTGTTGTTCGCTTATGTACTTTATTGAGAACCGGTGGAAAATATGGTCGCATGAGATAAAGTTTTTGTTTACATCCCCCCTGTTGCACCCCTTTTAACTCTTCCTGGTGTTATATAATAATAAATAAGTATTATTAATGAAGATTGGTTAAAAAGATGGGCCTGTCAGCCGATTCAGCCACGAAAAATTCGGATTTGGACATTTTGGGGGATTTCTGGGGAGATGGGGCTGATTTTGCCCAAAAAGTAGACACCCTCGCTGGCCGACGAGTGTCTTCCACACCGGGGAAGCGGCTCGCCGACCCTCGGCGAGCCGCACACTCAGCGAGTCTCGGCGAGGTCATGACCCACCCTTACACATAAGCGATGAATACTGGCTGAAGCAACGATTTTGTTCATCATAAATGGCTGGCCAGGATTACAATTGTGCTGGATGCACACAGGAAATCACTCAGGAGAATTTTTAAATGTACACACGAATTCAACGGTGGGGGATCTAAATTATACAGTCACACCATATGTCATAAGGTTTTACACGGTCAACCCTAATCACCAAACAATACTTTCCGAGGTGTTTGTACTGTCTGGTCTCTAGCTGTTTTTATAAAGCACTTGCGACGCCAGACAAAATGACATCACCTTTTTTCTCCCCTCTAATCAAAGCATACGTACCGAAATTTTGGACTGCAACTAGGCCTACAATGTTGTCTCTCTGAAGGACAAACTACCCAAGAATAAACTACCTTTGAACAAAGCTCATCACTTTTCATCTGCCTTCACTGTTGTGATCCCCCATCGCATCGGCAATGGCCTACTGACGAGCTACAGCCCCACAGTCACGCAGCCTACAGCCTAGCAGTGAGCGCACCTGTGACCATGACGTTGTCTTGGTTGACCGCCATAGTGTTGACGATGGCTCGTTGTGGGGTCAGGGTGTTGTGAAGGAAGTCACCGTGGGGCAGGGCAAACTTCTTGATGTTGTCCGCGCTGGCACTGCCAAAGGCGTGCTCGTACGGGTGCAGCGCCATGGCACGCACGCTGTGTGTGTGTGTGCAGGTGTGATGCAGTCAGTGCGTGCATGCGTGTACACAGGTGTGAGGCACTGTGTACACCATTCACGAGCTACACAGTCAGGCGTGTGCGTGCTCAAAAAAAAGGTGCAGCACCTTGGCACGCACACTCCGTGTGGCAGACGTGAATCAGGGTATATGCAGCATATCACATGCACGCATGGCAGTGAGTAATGCTTACAGCAGTGCGTGTAGATAGCGTGGCTGGCAATCTGGACTGTTAATTTTAGGTTGCATCAAGTTGCAATGAGTTGTTGGTGATCTTGGTCCTTATTACTTGACTAGGAGGTACAGCAGTAAGTCTTGTATCAGGGGTTGCATTCACGGGTGCAGGAGTGAAACCAAGTGTGCGAACAACAGAGCCCACCTGTTTCTGTGATGCACTGGCCTGGCACTTTAAAACTCAGGGCAACATGGAGTGTGCTAGCGCCTACTAGGTCCTTATCAGGCAGCCCGCACACCTCTTTTTGTGGAAGGTCAGTTGTGAGCTGGTCTTGGCATTGCGTAGGTCCCACAGCCTGATGGTGGAGTCGTGGGAGCCGGTGATGACCTGTGTGTGCGTTGGAGCAATGCCGGCCATATTGCGCAGGCGTAAAATACACTTCGTGGCGTTCACCTGTACTGATAAAAAGTCGTCGTACGTAAAAAACATTTGTGCCATCAACGGTGTTTGCTTGCCTACCTGCATTGCCCAAAATTGGCTGCCCAAGCTGTGCTGAGCTTATATACTAGCTCTAAAGTATAACAATAAGGGGGCATTCAGGGTATATTTGGCCATTTTGGGGGGGGAGATAGAGCCATACTCGGCATCCCGCATTAGCATAAACATGTCTGAATTGTAATTCTTAGCTACCATATACCATATTTAATCGTGATGACATGTCTGTGATGACACGTCCGTGAAGTCCATGCAATCCATCCCTGGGACACCAAACAGGGGAGAAGTGCGCACACACAGACAAGGCAGTACGGGAAAAAAATAGGACGTAGACAGTTTGTACAAAGGATAACTAGCAGACGCAAAAATGTGCTCTAATTAGGCATGGGTAACTAGGGTGTATGATTTTGCCAGCGAGGCACAACGAGCGTCGTCGAGGGCGAGGCTTGTCGATATAGGCCCTAGCTGGTGCATTACGGTTAGAAAACCACCTTCTGAAACTTGCGCGGATTGAGCCGAAATTTTTTCTGGAGTCTACTTAAGATTAACTATTAATTATCGTGAAGAGACCGGACTGAAAAGAGCTGCAGGAAGTGTTTGGAGGATCTCTCATGGTGCATTGCCTGGACAGGCATAAGCACAGCAGACTGGCTGGAAATAAATTCCATATAATCTGATTAATATTTGATAACATTAAGAAATAATGTACAAAATTACTGCCCATTTTGGGGTGTCGAGAAATGAAAATCTGACACTTCCCTGAACAAGACTGTGACATCGTGATGTGCCAATTTTTGCGTTTAAATTACACAAAAATACTTAATTATCAAACAAACAATGCGGTCAATTTTCCCATTTTTAGGAATTTCCAGGGAATTTCCCCTGATTTCCCCCCAAAAATGGACACCCTAGTTGCCGTCTAGGCTTTGACAGGAGTGACGTCGAGGCTCGACGAGGCTCGACCTCGTCGAGCCTCGACTAGAGGCTGGCACACCCTTAGCTCTAATAGACCTAGACAATATGAGAGAACAACAGGGAGTGCAAAAAGCAGCGAAATAAAAGATGGACAAGCAGGGGATCGCGTAATGGTTGTTTGCAGGACAAACGAAACAAACTGTAGAATGCAAACCTTAGGAGCAGGAGCGTATTTGGTAGTAGAAGCATGAAGCACCCCAGTGAACAACCAGCACTTACTCCCGCCACACACCTGGGGGTCTCCTGCCTGGGATAGGATTGAGCACACCGTCTGGTCGTGCCCACTGAGGCAGTGTACCTAAGTAGGCAAACATGTGGGCGCTGAGTGTGGTGAGTAATGGATGTAGCAAACACACATGCACACACACGCACGCACACGCACGCTCAAACACACAACTGTCAGCCTCCCCAAAAAGTGCAGAGTGACATGTAAATTCAAGAGACACACACACACACACACATGCAAACGCTCAGAGGCGGAGCACCTGGGCAGGCAAAGATGTACACCCAAGCAGCACAGCACTTGAACAGACGAACACCAGTGAACCAGGCTGTTCAGAGGGTCTGAGAGAGGGAGCGCAAGCATATGGCAGAAGGGAGCATGCGGTAAAGCACTTGAAAACACGATGGCTGTACACATCTTCATCACAGCATGCCTGCCAGGTCTGCGCACCGATCGTCTAGCACACCCCTGAATTGACCTCGTTTTGCACGCGTGTCTCAATCCACACCCTTGCAATGCATCTGTTTAGCCTGCAAACTTATCAACTTGCGCAAGCAGCTGTGTAAGGTGACACACCTGCATAACGGTGCGCATGCCTTACGGCATACTGCAACAAATAGGGTTTGCCTAGGGAACAGATTGCTCAAGCGGCGGTGTACAGTGACCCATACACCTGCACTATGTAAAATGACTTACACACCTGCACTATGTTAAATGACCCACACACCTGCACTATGTACAACGACCCACACACCTGCACTATGTTAAATGACCCACACACCTGCACTATGTAAAACGACCCACACACCTGCACTATGTTAAATGACCCACACACCTGCACTGCGTAAAACGACCCATACACCTGCACTGTGTAAAATGACCCACACACCTGCACTATGTAAAGTGACCCACACACCTGCACTATGTTAAATGACCCACACACCTGCACTATGTAAAACAACCCACACACCTGCACTATGTAAAACGACCCACACACCTGCAATATGTAAAAATGACCCACACACCTGCACTGCGTAAAACGACCCACACACCTGCACTATGTAAAATGACCCACACACCTGCACTTTGGTGCGCATGTCCCAAACACGGCACACCGAGTCTCTACCGCCCGTCATCAGCACATCCAGCTTGGGGTGCAGGGCTAGGGAGTACACACCCGACAAGTGACCGTGGTACGAGCGGATGACCTGTGTGCGCAAGTTTGCATTTGTGTGTGCATGTGTGTGTGCGTGTATGTGTGTATATGTGTGTGCGTGCAGGTGTGTGCAACACCGTGCATGCAGACTGCAGGTCGTCTATAAAGGAAGCAAGTGCATGTTTTTTGGTGCGCGCACACTCATTGTACAGCATTCCCGTCTTAAAAGTGCCTGCATTAATGCTGAAAGCAGGCACCGCAGCTCCAAATACAGCCATACTACAGCCCCCTTGCTTCCTTATCTCAAAGAGGAGTGCATGCACACAATCCTGCATACACACACACAAGGTTATGCCCATACCTTGGCACTTGCCTCTCACACCGCTTTCTTGCACAAAGCCTCTCACAAATAGCCCAATCGCATGGACATCTCCATACCTCACGCACTCACACACACACACATACACACACACACACACACACGCGCGCACACACTCACACACACACACGCACACAAACCTTGTTCTGCTCCATGTCCCAGCACTTGACCATCTTGTCTAGGCCACATGAGAACATGTAGGGGTGCCGCGGGCTAATGGCTAGGCCAGTCACCTTAATGTTCACGTGGATGGTGTTTGTGTGTTGTGTGTCATGCCGTGTGGTGAGCGTGTTTTAATGTGTTGTGTATGTATGAATGTGTGTGAGTGAGTATGGAGCATGTGTGAGCACGTAGGTATATGCGTATGCGCAAGCACAGGTGAGCAGGAAACAGATGGAAATAGCCTACTTGTCCTTGCTGTGTGGCCTAATTAGAAGTGCAGCGGGACCCCCCCCCTACAAGCGTGCAGTATTGCATTCCTTGGGACGCACGCGATGCAGTGACGAAATCAAAAACAACGAGGAAAGATGGAAACGTTAAGACTATGCATGTATAGCAGAAATAGTAATTAAACAGTTAGCAATGGCCTACTTATACATACGTACACACACAAAAGGTACCCACGCGCACCATTCACACACATGCGCAACCACACCCCACGCATGTGACCCCCCCCCACACACACACATACGCGCGCACACACACACACACACACACACACACATCACACACACACGGACGCACACACCTGCTCAATGTGCCCTGTCAAAGTCAGCCTGAGCTGCCCGGAAGCTAGGTCCCAAATCTTGATGGTTCGATCACCTGTGCACGTCAAGCAGCATAATCAAGCATTCCAAGCATCCATGCTTCAGCATCTACAGCATGACTCTGCGTGACTCGAAGTGCACACCTCCCAAGCATCTCCTGAGCACACTGGAGCTTTCATGCAAGGCTCTGGGGAACACGCGCACACACACACACATACACACACAAGCATGCCCATCTTGTGCACGCTCTCCTTTACGGTCAAAGAAGGGGGAACTCACGCGCACACAAACACACTCACATGCACACACACACACACACACACACACACACACACACACACACACACCTGAGCCTGTGACAAAGTACTCGTTGCCAGGGTCCACTGCCATCGAGCGCACCCAGCCCAAGTGACCAGCCACCACACGGTATCTGCATGTACACACATACACACATTGTGAAAAAGGGGTTGACGTATTTTACAGATAAATACAAGGCACGAGCGCGCAATTGATTGTCTGTCACTATGTGCATGCACATGAATGAAATAACAGGGAGAAGTGCAGGTGCAGTTAAAGGAATCACACAAGTATGTTTGCAATAAGATGCATATATGTGAGTATGTGTGTATGTGTGTGTGTGCGCGTGTGTGGGCACGAAGCAGCGCACGTGAGCCATACCAAAATAACGTAAGCAGTAACCGTAAACAAAACAGCGTTTAAGGTTCCAACCAGCGCAGGGCTGTGCACCTGTACCCCACCCTGCCACTGGGAAGCAAACATGGCATGCTATAGCTTATCACGCACAGCTGTAGGGAGCCAAGTAGGCTCCAGCTTTTAAAAGGCCTGGTAATTGCACTAATTGCACTATTAGAGCTCAAATAATCAAATAATGAAATGTATGCGGGTGCGGGGGAGACGTGCAGAATAATGTACGCAATTACCACTGCATCCATTTGCGCACTTACAGTTTCCAGGGAGGGTGCCATGCGGGCTTTGGCCATTTTGAAGCCAGCCGCCGCGACACGGCCGCACTGCTATTGCCCTTATCTTCAATCACACGCATGATCTCACGCTGCTTCTGCGCTGCCTGCGCTGCTGCGTGCTGGGGCTGCGCGTTTTGTGCTGCAGGGACTAGGGCACCGCCTGTGTGTGTGTGTGTGAATGCGTGCGCATGTAAATGTAGGTGTGTGCATGTGTGCATGTGTGTATGTGTGTGTGCACATGAGTGCTTGTGTGTGCATGCGTGCTTATCTGTGCTCGTGTGTTTAAGTGTGATACGTATGTGTATGTGCGTGTGTGTCCGCGTGTCTCTCTCTGCGCTTATGTGGTTTGGGTCCTGAAAAGTAGAAATGGCGAGAATATGCATGCTGAAGCTGTGCGTCTTGCGCGCCAGAACTACGGCACTATTAAATACATGCAAATCATGTGGGTACATGATGCTTGTGTGTTTTGTGTACGCTTCACATCAGTTCAGCCTAACAAAAGACGATTTAAGGTGGGAAGAGAGGTTGCCGGTGGGTTAAGAAAGGGCGCGCATTTGCAGGGAAAACGCCGAATGCAGCAGGAGCAGGGAGAGGCAGCAAGGAGGCTGGCACACACACACATGCACACGCATGCACACACACGCACACGCATGCACACACACGCACACGCATGCACACAAAATACACGTACCCTGTGCTCCTGGCAGTGCTAGGGCTGAGCTGGGGGGCAGTGAGGAAGTCTTGGCGGTAGGGGGGGGTGCGGTGAGGGCCATGCTCGTGCCCCCAGGATGGCCACCACCGTTGGCTGCTGGCTTGCCTACGCAGTAGGGAACGGCAAATTTGCCTCTCTTACTCTTACTGTCAAGATTACAAGAGACCCTGCCCCAAGGCCTGTATGCTTTGAGCGTCTATCAAGTAAAGTTCTTAAAATCAGCACGTGTGGTGCATGTGGTAAGTGATTGCAGGTTGTGGAACAAGAAATCTCTCTCGGTATGTGCAAACATGCATGGTGTTATGGTGTTGTATGAGAAGGGCGTGCTATACGCTGTGCACCATGAATTTGCATCCCACCATGTGCCAATAGCAGGAGAGTGCATTTGAAGAAAGTAATTCATAGATCAGTGGCAAACTCAGTTCTCACATGTAAGGAGAGTGTGTGTGCATTTGACGCCAGAACCAAACCCACCTGGCGGTGCTGCGCCCCTGGGTGCTGCAGCTGGCGCGTCTAAATGCATGACGCTTTCGTACTCGTCACGTAACTTGCAGGCCGCCTTCAACCTTTGCCTGTTTGGGGTGGAGGTAGCGCATGGTCTGAGCTTGCGATGCTTATGCGTTCAGCTCTTGAAGAGACTGAGGCCCCTCTCAAGCCCAAGGCAGAGGGGGGGCTCGGATGACAGGTGAAGATATTGCTAAAATTGCTGCCACAAGTAGCTGCGTGTGCGCCGTGCCGTATGGTCATGAACACGTTTCTGCCTCATGATAATGGCATGTGCTCCTGCTGTGCATGCTTGTGTATGGGGATTAATCATGCTCACGTTTCCCTTTCTCACCCTTCCTCATCCGCGCTGGATGGTGGGGGTGCATGGCCCAGCTCCCCCGCAAACATGTCATAAGTCCTCTTCAGGTGGAGCGTGGTCAGGGCTGCGGGGCATAATGAGGCACACGGGTGTGCAGGTATTGCAAAATGGACCGCGTGCCTGTCATTGCTGCTGACACGCAAGACATGCCATTGTAGTTGTTGCAGTGTGCCCACCTTTAACGGTCTTCCCCTCCACAGGAAGAACCTGAGGGCCGTCCCCACTAGCCCTCATGGCCAAAAGAATAGTTTATAAATAAAAAAATATGTTTATTAGTGCCTATACACAATGCCCTGGGACAAACAGTTCTGAAAGAGCAGTGGAATAGTTTGGACATAAAAAATTTGAGGGTCAACCAGGATATGAAGGAAGCGCAGTGCTATAGGTTTGGAATTCCTCTTGATCAATCATCAAACAGACAAAAATTCAAAACCCACTAACGCTGCATCGGACTGCTAATTTATCTTTACTTTGCCGTACTCCGCGTATGTCTTCATCCAGCATTAGAGTACTCTGAAATTCCTGTTCAGCTCATCATCTTGGTTAAAAAATTATTTGTAATTTTCTCGGTGCTACAATCTTTTAATTCTTAAGTCACGTCTGCATTGCAACCATGAACGAGATAGAGGTACTCTCGCACTCTTGACCCTTGATTGATGCTTTTGCCTAATCACTGGCTTGTATCAGCACCTGAGGCACTAGCAAAGTGAAGAAAGGGCAGAGAGAGACCTTAAACGCACACGAGCGCACGCGCGCGCACACACACACACACACACACACACACACACACACACACACACACACACACACACACACACACACACACACACACACACACACACACACATCTCACGCCAGATAGAGAACATGTGCCGCTTCATCCGGCAAGAGGCAGAGGAGAAGTCCAACGAAATCCAAGTCTCAGCAGAGGAGGTGAGTGAGAGATGCCCTTTATAGGACACAAACATCCCCGTGCTTGCACTGCGCTCTGCCCTCAGCACTGCCATGGCGCACGCTCACGCATTGCACGCACTTGTAGGAGTTCAACCTGGAGAAGCTGCAGCTCCTTGAGCAAGAGAAGTCAAAGATCAGGAAGGAGTATGAGCGGCGCGAGGCTCAAGCTGAAGTTAAAAAGAAAATGTAGGTTTGTGATGCCCTCCTGCATGGCACAAACCTCTTACATTGACGCCAACGCGCATACACATGCACGTACACATACACACACAACCTTCACGCACACACACACTCTCACACAAAAAGGCGCACACACCCTTCACACACAAACCCAAACCCACCCACCCACACACACACCCTACACACACACTCACACACACACACAATTAAAAGTGCACACACACACCACAATAAACAGATGTAAAAAGCCCATCAGGTTCCTCAGGTTTTTCCGTACTCCTCATTTTGAGTGCACACACACACACACACACACACACACACACACACACACACACACACACACACACACAAACACACACACACACACGCCAATAAGCATTCACACACACACACACACACACACACACTCACACACTCACACTCACACAGTAAAAGGCCCAGTAATCCGTTTTTTGTGTTCCCTTACCCTGATAGACAGGTTTTTAACAAGGCCTAAAATGTATCTGTTCCGTTGCACATGCACAGAGAATACTCCAAGCAGCTCAATGACCAGCGCTTGAGGGTTTTGACAGCAAGGGAAGACGCCATCCAGGTGGGGAAAAAGCTAGACATCCTACTGGCCTACTTAAAAACGGGTTACAGTACGTTCTGGCGAAGGAGTGGCAAAATTTTACAGTCTCATACCTCGTGCGGTACAATAATACGGTACAGAGTACAGAATGGTGTGGAAAGCTGAAAGGGTCTTATTTGCACAAAAGGGGCGACACTGGTGTATATTGGAATGAACCCCAGACCTCCTTTCCCCTGCAAGAAAGAAACAACAATGCTACATGGCTGAAAACGAGGAAACGACATGTGTTGGAGGAGCATCATAAATGTCAGCAATCAAGAGTACACTGCTGCTCAACTTAAAGAAGGGAAAAACAAGGTTCCCGAGTAGCCATCACGCAGTCCGTAGTCCTGTCAGTAACAGCGGTGCATCTGAGTGAAACAAAAGCGGTTGCTAGTTAGGTATGAGAAGTTGAACCGCCCCGGCAGCCAAAAACATTTTAAAACGCGATGGCCTATGCTGAATATTATTTTACCCGTCCATCCGGCGTGTGAACCGTTTCACATCATACTGAGAAACACGCCTTGCTCTTGGGTGCTCAGCGGTGCAGTCTGTTGCCTGCACTTACAGTCAAGTCAGTTATTGCCTATGTACGTCTTTGTCTGGGCAGGAGGTGCTCGTGGAAGCCAAAATGCGCTTAAAGGATGTGTCAAAGAACCCGGCAAGCTACAAGCGCCTGCTCACGGACTTCCTAGTCCAGGTGCGTGAGAAGCATGCACTGGATTGGGTTTCGTTGCTGGGAGCTTTTCTGTGCGTATGTGTGCGTGTGTGTGTGTGTGTTTACAAAAGCGGCTGCTTACAGGCTTCCTTATTCGGTGCGTAAGAAGCGTACAACGGTCTGTGTTTGGGTGCACGGAGCCTTTCGGTGCATGCGAAAGGTTTGTCAGGTATTCATTGTATGGTGCATCAGCTGCAGTGTCTTGTTCCAAAATGTTGATAGTAACTGAAGAACAAAAGCGAGCCTTTGTCTTTCCCTCTGATTTGCTTAAAGTGCACTGCCGTAGCACTAAATGTACCGAGCACATGGAACTCTATGCTAAAGAGTTTAAGGCTCGTATTTGTCCATTAAATGCCATAAGCCTACACGTATTTGCCACGATCTTTCCTTTCAAGCAAAACAGAATAACTTAAAACCAGCGTTTATGCGTAAACCCAACCTCTCAAAGCTAGTTGCTCTCTCTCTCTCTCTCTCTCTCTCTCTCTCTCTCTCTCTCTCTCTCTCTCTCTCCACAGTTATCTTCTACCAGTTGCTCTCCCAAAACCATTGTTATGCTGCTCACACACTTGTAGGCTGCTCGCAAGCTGAAGGAGAAAAATGTGTTAGTACGGTGCAGACAGGTGGACCTGATTTTGGTCAAGGAGGCCATTGAGCCAGCACGCAAGTAAGTGGTTTGTATGTAATTGCTGAGGTGTTGCAGAAACAGTTTCAAGCATTATTTCAACTGTGGGGCCATTGAGCCATCACTCGAGTAAGGCCTGATAACTTTACGTGTGTATGCAAAGCATTTCTAACAGTAGACTATACAGCTACGGGGGCCAAGAAGCCACTTGGATGTGACTTTCTCCCATGTACATAAAAAGTAGAGGGTTTGCTCTTTCATGTTGCTCGTTTTGTGTGAATGCATAACATTGACACAGATGCGTTGAGCTAGCACGCAGATAAGTGGTACCTCTTACCTTCAGAGAAACACTCTTATTTGATTCGTGGCTGCACGTTGTGGAGTTGCCCTCCAGTTGTTCAGCCAAAAACTCACGTCTCACGTTAAAGACGTTTTGATTTTTTTATGTCCTAACAACTGACATGTAACGGATCTCAGGCTATCTCAGCAGGGATAGAGCATGCTGCGCCAACCTAGACAAGATTACCAGACTCGCTTATGAGCTCTGCCAGCTTACCACGGCCATTGCGTATAACACACACAGGCAATTCACAGGCCTTTTCCAGGAGGAGGCCCCTGCAATTGCTGTGGACCAAACTACCTTCCTGCCACCCCCTACCCAAACAGGCAGGGAGGACGAGGTTTCAAGGTGGGTGACCAATTCGTGCTTCCATCCTCCCTCCATGCATTTCCAGGTGATCTGAGCAGGTATGCTGGTGCCTCTTGTTCCTCTTGGCGCGTTGGGTTGATTTCGAATCACAGACCATACATATGCACATATGCTGCACATAAGCCTTTCAAGATTGTATCTGGTATCTGGTAAGGCACCTCCTTATATCCCTGAACTCAACGGCAGCTTGTATAGTGAAGTGGGGGTAAAATATGATTGTCAAGCTAAGGGCCAACAGGGGCTGGACAAGCTCGGGGGACCCGCTGAAGAGAGGAATGCTGTGCAGGCATTGAAGCTAAGTTATAAGTTGCATATTGAAAGGAAAAGAAGCACTTAAGTGCTGGGCATTGAACGTCCCTCCGCCAGCACCCTTCGTTTGCAGCAGTCTTGGCCATCGTTATGTGATCTCACTTCAGAATCTCCGTGGATCAGATTGCAATGGGGACCCACAGAGTGCTTATCAGAACTCCCGCATCAGCTGAATGCTGGGAAGGGAGTGCAGGACACGGGCACAAAACTACCCCTTCCTTGTACTGGCAACACATGACAGGAAATGAGAGAGAAAAGCAGCAAGTTAGATGCCTAGCAATAACTTGGGTGATCTTAGTTCAATCAAGGCAAGGTAGATGCCTAGCAATAACTTGGTTGATCTTAGTTTAATTAAGGCTTGAATCAGCAGAGCCAAAGCATAAGTTGTTTAATGTGCATCCGTTGGTCATGTTAAAGGTGCTGAGTCTAAACTGTTATTTTTACGTGGAACAACGTGATCTTTTGTCTACCGTACCTTACCATACTCATCTCACACCCCAAATTTTAGAAATATTTAGTAAAATCCCGCATCTTCCCCGCACCCCCAAAATATATATTTTGACCTTTCCGCATCAATTCCGCAGGGCCTTTAGCCCTGTTCAGCACCAATAAGCTTCACAAACAATCTTAATGAAAGAGAACACCGCAAAAGGGCAAAGGGAAGCAAAATGCTGTTCGCATGTGAGTTTGCTCCCTGTCCTGCTACTAAATGCCCTTCCCAAGATTTGCTTTCCTTCCTCTAGCCACTTTCACCACTGCTGCTGCTGCTGCTGCCTGTGTGTGCTGATGGTGTTGCTTTGGTGCGGGCAGCCTTGGTGACCTTGTCTGACTCACCTGCTCATCTGCTGCTAGATTGGGTTGCTCTAACCTGCCCTGCATGCGCAAGCGTTGGTCCTCTTCTACCCCTAACAGCTGTGCCCCTGAGGTCCAACTGTGAGACCGTAGCATTCTTTCTTTGGCCTGCCAATCGGCCTTTTGTTGGCTGCCTCCTCCGCCTCGACGCTCAGCCCGTTTTGCTTTTGCTTGCTGGCTCGGACAGTTGCCCTGCTGCTCGGCTGTTGCCGCGGCTTGCTTTCCGTAATTCCCCCTCGGGAGCAACCGGTTTTGGGGCTGGGGCTGCTGCTGCTGCTGTTGATCATGAGGCTGAGGCTGCCTGGTGCTGTGGGACAGGGGGCGGGGCGGGGGGTACCTCTCACTGTTCATGACCGGCAGTGACCCGGTTAAGGTTAATTTCCAGCCCTGTACAATCTTTCAGGGTCAAATTAGATATATATGAAACATTTTAGGATACCCTAGTCACCCCACAGGGCAAAAAACGATACTAATGCGGGGTGTTATAGGAAAGGTACGGTATTACAATTAATGGAGCTTCTAATAATGGAGAAGAAGCAGCCTTCCTCTCGGATGCTCTTGGCTTACTGCCATTCAAATTTCATAGTAAATTTCAGGACGTGGGACGAAAGGGGCTCCCATGTAGGCCTCAATGGCATCACAGACAAATTCATAGAGGACTTTCATTCATGGAAATAATGTCAGGAAGGAATTGATCATTTATCCGTAGGGGCTGTGGCCTGATGATGCGCCTTTTTGCCACAGCATAAGCATCCTTTCCCAAACAGGGACGCCTCCGCACGTTAGCTGGATCCTTTCCTTTGCTACTCTTACTGCAATATACACTAGTGTCGCGTCAAATCAGTGGTAAAGACAAATCGTGTGGCTTTCTTGGGGTACCCAATGACACCCTCATCAAAACAAATTTATTTCAGAACCGTAAAGCACTGACTGCCTCAACAAAGAGGCTGAGCAAATTGTACAGTCCCTCTTCTTGCGCTTTTGGCCACCTCTGATAGTGAAAAAAGGTTTGAGAATAGGAGGCATAATAAATAAATGGCCACCTATTCACACCTTCAAATCATCAGCTTTACACTCATTACCGTAATCCGTCCCAGGTAGTGTTGGAAAGCTGGAGGATTTCCAGGACAACATCGAGTTGCGTTCACTTAAGCACTGCCCACCAGTGCACGATCGGAAAGCCAAAAATAAATGCTCAAGTTTCTTGAATTTAACTGTGCAACATGCTGTGTCCCCTTGATTTTTGCATCGTTCATGTTATGAAACACGCTGATGATCAGTTCTAGTGACATCCCACGGAATTGTTTTGTACCCGTGTTGGAGTTACAGGCCAATTGGCTCGATCCATTTCAGCAATAGATGTAGTCAATTCTTAAACCACATTGACCCCTTTCCATTATCACATTGCTCTCCCATCATACGCAGCTGTGGCGGCATTGTGATGATGTCATCAGATGGGCGAATTGTGGTGCGCAACACCCTCGAGGACCGACTCAAGATCTCGTACGAGGCCAACCTCCCTGTTGTGCGCGCCCAGTTGTTTGATCATGAAACTTAACTGCTGTCTTTTTCGTGTGCTAACAACAATATTTCTCGGACCGCCTTTGTTGTTAATGGGATGTGGTGAAATATGAAGTTTTTTTGTTCTTCTCATGGCATGTTTATTTTGAACGCAAGTCGATTTATTTCGCCTGGTAATGTTGCCAAAGTAAGAAAATTGATGAGAGAGGGCAGTGGAAGTTTCGGTGGTCATATGTCACTGGGCCAAAAAAATTGGGAAGCTGGCAGCGCCCGCCAGGTTTTTGTCTGTAGTCTGTAGGTTCATGCACAAGGTGCTCGCCTCCTACACTCCTTAGCCACTTTCATGTACTTTGGGTTGGAAGCGGTGGAGCATCTTTGCTGCTTCCCGTGCTGGCTCCCAATCAACCAGCCACATTCCTGTCTGTCTATGCCGAATACTTAGTTGCTCCTCCAGAGAGGTCCTGGCAGGCTGGCGGGGCGATCACATGCCAAAATTATAGATTGGGATAAAAATACTTTGATTTAAGGCCTCCAGGAATTCCCGAATTTTGCATGAAGAAGCCATCTGTCACGTTCAAATTTGAAAATGCTTTAAAACAGTCGCACATCCCTTTTATTTATTTTTAAATATGAGGCAAACACGCTCAAGCAAACCGGACGTTCTCCTACCTGGCATCGCCAAAGGCTTGAGGGAAAGGAAGCCCTGCAAAGCAGCCCCTCTCCCTCCCTCCCGCAAACCCACTCGTCAAACAACAGCAGCAGTAGCAGCAGCACCTCCTCCTCCCCCGCCACCTCCTCCTAGCCGAAAACACACAGGGAAGAGGCCGCTCGAAGAAGAGCACCATGATGCCGAGAAGGAGAACAAGCGCCCGAGGACGAGCACCTCGCAGCAACAGCAGCAGCAGCAGCAGCAGCAGCAACGACAAGGGAGACAGCGGCAGGGGCAACAAAGAATGGAACTCCTCCCTCCACCTTCCTCCATTCAAAATGCACAAAGCCTGATGGGCAGCACTTCTTTGCAACCGCCTCTGCATCTTCCAGCATCAGGTTTAACAAGGGGCATTGAGGCGCGCCAGAGCGGAGTGGGGGCCTCTACTCCGGTTCAGCTGTCGACAGCTGCTGAGGTACACACACACACATATATGCATATACACACACACATATATGCATATACACACACATGCATATATACACACAAACATACTCACACACAGAGACAAACGCGTACGAACACACACACACGCACACACACGCACACACACACACATACACAGGTCTTCCAGCCCTGGAACAGAGACCACGTAGCAATTGTGCATTCTGCGCTCCTAGGAAATGCCTCCATGCGCAGCATGGATTCTGCTGAGGGCAACAACGAGGGAAGCCTGAAGAGTGGCCGCAGCAGCAACAGCCTGAATAGCAGCACTGGGCCCCACCAACAGCAACAGGGAGCATCTGCAGCGAGCATTGATTTAGAAAGGACTTCATCACATGAGGGCCATGCTTGTGCGCCCAACGGGCGTGAGCAGCATTACGCACAACTGCACAGCCTGCTGACCAGCTGCTGCAATGACGGGGTTGGCAGGTGCGGCTGCGTTGGTGTCAAGTGTGCAGCACCTGTCTGGCGTTCCCTATATTGTGCTGGACTATGGATTGTATCAATAAAGGAGTGTCTGACCAGAGGTTCACCTGCAATGCAGCCCAGGCTGCAGCCTTTGCATGCATCGCTTGTGGACGATATTTATACACGTTTAATAGCCTGAATGCATTTTCACTCTGTTCGACCCCTTTCCTTTGTTCTATGCTTATTGCACTTTTCCACACTCCACACTTTTATATAGATACTGATGTTGTGTGTGTGTATGTAGCAATGGGTAATCACAGACACCGCTCTGCATGCTACAGGTCACTATACGTGAGTGGGCTACCAGGTACAGGCAAGAGCCACACTGTGCGCACAGTACTGGATTCCATCAAGCAGCAGAAGGTGGGCATGAGCAGAATTGATTTCACAGCAAAAACTGTTTCAGCCTTTTTCTTTCTTCCTATGGAGCTATCCAACGGTGGTTTTCGTCAGTTGATGCGTGGCTTGAGGCCCAATTAAAACAAATCTTGCAGCGTTTACAGAATGTAAGGTACGCTCGAGATCACGGAGGCTACCCTTTGGCGCATCCTTATCTCTAGCCTAGGTCCACACCAAATATCACATCTTTATTTTGCTACACGTAAAGAGGTAACTCAGTTTCTTCACTTTTTTTAAAATCACACAGGTTTTGGCACACACACACACACACACACACACACACACACACACACACACACACACACAAACACACACACAAACACACACACAAACACCATACATACAGGGTTCCAAGCAGGTCCACACCGTGTTTTTGAGCTGCTTCAGCCTGAGGGACCCCTCAGACGTGCACAGGGCATTGCATGTTGCATGCCAACAAGCTGTGTCTGGTGAGTGTGTGGTAAAGGAGAGGGGGCACTGTAAACTTTGTTTTGCAAATGGGCGTTTTAGTTTATACAGTCCCCTATGTGCAATATACACAGAGCATGCGATGCAGCTATTATTGTGTACATGTGCATGCGCACGGCAGTGTGTGTCACTCTATTTCTCCACCAAGCATATCGCACTCACTCTGTTCCTCTTTCGTCATGCATGCCTTCTACCTTGACAGATTCATCACATTAAAAGGGCTCTGATAAGGCTGCACAGCTTACCTAACACACAGCAGTCACGGTGTATTCTTCGTAAAGCGTGAAGCACACACGTCGTTCCTCCATCACCTGTGTAGACCAAGTGGCGTGTGTGTCATCTGTCATCTGTCATGTAAACGCTGCTCTGTGACGCTGACGTGTAACTAAGCTCGGCACCAAGGGATTGAAAGGCTCACACACCAACTCACACAAACACACACACACATGCATATACGTACACATTCTACGGTGCAATGCATTGTGGTTGCTGCTGCTCTTCCCTTCAGCCGCCACGAGCAGCATTCTCTGCAACCATCTTCACTGATGCACTTCTTCTCCAACTACAATATCCTCACACCACCACAACCTCCCTCCTCCTGCCTTTCCCTCCTGTCCCTACAATACACCCTCACCACACCGATCTCCCTGACGTGTCGTGATGGTGGTCCAGGTGCGACCCAGCTGCCGGCATCAACCAGCCCCCAACACGCACACCAAGGGCTGGTGTCCCTGATGCAAGCACATTGCAAGCAGGCTGCAACAAAGGGGGCCGCCAAGTCCAAGGGAGGCAGCAGGTGTGTGTGTGTGTGTGTGTGTGTGTGTGTGTGTGTGTGTGAGAGGCGTGGTGTGGGAGTGGCGTGGTGTGTATGTTTGATCTGAGGAGATGTAAAGACGTGCATACAATGGGTTTCAGAGTTTTCTCTCAAGAATTCCAACGCTAAAATCTCTTGCTGGTGATTAAAGAAACAACGTCGTGTCCTGCTGTGCAACATAGAAACGTCGTGTCCTGCTGTGCAGCATAGAAACGTCGTGTCCTGCTGTGCAGCATAGAAACGTCGTGTCCTGCTGTGCAGCATAGAAACGTCGTGTCCTGCTGTGCAGCATAGAAACGTCGTG
>Ga0307947_1000613_pt1 | contig 25803 bp, 27 predicted proteins | sample OrgLakmetagen232_FD_201840 | JGI IMG/M metagenome (GOLD analysis project Ga0307947, IMG submission 201840) | Saline water microbial communities from Organic Lake, Antarctica - #232 | ecosystem: Environmental > Aquatic > Non-marine Saline and Alkaline > Saline | place: Antarctica: Organic Lake...
GGAATTGAGGGTGGAGCCTTGTAGATGCACAAGTGTGAAAGGCTCAAGTGAAAGGAGAGGAGGGGGAGGAAAGGGCAGCAGCAGCAACAGGGGCCACCAGCAGGAAATGTGTTTGACGCTTCAAAAGTGACTGTCGCATACACTGTGTGCTCTTTCATCCCTAGCCTCAAGCAAGACAGAACACACATTATTCTGACCAACCCCATGCTCTTGCGTAAATCACGAATCATGGTATAGCTCTGTTGCTGCCTTGATCCTTGTCTGAACAAAGGCCTGCTTCTGGGTTTGGTCAAGGATCTGGGTCTGATTACTGGGTTGGATCAATGGGTTTAATCAATCATCTAAGTTTGATCAAGGATCAATGGCCTTGATAATTATCTGAACAAAGGCCTGCTTCTTGGTTTATCAAGGATCTGGGTCTGATTACTGGGTCGGATCAATGGGTTTAATCAATCATCTAAGTTTGATCAAGGATCAATGGCCTTGATAATTGTCTGAACAAAGGCCTGCTTCTGGGTTTGACCAAGGATCTGGGTCTGATCAATGGGTTAGATCAATGGGTTTGATCAATCATCTGGGTTTGATCAAGGATCAAAGGCCTTGCTGCCGAACGAAAGCCTGCTGCTGGGTTCAATCGAAGCTTTGCGGGCTTGAATGAAGAAAGCCACAGATTTTAACGCACGACATTTAACGTGCATCGTGGCATACCTGCAGCAGTGAAGGCCTGCTGCTGTTAACTGTGCAGCAGCAATGCAGCAGCATAAATGACATGCACAGGCACACACACACTCACACACACACACTCTAGTACCCTTAAGCACACACACATACACACACAAACACACACACACTCACGCAGCTGTAGGAGAGCATGCGGTAGCACCTTGCGTCAATTGTGGCGCTCACAGCAGCGAGTGCCTGCTGCTGCCTTTGCAGGTTTTAGCTTTATGCAAAGAACATGGTTGTGCGTGAGGCGTTTGTTGTGTGGCACAACTGCTGGGTGACTGCCTGCTGCCCTTAAGCTGTCCATGTGCATGAGAGCACACAGTGTGTTGCCTTGTGTCAATTGTGGCATGCGTACTGCAGTGAGGGCCTACTACTGCCTTAAAAAATCAAAGTGTCACTCAGTATAAAAAGGATCGGGGGGGGCCGCACAGAGTGGTGTTTAGTAGTGGCATACCTGCTGGGTGAAGGTCTGCTGCTGGCGTCCCAGCTGCTGCTGCGCAGCCTCGCTAGCAGAGCGAGACCGAGCAAGTTCAAGGGCGGCTGCGTCTAACTGGCTTTGGGGAATCTGCGTGCGCGCGTGGGTTATGTGCATGTGTGCGTTTTCTAGTGCGCTTTTGGCCCCAAACCCTGAGGTTTTAATGGCTTCCACAATGTGTGTGAAAAAACGAGAAGAGCTGCTGCTGTGCTTTCGCAAGTGTGGAAAACAGCTGTGTGACGTGTTTAAAACGACACTCTCTCGCAGGAGCCACCATTTGGCGCCAGCTCCGGTGCCATGTACATCCTTCGGATGGCTTGGGCAACAGGCTCCTAGGTCTAAGAGTTTGTGTAATCATTAAAGCAGCAGGCTCTTAGATGTGATGACTTCAATGATGGCTTCCATATTTGGCGAAATCCGATCACGCAGAGACATACCTAACTTTGCACCACAACTCATGCCTACAGTAAGGTCACCCCCCACAGCATAGACCATCCAGACCTCCCTTGACTGCACCAGCTTTGACACGACAGTATAAGTATAATGCAAGAAGCTTATATGCTGGAGCACAGGTGGATTGGAGCAAGTTTAGCGACTGGTTTTTTCCCCGCCAAGTTACGGCAAAATGGGTGCAAAACAGGTGGAGGGCCACATAACCCCCATCCCAGCAGCCAACTTCTATGCTATAAAGCTCAAACATGTTTATAAACATGCTCGTACAGCCTGGGTGAGGCAATGGGGTTTGTTGGATAGTTCATTGGCAGAAAAATAAACGGCAGAGCTTAGAGTGTGCCACCTTCGGAGTTCATTGTATAGTTAAATAAGTTCAGAAAATTTAGAATCTGAACGGCAGACCTTAGGGTGTGCCGCCCGTGGGGACAGCCGTGTAATTTCATGTGAAAGAACGTGAGCCTTAAGGTGTATCGTATGTTGCACGCATGGATGGCTATCTAACAGGCTTTTGAGAACCTCAAGGCATGTCATTACGAGTCAGGTGCACAAATGTGTTTCATCATTGCACACACCAGCGCAGCTGCATCAGTACGCACACCAGCGCAGCTGCATCAGTGCGCACACCAGCGCAGCTGCAACAATGCACACACCAGCGCAGCTGCATCAGAACACACACCAGCGCAGCTGCATCAGTGCGCACACCAGCGCAGCTGCATCATTGCACACACCAGCGCAGCTGCATCAGTGCGCACACCAGCGCAGCTGCATCAGTGCACACACCAGCGCAGCTGCATCAGTGCACACACCAGCGCAGCTGCATCAGTGCACACACCAGCGCAGTTGTTCCATAGCTATTGTGCAGCGCTTTTCCCCATTTTCATCCAAACAACCGTGTTCAAGTAGCTGATGCCGTGGCAGAAGCTGGTGCACAATGGCTATGCACTCACCATACACGCATAAACAAGCACGGACACACACAAGCACACTCACATGCATACGCATGCAAGCACACATATGTATGCATACGTACATGTGACTGTGATGCGTACATGTGACTGGGCCAACCCTATATGCATACGTACATGTGACGTTATGCATACTACGTACATGTGACTGAACTGCAAACCCACAAACACCTCACCTTAGCCAGCTGCAACTCCTTCTCTTTCAGCTGCACCGCCGCTTTCAAGGAGCTGATCATGGTGTGTAGCTCAGCCACGGTCTGGCTGTTGCCCAGTCTAGCACGCTCCTATAATCCAGGCACAGACAGAGTAGAGATGTAATAAAGCGTGACAGAGACCAGCTGGTCAGGAATGGTGTGCAGCTTGGCCAAGGTGTGGCTGCTGCCCAGTCTAGCACGCTCTTACAATCCAGGCACAGACAGAGTAGAGATGTAATAAAGCATGACGAAGACCAGCTGGTCAGGAATGGTGTGTAGCTTGGCCAAGGTGTGGCTGTTGCCCAGTCTAGTTCGCTGCTACAACCCAGGTGCAGACAAAGGAGCGCACAGACACGAATGAGCGCACGACAAGGATAAGCTGGTCAGAGTGGTGTCAGTCATGGTTTGTGAGGTAAAATCACTTAAGGAGGAAATTAGTGTTGCAAACATACGCGGACTGCTGCCACCCCCTAGCCTGGCTACCAGGCCTCGTACACAGAGCCAAGTCTTTCTGTGAAGTAGATATTGCATTTCCCAAAGGGAGTGCTTTGGCTATACCGAGGCTTGATAGATCACCACCCTGCGTGGGCCAATTATATCTGGCAAACAAACAAGGCTTACATTTTTGGGGCCAATTATTGGGCCAATTATTGGGCCAATTGTATCTGACAAACCCACAAGGCTTACATTTTTAGTGCACTCTGGGAATGTGTCCGCCGCCCATCGATTTCAACAAAGATCACAGCTCTGAGTACTCAAGAAAGTTGCAACAGATCCCTTCCATTTTTAATCAGGTTAACGCCTATAAAACTGCACCCACACTTCACATACACCCACCACCCTCCCGTAGCAGTATCAGCTTTTAAATACTTCTCACTCCAGTTAGTACTCATTACATGTTGCACAACTGCTTTTCACCCGTAGCCACACCCACACCCACACCCACACCCATCTCATAATTCATAACCATACCCATACCCGCACCCACACCCACACTCAAATCTGCACCCACACCCATACCCATACCAACACCCTCAACTGCACTCACACCCACACTCAAACCCACGCCCACAAGCCCACACCCACACCCACACCCACACGCACCTGCTGCAGAATGAGCTCCAACTCGTCCCTTGCCCGTTCAACTTCCCCCTTAGCCACCGAAAGCGCCTGCCACCGACCATCTTGCTCACGCACTCGGAGGTGCAGCTGGGCTTCTCTCTACAACAACAGAATTAGGTGCAGCAGCAGCTGGGGTTTGAAGGAATGCCTCTAAAACGTTTGCTTGCACACTCGGATGAGCAGCAGGGCGACTTTCTGCAGCAACGGAAGTGAAAGCAGCTGGCAGCAAAGTTAGCACGTGCCACAGAGATTATTGCACGAGCACTTGAGACTTCGCTGCTGTGGGGTCTCTTTGGGTTGGTCTAAATTAGGTTGGTCTAGGTTGGTTTAAATAGGTCTCTGCAATGGCACACAAGGGTTTAGCGGCAGGCAGCAAGACAAACGAGCAACGCTAAACACTCTTGCTTGTGCGTGTGCAGTTAGATTTTTCTCCGATAATAAAAATAAGAGCTTGCAGGCAGCATATTTCTCATGCTCTACCAACCAAAACAAACTCCCCACCGACCAATAAAGAGGCTCACCTGCTCCACCAACCAAAACAAACTCCCCACCGACCAACCAAGCTGCTTTTACCCTTTAGTAAAAAACTCTGGCGAGGGTGGAGCATCAGCTCGATGCCAATCCTCAACAAGCATATTTGTTTCATCTTTCTGCTTTTCAATTTTAAAAATCCACGCAGCGCAATCAGCGGTGTGTAATTTGCATTGTCCACAGCAGCAACCTCCTCGTTAGCAGGCCCGGCGTTCACAGAGGCCCAAATGCAACTTTTATAGGCAAATACAGAATTCAATTTTGTCATCTACCACAGTTTCCTGCATAATGCAAGTAAAATCCATGCCACACCTGGCAAAAGCCTTGTATTATATCTGCTGGTCCTGTCGCACTTTCACAAACCACACAGCAAGTGTCCACACTGCGCTCAGCCTGCATCACCAACCTCACACATTGAGCACGCACACTGCCTTGCCAGCAGATCTCACTCTAGCAAGGGCAATACAACAGTTAACTCGTCAGGTGATGTAGCAACATGCACTATTTGACAGTACCTACAAGCACACCTCGAGGCCTAGATTACTGCTCCCTGAGCGCATGCAGCTTACCAGCTGAATTGGCCTGGATGATGCAAACAAATTGCAACGCACACGGTCTGAGGTAAGCGCAGTGGGCCACAGTCTGAGGTAAGCACAGTGGGCCAGGATCTCATACCTGAGCGCATGCTGAATTGGGCTGGATGAAGCCAACAAATTGCAACGCACACAGTCTGAGGTAGGCACAGTGGGCCAGGATCTCATACCTGAGCGCATGCTGAATTGGGCTGGATGAAGCCAACGAATTGCAACGCACACAGTCTGAGGTAGGCACAGTGGGCCAGGATCTCATACCTGAGCGCATGCTGAATTGGGCTGGGTGAAGCCAACAAATTGCAACGCACACAGTCTGAGGTAGGCACAGTGGGCCAGGATCTCATACCTGGGCACATGCAGCCTTGTCGGCAGATCTCGCTTCGGCTATGTCACGCTCACGCATTGCAGCCTCCACTTCTCTACCCTGCGCGCAGTTAAGGTGCGAGTGTGACTGAGCACATCACGCTGCCTTTTAATTGAAGCGTGAGGGCAGAGTTACACAACCGTGGTAATTTCATGTTCGTGCGTTGCAGCCTCCGCCTCTATACCCTGCACGAATGATGCGTGTTTTATGTTGGCATTTAGAGCAAAGCTGAGAGGCAACACAACCTTGGGAGCCCGGACTGCTGCTATAACAGAGCCAAGCCCCATTCACAAACAACACAATGGTCACGGTGTATAACATGAGAATAGGAACACCCTTACAGCCCAGACTGCTGTTATATCAGAGCCAAGCCCCATTCACAAACAACACAATGGTCACAGTGTAAAACATGAAAATAGGAATACCCTTACAGCCCAGACTGCTGTAACATCAGAGCCAAGCCCCATTCACACACAACACACAACACAATGATCACGGTGTATAACAGCAACACTGACCCCAAACGCCAGCTGCCTCTGCAGCCTGCCCAGCCCTGCACGGGACACAAATGCTCATGCGACTTATCGTAAGCGCCACGAGTCTAACACACACAACTCACCCTCAAGGCTAATTGCTCCTGCAGCCTGTCGATCTCTGCCCTTGCTAGCTGGTACATACGTGTGCCGGGCACCCACGAGCTGTCATCAGCCACTCGTGCCAGTGCCTCTTGCAGCTCCCTATAAATCAATTGGGCGTACAAAGAACACAGGCTTATACGCACAAGTGAGGGTGTGTATGTTGCATGTGTGAACGTTGGGGAGGGGGGAAGAAGAGGGTGCGTGTGTGTGCGTGTGTATGCGTGAGCGCACACGTGCTGGGTATCAGCTACGCATGTTAACACCTTACAATTTATTGTTGCTAAGATATAGCGCATTTCTTGTAGCAAAAATACATCTTAAACAACAAATGTAACTGTGTGTGTGTGCATTACCTCTTGCGCATTCTCACACAAGCTGTGCTGCAACACGTAGATCGTGCTTACATACACGCACACACACGCACACAGACACACACACCTGCTTGTTTTCATGTGCTGCTCCCGCTCAGTTTCTAGCTCGTTTGTCCGTTTTTGCAGCAGCAGCTGCAGCTCTTGCAGCTCGTCTACCACGTCTGCTGAGGCCTGTGGGGTTCACAGTTTGAAGCAGGGCTACTAAACTTAGACAGGTGGGCAGGTTGTTGGTGGTAGGTTAGATAACCAGGTGGTAATTGGGAGGCATGGCTGGTGAGAAAGATATGGCGTTTATCTGGGTTTCTGTAGGCATTTGGGTGGTAGTTGGGGGGTATTGCCGTGGTGAAAAAGGTATGGCGTTAGAACCTGTCTTGACCTGCTCAAGTTAGTTGCTTAGTTAGTTGCTTAGTTAGTTGCTTAGTAAGTTGCTTAGTAAGTTAGTTGCTTAGAAGTTCAGGCGTTTCTACTTGTGCCTGTACTGACTGAGTATAGGCACATGCTTGTTCGTCAGAACAAGTCTCTACGAAAATTTTCCGACCACACACCACCTCCTTCACTGATGGCAACCCCTAAAAAGTGATTTCTAGATATCATGATGCGTATATATATATATTTTTTTCCCTCTGTTTTCATTACAAACCTTGCATCGCACAGTGCACACACCAGCCACACCAGCTCGTTTCCTTGGGTTTGCAATGGCTTGTGCACGTTCTTTCAGTGAAGGGTGGGCTTTGACAACCAGGACAACCAATAGGCCAGGGAGCATGCTTGTGCTGGCGCCTACAAAATACTCGGCAATATTAGAAGTATGAAATTTGGCTTACTTGGGCCTGCTCCTGGCTGCACCCAGACCGGGGGAGGTGCAGTGCACAGGGACTTGTGCATTTGGCCACCAACACCACGACACTTTAGAGGAAAGGAAAGGGAAGGTTGGCTAACTGCGGCTGGGCCTTCTCTTGGCTGCACCCAGGCCAGGGAGCATGCTTGTGCTAGTGCCTATCAACTACAACAGTGTTAACACTAAGCTTGGCCACCTTGGGCCTGCTCCTGGCTGCACCCAAACCAGGGAGTGTGGAGCGCATGCAGTGGCGCATGATTACTAGAAAGCTTACCTCTGCTGCTGCTGCTGCTGCTGCTGCTGCTGCTGCTGGTGATGGGCACAGTGAGGAGGCAGCACGCAATCCACAAATTGCCACACAGGTGCCCCTCATTGTCATTCTACACTTTCATCGAGCGAGTGCATGGCTTACCTGTGCTGCCGCTGCTGGGCATGGTGTGGAGGCTGCACCCGGCCCAGGAGTCCCCATCGCCACTGCTGCTGGCGTGGAAGGCGGCTGCAAAGTTGCTGCTGCCGCCGCCTCCTTGGCCGCAAGGTCGCTGCTGCTCCTCATGGTAAATAGCTTGCGCTGCACGTTGCTCAACTCCTGCTCCGCATCCGCCAGCTCATTCTGCAGCTTCTTGATCTGCTCCTGGCCCTCCAGCCACCTGTCGTCCGAGGCTTGCAGCTGCGCAGTGAGGGTGCGGTGCTGGGCGGCTTGCTTGTTCACCTGTGTGTGTGGATGTTGTGTGTATGTGTGTGTATGTGTATATGTGTGTATGTGTATGTGTGTGTACGTGCGTATGAGTTGTTTGTGTAAATGTGCGCATGTGTGTGTGTGTGTGCCTGTGCATCTGTGTCCAAGACTCCAAAGCCACCTGTCATGCAGGAAAACTTCCAACCCCGCAGATACCTGTGCCTGTAACCTGCTGACAGTCTGCTGGTGTTGCAGTTGCCCCTGTGGGGGCTGATGATGCTCCTCCTTAATTTCTCCCTGCTGTAGCTCATCCTCCTGCTGCTGCTGCTGCTGCTGCTGCTGCTGCTCCTGCCGCTGCGCGTGGTTGATGTGCTTGAGGAGGTGCGCCAGGTGACCCTTGGTGCTGTTTGCACGCGCCACCAAACGCTGCTCCACCTCGCACTGCTCCTTCTCCATCTGCTTGCACCCGTCCGCCACTTCCTTGATGGAGCGGGCATCCCCCCCGGCAAGCAGGCAGCGCAGGAAGGGGTCGGATATGCTGGCAGGAAGGGGAAGTGCTGCACCCCCCTCCCCACCACCTGTCCCGTTCCTCTCAGCACCAACTCCAGAGGGGGAGGGGGGCAGGGCTGCGGCCACGCACAGGTGCTGCAGGTCATGTGATAGCTCCTCCCACAACCTGTTCACGCACAGGAGGTTGCGCGCATACTCCTGCTCCTTGCCCTCAAAGGTAGAGAGCTTGTCCTGGAGGAGCTTGTGCTCACGCCGCTTCTCCTCCAGCTGGGCGCTGAGCTTGGCGTTTGTGTGGGAAAGGAAGGAGGTCCTGTCCATGACTACAACTTGTAGGGGCTTGGCAGGGCTGCTATTCCACTACCAGGACCTGTGTGTGTGTGTGTGTGTGTGTGTGTGTGTGTGTGTGTGCGCATGCGCGCATGAATGTATGTATGTGACAATATAAACGTACATATGCGTGCGTGCGCACGTGTATGTTTGTATATGTATCTGTGTATTTATGGGTGTTGTACGTGCGTGCGTGAATACATGTATGTGACAACATGCTCATACAAATGCAAGCGTGCACACGTTCGTGTGTGTGTGCGCGTGCATGCGTGCACGTGAATTTGTGAGTATATGTGTGTGTGCACGTGTGTGTGTGTGTGTGCGCGTTTGCGTTTGCGTGTGCGTGTGTGTGTGTGTGTGTGTGTGTGTGTGTGTGTGTGTGTGTGTGTGTGCTTATGTGTGTGCACGTGCCTGTGATGTGAGTGTGCGTGTAAACGTGCTGAGTACTCCTGAAAATATGCGCGAGTGAATGTTGCATGCACACATGCGTGGTGAAAGTGGAATTTTCAACTTCAAATCATCAGACAGTTAACACAGCATGATGCCTCCTCCTCCTCCTCCTCTTCCTTTAAGACAAGTACAATCTGTCTCACCTCTGCTCCAGCCAACATGCCCCTGGAGTGTCGGCAGACAGTTTTGATAGCCACGTAAAAATATAAAAATATTACTTAGATTTAACAGTGTCTTAAATCAGGTTTCAGCATGAATCCAGTTCAGCAGATAGGCTCGCAATTGCAGCAATGGGGATCACAAAACCTAGGCGCACCGATCCAGGGCTTCCTCCAGCAGGCCCAGCAACATTGTCACACCCTGCACTCTCAATGGGCGCAGTCCCCCCTGGCCCGCCTGCACAGAGAAGCCGTGTCCTCAACGCTGCAAGGGCCCTGGCATCCCATGCTCGCCACCATCAGCATGGGAGGAAGAGGGGGAGGAGCTGGGATGATTAATCCTTGTCAGGGTAGCAGCAAAAACAAGGGCAGTTCCAAAGTATTATGCGACTTGGCGATGGCCAAGGACGAAGTCAAGGCTCGCCTAGCGCCCATCCCCGTCTACACCGTGGCCAACCCAAAGAACGAGTTCGTGTTAGTGGCTGGCGAGGTAAGCAAGAGAGGAATGATGCAAACTACACACACACACACACACACACACACACACACACACACACACACACACACACGCACACGCAAACACACACACACTCTCACACACACATACACACACTCACACACTCTCACACTTACACATACACACACACTCACACACACACACACACACACACACACACACACACACACACACACACACACACACACAAACACACACACACGTGCACACGAGAGCACACACACACTAACACGTGCACACACACGCACACACACAAACACGCACGCGCGCGTGCACACACACACACACACACGCACACATGCACAAACACACACATATACATTCATAAGCTCACGCTCATTGCATGCTTGCACACATATTCTTATTGAGAAGCACTTGCACACGTGCATGCACAAACAACAGGTTCACCTACATAAGCTGGCTGCATGCATGCAATAACGCACGCAAGAAATACATAATACACATGAATACGTGCAAGGTATATGCAGGCACAGACGAACAAGCACACGCTCACACGCACGAAATTACGCACACACACTCAGACGCACAACACACAGAAAAGTAAGTGCGAGCACACACACACACTCACGTGCACAAGCATGCACATATAAGCACACAAGCACACGATACAAAAACTTGCATGCACGAATGCATGCTAATGCACACACACAAGCACAAGTTAGGCACGCACACAAAGCATCTGTGTCCTGCCTCAAATTTCTCTCACTTGCAGAACAACACCCAATTAGGCTTCTTTTTCTTAAAGCGGGAAGACGCAGAGGCGATAGTAGAAAAGGTAAGTATTGGTGAGCGTGTGCGCTCGTTTTATCGTTCTTTCTTGTAGTTGTGACAAAGCACAAGCGCACGAGTTTGCTAACAGCCAGCTCATGCCGCGCACATCGAGCCTCACTGTTCTCATGTGAATCAGCATGCTTCAGGACCTGTGTAACTCGTGTACGTATTCTGTGTTTGCGCGTACATGTGTGTGTGTATGTGTGTGTGACACTAGCATGGTTGTAAGGAGCCTTTGCTTGCTTGAATGTGTACCAGAGATATTTCATTTTGATCCACGGCGCGTTCTTATATGACAGGCGTGTCTACTGCAAAGCACGTCATTGTACGTGCCCGCTTATGCGCACGCGCACACAGGGAGGAGCGTGAACCCCAACACACCGTCTAAAAGGTTGCATTTGGGTCGACACATTGTCAGTGCCTTTTGGTGCACTCTGTCTGAGGGCCAGCAAGTCGTTGTGGGGGTGCTACTTGGTTCGCCACATATGTGAGGGTCAAGAGGCAGGGGAAATTGATGATGCACGTTTGCCAAGCTCGCACGTGCGCATTCACGCACACGCACAATCACGCACACACACTTACATACGCACATGCAAACACGTGCGTACAGAGTCTGTGCTACAGACGCACACACACACACACACACACACATCCATACGCGTGTGTTTCATCTCCCTGCACCCAGATCCGTGAGGAGAATCCTCGTTTAGCACGTGACTCCAAGATCCTTCGTGTGACCATGGACAACGTGTACGAAGTGTTCACCACACCTCGAGAGCAGACGGGCTTGCAGGGCATCCACTTCCGCTTCATGCCAGATATGCAGCAGGTATGTATGTGTGTGTGTGCAAGGGCTGCGACAGTGGCTTCATGCCAGATATGCAGGTGTGTGTGTGTGTATGTGAGGGCTGCGACAATGAGCTCAGTCCTCAGTCCACACACAAATTGCTTTAGATTTTAGACACGCATGATGTGCAGCAGGTGTGTGCGATGGCAGTAACTTCCTTAAGTAACAATCCAAACAAAGGAGTCGCAAGTTTGTATCCCTTGCTTGATGTGCCGCAGGTGCGGTTCCACGTACCTAAGCTGTAAAGGAATCCATGACTGCACCCATGAAAGAAACACCAACAAAAAAGCTGTGCATGAACATGCGTAGCATACATACGCTTCTCACACATTAAATTGTGCTCACGCGTGCACTTGCACGTGCATATATGCGTACATACTCGTGTACGTGCACACACACACACGTACACACGCACACAAGCTCACTAACAAGCACACGTGCACACTTGCATGGGTCTCCAGGTTTCACATGCGCTTGAGCTGTACAAAGAGGCAGGCGTGCCTACACGCTCGTTTGTGGGTGTGCCAGTGTTTCAAGCAGAGGGCCTGACAGTCACCACACAGGAGATGGTGCGTGTGCGCGTGTGTGTGTGTGTGTGTGTGTGTGGAGATGGTGCGTGAGTGAACTAACGTATGAGGGTTTGGGTGTGACAATTAGGAGTGGTGTGCGTTAATCTGGATGTAAATTTTGGGCGTGTGTGTGTGTGTGTGTGTGAGGTGGTGGTCGTGAGTATGAGTATGTGTTAACGTAGGCGGATGATAAGTTGTTTTCAGGGTATGAGATTGGTGTCCATTACTTGGCACCTAAGGGGTCTAGGCATCATTTGTGGTGAGCACGTTCTGAGCACGGTGTGTGGATTTTCTTTTCCACTTAGGCGTCACATGATGTGTGCTTTATCACTCGGGCTCCATGTGATGTGTTTTTGCTCAGGCCCCACATTGTGTGCATTCCCTAAGGCTCCATGTGATGTGTTTCTGCTCAGGCCCCACATTGTGTGCATTCCCTAAGGCTCCATGTGATGTGTTTTTGCTCAGGCCCCACATTGTGTGCATTCCCTTAGGCTCCACGTGGTGTGCTTTTGCTTAGGCCCCAAATTGTGTGTGTTTTGTCACTTGGGCTCCACGTGATGTGTTTCCGCTTAGGCCCCACATGGTGTGCAATCCCTTGAGGCTCCACGTGGCTTTACCTTACGCGCTTCCTCCCCCTGCCATGTGGTGCATGTCCATGTGTTTTCGCTTAGGCACACGTGTCTTGCTTAGGCTCCGCGTGGCTTGCCTCACGCACTGCCTCCCCCTGTTATGTAATGCATGCCTCTTAGAAACCGACTACATGGCAACATATGTTTACATGACCGCTAGCCGCAACATCCTCCCCCCCTTACCAACTCATGTGTGCCAGGCAAAGCATCTGCGCACATGTGCATATGCACAGAAAGAGTGAACCTTTACACAACAAACCCTGCTCTTTTTTGGAGGGTACATTAGGGCTACATCTTGGAGCTAACAAGCGGCTTGTGCACATGCCACCTGCACTGTGCCTTATGAAACACATACTTAACACTCATGACTAGGGTCGGCCAGAACCATAAACATACGCCGACCGTAAATTTCATGGAATCCCTGCAAAGAATATCGCATATACACTGTATGTATATGGTTCTGGCCAACCTTACTGGTGACTCGTCACACTAACTCAGAAGGCCTCCGAACCTCGTGCAAACCCTCATGTCCAAAAGATACGCTTGATTCATGCGCAGAGAACGGAAACGTTTTGGAATAGCCACGCGCCCACACGTGGCAGTGTTTGTGTGTGTGTGTGTGTGTGCGTATTTGTGCATGTGAATGTGTGTGCGTATGTGTGTATGTGAATGTGTGTGCGCGTGCATGTGTGTGTGTGTGTGCTTGGTATTGCTACAACAGTAGGTGACTACAGGTGACACATCTCTGTGCTTACACATCAGCCAGCACCTGCACAACACCCCTCCCGCACGCAGCAATACGTCCCCCTGTTCCTGTGTAAAGAGGACCTGGGGATTGCTGTCCAGAGTGCCTACAAGCAGCGCAACGCCACCCAGATCAAGCTGTACAGAGACAAGGCCAAGAAGCACGAGGATGACTTCAACCAGGTAAGCGTCCTTGAGGTTGGAGTACGTGTCAGATTCTGTACAGACAAGGCTGAGAAGCATGCGTAACATTCCAACTACAGTACCTTATCGTACTCATTCCGCCCCAAATCTCAGAAGTAGTTGAATTGATTCTTGATTATGCAGGTGCGCGGATGCGCGGGTGCGCGGGAAATTGAATCTAACACTTTTCCGCACCCCAAAAACATATATTTTTGCCTTCCCGCTCAATCCCACAGGGATTTTAGCCCTGTTCAGTGCCAATTGAGCTTTGGATGAAAGAGAACACCACATAAGGAAAAAAAGATTGTCATGCGCATGCTGTTTGCATGTTGCAGGTATTTGCTCTCCTGCCCTACACCTTTTCTGTCCTTCCCCCCCAATCTGCTTCTGCTTCATCTGACCTCTGTCACTGCTGCTGGCCCCCTCCTTGCTCTCCTCACTGCTGCTGCTGCTGCTGCTGCTGCTGCTGCTGCGGCTGCTGCTGCGGCTGCTGCTGGGTGCCTTGCTTGTGCTTGCGTATGCTGATGGTGCGGCTTGGGTGCAGCTAGCCTTGGTGCGTGACCTAGTTTGCTCATCTGTTAGCTGCTGTGCCGCTGTAGTCTGCTCTGCGTGCGCAAGCATAACAGCTTGGTCCTCCAAAACCAAGGCCTGCAAGCCTCTTCATCGCTGCTTCTCGTCGTCCAGCCGTTCTGCTATTACTTGCAGCAGCTTAGCTCTCATCACTGCTATGGCTGCTGCTGTGGCGGGGAGGGGGCGGGGGGGAGGCCAGGGGGCCTCTCACTGCTCGTCTTGCAGCCACCCAAAAACCTTTATTTACACCAATCCCGCACAACCCCGCAGAGTCAAAAAAGATGATTATTTATTAATGCTTACCGCAGTCACATCGCAGGGCAGAAAACGATATTTATGCGGGTGATTTAAAAATGGTACGGTATGTGAAAATCATTGATTGGCTCGCTGGGGGCTGGCATACATGCCAAGCTCTTTACATCAGAGGGGTAAGGAAGCAAGAAGGCGACTTGAATTCAATTGGTACAGATTTGAAAGTAGGGTGTACTACATGTTAAGCCCTGTATAGGACGGGGGCAAGAATGCACAATGTCTGTGATCGGTCAAGAAGAGTCTGTTTGGGGCTGCCGTACACGTCAAGCTCTGTATGTTTGCTTGGAGGGAGCTTGTTAGGGGCTCTGGTGTGCATGTTAAGCTCTGTTTTGAGGACAAGAAAGCACGAGCAAAGAAGTGTGCTTGTCGGGACAAAGCACAGCTTTATGGCCTTTTGTACATTTGTGGAGCTCTTATGAAGATACCTGTGGATTTTCTGCTGCGCGCTGGCCCCTCGCAATAAGTCAGGCCGGAAAAAAGTAAAAGTTTTTCCGGACCTTACAACACTTTGACTTTCCAGCGCGGACGATTCTGGGCTCTGCAAAGGACCCCGCAGTAGCTGGTGTGCGCCGTTCATTTTCAGGGCCACCATCATCAAAATGGCCAAGTTGAACCCTGAAAAGCGGGCGTGGTTCCGCCTAGGGAGCTTCTGAGGCTGACATTGCTCTGAGCAAGCTTGCAAGTAACTGCTGCTGCCTAGCAGGTATTTTTCCTGCCCCATTTGGACTTTGGGCAGACCCATGCACAGCCTCCTTTGGGCGTTCAAGCTTCCCAAGGATAGAAGCATGAAGGCAGAGCTGCTGCTGTCTCAGGTGCAAACTCCTGGAGCATGGAGTGCTTGCATGCAGCAGGCAGCCATCCTCCAGCAGCAGCACAAGCAGCAGAAGCAAAAGCTTCCAGAGACACCCATAAGAATGGAGGGAAGCCCAGGACACCCCAAAAAATTGCAATTTTGCAAACTTTGAAGGACCTTGCAAAAGTTTAATGCTCGCAAATTAATTGTTCATATATTTTGGCACCTCGCAAAAATTAGGCCTCGCAATACTAAAAGCGCAAAATGGTGATGTAAATTTAGTTCCGTCATTTTTCTGCTTACTGAACGAGCAGCGACACAGAACTGTTCTTGGCTGCGACGTTAAAAAGCTCACTAGCGTGTTTTAAAACCCCGGCACCCAGGAAAGTACACTGGGTGCCTAAATTAATCAGGGGGACCCGGAACAGCCTGTAAAATTTTCCAGGGTTCCCCGGAACTGCTTCCAAAAATATTCAGGGTGTTATAAAATTTCCCGGGCCGGGGGCGACAGCCCCCGGCTCCAAGCACGATGTTAATGCTTGTGCGTGTTTGTGTGTTTGTGTGTGTGTGCATACGTGTGTTCGTGTGTAAGTGTGTGTGTGTGTGCGTCTGCGTGTGTGTGTGCGTATATGCATGTGTGTGCTTGTGTCTGTATGTGCGTGTGTGCGTGGTTGTGTGTGCCTGTGTGCGTGCTCGTGTGTGTGTGCGTGTGTGTGTGCGTGCATGTGGGTGTGTGTGCGTGTGCGTGCATGTGGGTGTGTGTGCGTGTGCGTGCGTGTGTTTGCGTGTGTGTGTGAGTTGTGTGTATGTGTGTGTATGTGCGTGTGTGCGTGGTTGTGCCTGTGTGCGTGCTCGTGTGTGTGTTTGTGTGTGCGTGCGTGCGTGTTTGTGTGTGTATGCATGTGTGTGTGTGCCTTGTTCGTGTGTGTGTGTGTGCTCACATGTGCTTGACATCGCTCAAGGTTTGCGCATGGCTGCTAGTTGAGGCCTCATCAGGGCCTGGGGCAGGGGGAGGGGGGGGAGCAGAGGGAGGAGCAGGGGACTTCCATCTGGAGAGATTATCAGTCAGTTTGGTGCTTGCATGCTGCCATGCTGCCATGCAAGCACTCAAGCCCAGCACTCGCTTCGAAGGGAGGCCTGGTCAGGAGGGGGAGCCTCTTGCTGGGATGGCTCACTCTCCCTCTTCCTGCTGGCTTACCTTTCCCTCTTCTTCCCATTCTCACAGTGTCATTTTCACTGTCATTTCCAAAATTCACTGCAAATCACCCGGAACTACATTTATAATTTATCTGGGTACCCCGGAATCGCAGGGGCCGTCGTCTCTGCAAATTTCCGGGGTACCCGGACCAGCTTTGGGCTACCCCTCGGGGGCAGCCCAAAATTTTGTTATTTATTCCGGGCCCCGGACGGGTTCTACTTCACTGCCGGCACTGCACCGTTATGCTTGGCCCAAACATGTTGACACGGTGGGATTGGTGAATTGAGGGTGGTTAGCAGCATGAGCTGCACCCTTTTTTATGAAGCTGCAAATCATTAGGCCTGGCAAGACCACGTGTGCAGTGTAAGGTGTTTGCATGCTGCTTTGGGCAGGATTGTTGTTCGCCAAAATTTTCAGAGGGTTTGAATGGACAGAAATACAAAATTGCTCCTGTTCCGATTGTTTTCTAATCGATATCTTCCTAAAAGACTAGGCTATCCTAGTTATGGCTGAAATGGACGACCCTTCTGGCCTGGACGAGTGTGTGGCCTAGGTACTTGGCACAACACACACACGCGTACGAGCCACTTCCCTTTAACCAGAGCTCATTGCACACATGAAATGCCGCCAGTATATTAGTTATTAGTGTCATAAACAATACTGGATGTAGAACACTAGGGGTGAAATTTAACCCACTTTGGCACCCCTAGTGCCATTGTTCTGAGAGGGAAATGGCTGCAATTGAAGAGATCTCACCAACCACTGGGTCTGTTCACTTCAACTCTTTTGCAACGCTTCAAATTTGTGGTAAGGACTGCAAACTACAAAAATGAAGCGCTCTATTTGGTGTAGAAGGAATTATGAAAAATTGGCGCAAAAAGCAGGGCGCAGCTGATAGCTGTGGCTCCCAGAATCGGTCTCTTACCGTAGCTTTTTAGACAACTGATGCATTTGCCATGAAGCTTGGATCTTTCCAGGTGCAGGAGCTACGCAGATAAATGTCATAACGGTCCCTTTTGGGGCCTTAGTCCCCTCCCCCTCTGCCAATAAGTAGTTACATACGTACAGTTACAGCTAAACCTTCAACCAACAGCAGTCCTTCCTGCATCAACGTATTAGCATTTCCTCATGTCCTTTGTGAGTGCTCGCCTGGTTTTGTCAATGAAGTGTCAAGTGCCCAACTATTAAAGATGATTTTTATCCAACTTGTGACGATGTGTGTACATGGCGTTGCTTGTCTTGTGGCTGAGTGAGTGCCACCATATGCTTTGTGGCTGAGCAAGTGACATCATGTGTCTTGTGGTTGAGTGATCGGCACCATATGTTTTTTGGCACTGAGTGACACCATTTCTCTCGTGGCTGAGTGATCGGCACCATATGTTTTGTGGCTGAGCAAGTGACACCATGTGTCTTGTGGCTGAGCGAGAAATAACATGTGTCAAAAGTGGCGTCTGTGCTGTTTGTGCACAGGTGGCTGTGCAAGCAAACAGTGCAGCGGGCCGGGAAAAGGCATCCCTAGAATCGCGGGCTGCAAAAGCCAAGGCCAAGCTGGACGCTGCCAGAGAAAAGGCTGAGGCTGTTGAGAAGGCGCCCCTTCCAAAAATCGAGGTGGGTGGTGTCATTAGCAATCCCCTGCATAGGTGCTGTGTTTAGAAATTATTTTTAGTGAAAATGCTGTAGACGCAGTTTCATATTTGGACAGACAAAAACGACCTCAGGCATGATAGGAGCTCGTCTAGCTAACTGGTGGTGCGTTCAGTGCTGCTGCCGGAGACGCATGTGCCAATGCCTTTTGGCTAGCAGTATTCACAAAGTCAAAGTGACACCTCACGGCAGTTGCTTTACCCTCGAAGTGTAACCTGCTTCTGCTTACACTAACTCTCAAAGCACACAATGCACACAATCCCTCGTTCTTTATGACGTTACGATGTGTTGACATCATTGTGCATTGAACAAACACCACTGGGATTGGTGCTTGGTGAGAAGCATGTGACCTGCCACGTTCATATCAAGTGCATGATGATGTGTTTCTTTTGGTGCACCTTATCCTACATTTGCGCATGTGTTCCTGAACACAGGTGGGAAGCTTTGAAGAGGTGATGATGCGAATGACGGGTAGCAGTGGGAATGAGCTGGCTGCGTGGAGCCAAGTCATGTTTGTAGCACCTAACTTGTTGCGGCAGGCCGTATTAAAGGATGAGAGTGCAGCTTCAACAAAGTAGATAGACGCCCTTTGTACCTGTGATGCGTAGATTGAGTGCTCTTTGCAATCGTTTAATTAGAGCTGTGTTGTGCCAGTCGCAGAACCTAGGTTGGACAGGATTTTTCCTGGGTGGAACATGGAAAGGTTCCACGTCTCCTCATACTTGTATTCAATTGAAAGCCATACAAAAATGACATAAGGGGATACAGACGAGCACACGCACACACACACGTATTGGGACTCTTAAATTTTCGAAGGCCGAGACGTTTTTGATTTGACCTGCAAAGATGCAAGCAGAGTCTGGAACGGCAATACCATTGCAAAAGAAGCACAGACAACCCCCTCACGTGTTTTATTGGGGCTAAAGACCTCCTGGGATTTTGTGTCCATCGCATCTAAACCAACCATAATGAGCATGACACTTTTCGTGTTGCAAGTTTTAGGGAGGTATATTTAAATTCAAAAAAAAGATTTGTCATTTCTCACGGTCATTTCTAGAACAGATGCGCAATAGCCGCTCCTCAAAAGTACACAATTCATCCATGCCACTGATTTAAAACGACATTGTGTCATGGTGACCCAGCACATAAACTCCTAGATGACATCATACACCACATCCAACAATCTTATGGCACCGTACATTTCTACAAGGTATAGTTCATGCTGGCATCTTAGGGGCTTTTTTGCTGGATCTGTGCCTGGTTCCTGTGCCTGATTTCTGTACCTGGTGCTCTTGCTCGTTTGAGGCTGGTACCCAGTCTCTTTGTGACGGAGTCGATGTGGGGAGTGGTTTTCAATGCCTGCGTAGTTTTTCTTGTCATTTTTGCTTTTTGCTGACTTGCCAGTGGGCTCGATTAAGTACTATGTAGACACTTCCCCTACCCAACAAGCAGAAAAGGCATGCATGAGGACAACAAAAGCTGCTAATGCCTCACTTACTCGGACACCGCAAAATCTTCCTCACCAATCTGCTAGAAACAACAGGCACCATTTACAGCAGCCACACAAGGAATTGGAACCCACTCCACAGCCTCGGAGTTACCGGTCTACATGCCACAGCACTCATGCAAAAAGTAAGCCTACATGCAGTCCTGCTACATGCAATCGAATTTGCGACAAAGATCATATAGATGAGACAGGACATCGAATACAACCCCCACAAATATCTGAGCAATGCTCCTAGTGGTATTCAGGCTTCTGCCTCCCAACCAGCACCCAATCCCCACTGAAAAGCTTCCCTTGATTTGATTTTTCAGGTGGGATGTTGTGTGTCTCTGCATCCATTGGGTAATGCAGAACATATTACAACATCCTTTCCTAATTTGTGCCGGTAGTGCTTACACTATCTGCGTTCTTATTTTTTCTAATGAGCCCCAGACTCTTTCTTTGTGTTCCTTCTCCTCTTTGTCTGACACGGTGGGATGCTGTACGGCTCAACTCATAACAGTTTTCAAATCCATGCCGGAAGTGTTTACGCCATGATGTGCGTTATTTTATAATACTTTAGGGAACAAGTGCGCTGATGCCACAGCAAAGTCCTCTGCGGAAAATCAAAGTGGCCATGATATCCACATTGACACCGATGCCCATCCCCACTCATCCATTTCCTGGCCGGCAAGAGTGGGAGACCCTTCCCCAGTTTGCCAACCAGATACTCCTAACACCTGCCAACCAGGGCCGCCAGCAGAAAGGTTCTCCATTTTCTCAGATCTTGATATGCTGTGAAAGCACACATGCACGCCCAGCACAAACTAGGTCCTAAATGAATACAGGTTTAAAGCCACTAAACAAAATACCAAGAACTGATCAAGGAAGGCATTGTCGAGAAAGACATAAGTAACTTATTTTGGAAAAATGCAAATGTTACCTCTGGAGAGAAGGAAAATGTCATGCTCTGCCGCACAGATTCAGAGATACAACCAACAGCATGCTGCTCAATTCAACCATATAGAAGGCCCATCAATCTGCCCCATCTGCCAAAAGCTAGACGGCACCTACCACTTGCTCTCAGGCTAGCTACAGACATCCCATTATAAATAAAATGGTTAACAGGCACAACGCTACTGGACAAATGATTATAAAAGCGACCCAACAAGGTACACAGGGTGCATGCCTGCTAGCACAAGCATGCGTAGGCAGTCGTGCAACGATGGTGCAACAAGGCGTTATACGCCCTTCTGAGGAGACACAGATAGGAGTGATTCCAACCTGGCTCTTACCTTCCAACTTCAATGCACAACAGCGACGGAAATTCAGCAAGCCGGATGCAATCATACTCACTCCGACGCAGCAACTACGCCCCAAAAAAAAACCCAACAAACACGGCTACCACACTAGGTCTGCCAATAATGCAAGAGGGGTAGCCCATAATAACCTAGCAGATGGCACTGCCAATCCATACCCCATGCTGGCGATGAACAACATAAGCTGCTAATGCCTCGCTTACTCGAACATTACAAAAACCTCCGCACCATCCTGCTAGGAGCAACAGGGACCATTTACAGCAGCCGCGCAAGGAACCCACTCCACAGCCTCAGAGGTACTGGTCTACATGCCATAACACTCATGGAAAATTTTAAGCCTACAACAATCAGATCCGCAACAAAAACCATACAGATGGGCCTAGACATTGAACACAACCCCCACAAAAACCTGAGCAATACTCCTGGTGGTGTGCAGGCTTCTGCCTCCCAACCACCCGATCCCCACTAAAAAGCTTCTTATTTTTATTCTCCAGGTGGGATGTTGTGTGTCTCTGCATTCATTGGGTGGTGCAGAACACAAAAACAAATTTCGTTCCTAATCCATGCCGGTAGTGTTTACACTATCTGCGTTCTTATTTTTTCTATTCTATCGTGGCACTTGATCCACACCATGACTTTTGCTCTTCATGTATTGTTGCTTGTTGTGTTAAAGGGCATAGAAATAAACGATGCAAGGTATACTACGCAGGTAGCAGGCAGTGGAAAACCACTCCGCACATTGCTTAAGGAAAAGAAAGCCACTTTGGTACCGAGTACGGTAAAATTCCTTAGCCAGCAGATAATAAAGGCCCTGTCAGAGATGCCTAACAGAATACCAGAAGGAGAAAACAAGTCATAAAGAGGCTGGAGTACCAGGCTGAAACAAGCAAAGTGTCAGGCTGCATTGCAAAAGTACCAGGCTTAAACAAGCAAAAGCGCAGAGCTGAGCTTGTATTTCTTATGAGTTGCATGGACTGAAGGATGCTTACTATTTTTTGTGTCTGGTTAAGGATCTTTGCAGATTTGAAGAATCACATCAGGTCGTAGAAATCTTCTTTTGAATCCTTTGGAATCAAACTCTCAAAGCAAAAGTGGAAAAGTCTCTTCTGTTCTGAAACTCATTGTCTCCTGGGGAGTGAGACAGGTCTGGAAGCAAGGTGGCATTTTTTTGCACGACAGCATTTCTCATGTCAAAGCCTCATTTGCAAAACAAGTATCAGCACTAGGTGTACACGGCAGGCCATTTATGTGGCACCGCTGGTAAGAACCAAAAGCCTGCGATCCATTTGTCCGTATTGTGCTTGTTGATTCTATCTTTAAATTTATGCTCCTCTGCCCTTTTCTCCTTGCTATTTTGAGTTGCCAGGCTTCGCTACCGGCCAATTAAACATGGAGACATCCCTATATTGAATCAAATTTTCATTACTTTACACACAACTTGCATACACAATGCTCCTCCAGACACGATTATGTACTCCCCTTGCTTACACTCACCAAGCGCGCACGCATGGAATCCCATGCCGGCCTAGAATACAGGCGCTATGTCGTGCGCAGCAACAAGATAGCGAGAGACTGACAGCTGATGGGCGATATCCTCGGGTCAAGCTGGAGTCGCAAGAGGAAGCTTTAAACAGACGGATGAAAGAGAGCAAGGCTGTGGACGAGAGGGTGAAACTCATTGAGACACCCGCCCAGTTGGAAAACCACCTTGAAAATGCTGGGGACCGGCTTGTCATCCTGGAGGTCAGACAGATGAAAAGCTAGAACTATTACGCACACAAGCATGCAAACCACATAAGCAAGCGAATACACACACACACACACACAAACACACACGCACGCACGCAGACACTCTGTAAACATGCTCTTACTCGCATGCACACACACACACACACACACACATACACACACACACGCACACACACACACACACACACACACCACACACACAAACACACGCACACGCACGCACACACGTGTGCGCACACACACGCACGCACATACGCACACACACACACACACATAGATGCACGCACACACACACACACAGATGCACGCACGCACACACACCCACACACACACCCACACACCCACACACCCACACCCACACACACACACACACACGCACTCACACACATATACACGCACCCGTACGCACACACGTGCGCGCACACACGCACGCACATACACGTGCACACACCCACATACACATGCACGCACACTTACGCATGTTCACATGCATACAGACACATACTCGCGCACAGGCACACACAATGCAGCACACAGACAAGTACACACATGGCACGCATGCACACATACAAAAACACGCTTACACACACTCACTCCCACGCGCACACACACCCTCACGTATAATCAACACATACACATACAATTGCACACATACACACATGCACACACACACACACTCCACTCGCACTCACAAAGAAACGCACGCACATACATCTGTGCAGGTGCAAGGTGAAGCAGTGTGTGAGACGGGGATGGTGGAGGAGGCTGAGGCACAATGGAGAGAGGACGCCAAGGTGAGGATGTGGGAATGAAACTAACTGAGTCGCCTTGCTGAGCAGACGGACGGTTGGAGCCAATCACACACATACAAAAGGGGAGAGTGACGCAATCTTCCTTTAGTGATCAGAGTGAGCTGGAAGGATTGTGCCGCTTCACATCAACTGCAAGCCCAGGTGTTGGACCTTGCGTGGCTTTCTTTTCACCCCCTCATTCCACATCAGCTTCCACATCCGTCCCAATTCCAATATCGTGCTCAACGAAATCAGAAAGCGTGCAGGCTCAAAGCACAAAAGCACAATGCACAATTGTAAGTGTGGAGGGATGCACTTAAAGGATGCTCTTGGAGTCTGGGAGTGGAATCCTTCGTCACAGGCACCACAGACAGACTGTCTGTCACGGGCAGGCTTTTAGGCAGGAGTTTTTCAGAGGGGGGCAACTGGGGAAATGATTAAATTTGTGCCTTTTTTGCACTCAGAAGCCGGCCTTTCACTGCTCCTTTATTTGATTGGGACCATTTTTGCTCTAATTTGAAGCTGGAGTTATGAGTTACACGATGATGTGCTTGGATACATGTGGGTTGCTCTGTGTGCAAATTGGCTGGGCTGAAAGCCCACGCTGACCACCATAATCGTAATAGAGTGGCTTTGCATGGGAAAACAGCATATGTTGGCCTAGATCACCAACCACTTAACCGTTTCACTCCATCTTTGTTGCAATGATATTTGTTTGTTACAAGGACTCCATACCACCAGAAATTATGTGATTTGGAATGGTGGGTGGCCTGCTGTGAGGATTTAGTGGTAAAAAGTAGGGTTCACGCCGCAGCCAATTGAGCATCGGCCCCCTCATTGGCAACAGTCAAACTCAACTGCTATGGAGCCGCATTGGCTACCATTCGGAACTGAGTTTGACAGTTGTCAATGAGGGGGCCCATACTCTGGGAACATTTGACCCCATTGGGGGGTCAGCTGCCCCCCTCTGGGAGTTTTTGATGCCTGCATTCCTGCAAGTTGAGAATATTGCGCGAGTGAGTCGACAATCAAGCTGCCTTCCTACACCTGTCAGTATTGAGGTACATTGCAGATGATATGCTATGATGTATGATTACACAATTTTGGAGCTTCCTCTGATAGGCTTGTTTTGTAGCACACGTGTTTGGAAATTGTTCTGATGAAGCGCTTATATGATGTAAGAATCTGACCCTGGACATTCCCAGCTGCAACGTGAACATTCGGAGTCAATCCATCACACCCCTGAATTATTCTTGTGAACACAAACAATGGAGGGCAAGGAAATGGAGGCCTGGGAGCACATGGAACGCTAGCGCACTGCATGCAGATCAGGAAATGGATGCCTGGGAGCACATGCAACCCTAGCGCACTGCATGTAGAACAGGCCGCCATGTTAACTGCCCTCAATTGTTTTGCTTGCACGCAGGCACTGAAACAATAAAAGAGGCCTAATAGCACACCAAAGCACCTCCAAGTGCACCACTGCATGCTGCACGAATCAGCCTATCAACTTTTGCTTGCACGCAGGCACTGAAACAATAAAAGAGGCCTATTAGCACACCAAAGCACCTTCCAGTGCACCAATGCATGCAGCACGAATCAGCCTATCAACTTTTGCTTGCACGCAAGCCCTGAAACAATAAAAGAGGCCTAATAGCACACCAAAGCACCTTCCAGTGCACCATTCCACTGCATGCAGCCTAATAGCACACCAAAGCACCTTCCAGTGCACCACTGCATGCAGCACGAATCAGCCTATCAACTAGTGCTTGCACACAGGCACTGAAACAATTTATTACTGAAACAATTATTACAAGAGGCTTATTAGCACACCAAAGTACCTCCCAGTGCACCACTGCATGCAGCACGAATCAGCCTATCAACTTTTGCTTGCACGCAGGCCCTGAAACAATAAAAGAGGCCTAATAGCACACCAAAGCACCTTCCAGTGCACTATTCCACTGCATGCAGCCTAATAGCACGCCAAAGCACCTTCCAGTGCACCATTCCACTGCATGCAGCACGAATTAGCCTATCAACTTTTGCTTGCACGCAGGCCATGAAACAATAAAAGAGGCCTATTAGCACACCAAAGCACCTTCCAGTGCACCACTGCATGCAGCACGAATCAGCCTATCAACTTGTGCTTGCACGCAGGCCCTGAAACAATAAAAGAGGCCTATTAGCACACCAAAGCACCTTCCAGTGCACCATTCCACTGCATGCAGCCTAATAGCACACCAAAGCACCTTCCAGTGCACCAATGCATGCA
>Ga0307947_1000615_pt1 | contig 25778 bp, 27 predicted proteins | sample OrgLakmetagen232_FD_201840 | JGI IMG/M metagenome (GOLD analysis project Ga0307947, IMG submission 201840) | Saline water microbial communities from Organic Lake, Antarctica - #232 | ecosystem: Environmental > Aquatic > Non-marine Saline and Alkaline > Saline | place: Antarctica: Organic Lake...
TATATACGTTTTCATTGCATACTATATACGTTTCATCGCATACTATTTACGTTTGCATTGCATACTATATACGTTTCATCGCATACTATATACGTTTGCATACTAAATACGTTTGCATTGCACACTATATACGTATCAAATAACTGTGCAGGGGATGACTTGTACATCTGCGTCTTATGTGCTCACACGTTTTTGGGTGAAAACACTTGATATTATTAGGTTGCGACTGCTTGCACTCACAACAAACTGGTGAAAACACCTGATGTAAGTAGGGTGCAACCGCTTGCACTCGGAACAATCGTGTCCAGCATTTCATGTGGGCCTGCAACATGCTAGACAAGAGCACTTGCATGATCTACTTGCCAAGAGGAACCACATTAAAGGACGGCAAGGGGCACATGCAAGCATCGTACGTGTGTGTGCAGAATGGAAAGTTAGAAGTTTGCCTACATCCTATTTGCTTTTCACTCACGGTTTCAACCTGGCTGCTAGGGTAAGTATGAGCGTGCTATACTACGGAGAAAGAAGGAAAAAAAGGAAAGGGTAACATTACGGCAAAAGCAAGTAGTGGGCGTTGCATATAAACTGGGTGTACTTAGGGCTGGCTAGAACCACATGTATAGTGTTGGTCAGAACCGTAAATGTACAACGTATAAAGTGGGTGCAAAACAGGCACTGGGCCCTACACAGCTCCCCAAAATGCCAAAATTCCAGCAAATGTCATTGGTTTAGACATAAAATCAAGCATCTTGCATTCAGATGAGGTATAGGGGGCTGTGAATTGAGCGGAAAATTTATTGGCCCTGTTTGGGGTGACTTTGCACGGGGACCACCATATGCATATATGATACGGTGAACGTTTGAGGGAAACTGGTATCGTACGCAGTTTTGGCCAACTCCAGGGGTGAGTGCATTGCTGTGTTTGCCGTGTTGATAATTACCCAATGCGTTATGATGTGTAATAATGTGTAATAATGTGTAATTATGTGTGATAATGTGTATTAATGTGTAATAATGTGTCATAACCTAATGTGTTATAATGTGTAACTTACACATACATATGTAGCTGATCAGGCATTGCGACCAGCTGCCTTTCTTGCACAGATGTGCCGCCCACCTGAAGCTTTTTGATCATACAGCGCGGAAGTGCCTAGCTAAGCCAAGGCAAACTTGACATAAGCGTAAGCATACAATGTAGCGCGGAAGTGCCTGGCTAAGCCAAGGGAATTTTATATAAGCATTCGATGCAGCGCAAAAGCGCCTGGCTAAATTCAGGCACGTCTAATACGAGCGAAACCATACGATGCTGCGCGGAAGTGCTTGGGCTAAGCCAAGGAAAATTATTATAAGCGTAAGCATGCAAGCTACCAAACCTTGGTTGTCGAGCAAGGCCTGTACACTGAGTGAAAGCCCACCTGGATCTCTTTGCTGTTTATTGCAACCAGCGTGCCTGGCTCAGCAAAAAGGCACCTTGGCTTACAGATAGAGATGGCTATATAGATAGAGATGGCTTTATAGATGCCTATATACCTATATGACCGAGGGCATACAAATTTCACGGTTGGCACCCAAGCTAGTTGGATGCAAGGTCTGTGCACTGAGCGAATACCTACCTGGAGCTCCGCCATGTGCCTGTTGAAAAAGTGGTGTTCTACGTGAGCACGTCCGTGGGTAACCCACCTACGAACACTGGGCGAATACCCACCTCGAGCTCCTTGATGATGCAGAACGGGCGTGCCTGGCAGCACACATGCTGGCATGCGCTGTTTATGGCGCTCCCAGAGCCGAGCACCTCGTTTGTGATGGCCTGCTGCAGCACTGCCTCCTGGCTTGACACCTGCTGCTGCTGCTGCTGCTGCTGCTGCTGCTGCTGCTGCTGCTGCAGCGGATGATTTAGGAGTCCTAGCTCTTGACTCTGCTGCTGCTGTGCTTGCAGCTGGTCCTGATCTTGCTGCGGCACCTGAGTCTGACTATGCTGCTGCTGCTGCTGCTGCTGCTGCTGCTGCTGCCCTTGGCTGGGGTAGTGCCAGCTCATTTTCCTGCTACACACTGGTATCCTCCCGCCCATCACACGCACTGGCTCGTCAATCACACCCACGCCCAGCATCTCAGGCAAAAAGTAGGCGGGGGGCTTGGGGATGTTCCCTTCAGGTGCTCTCTGCGCGCCATTTGGGCTAGTGCTGGGAGCAGGTCCCATTGGTGTGTGACTTGAACTGACGCTAGGAGCAGGTGTCATCGGTATATGATGACCTAGGCTGGTGCTGGTTGCTAGAGTGCATGGAGGTGGTGTGGGGATTGCAGGGGCGGTGGGAGGGACAGACAAAGTGCTATGAGGGGTGACAATAGGATGGGCAGGACCATTAGGAGGAGCAGCAGGTACTTCTTGTGGCAGGATAGCTGCTGGTGCAGCTGGTATGACTGCTGCTGCTCCCACTCCTGCTGGTGTGCATGCTAGTGCTGTTGCTGTGTCTGCTGCAGCGGATGTTGTGCATGCTGCTGCCTCTGTGGCTACTGATGCTTGTGGTGATGGCAATGGTGCTGCTGGTTTGTTTGGTGGGTGAGCACCACCTCCTCCGGAACCTCCTGCTGCTGCCTCCAGAACTTCAGGCGGGACAGGAGGAAAAGCATCTGTTGCTGGTGTGACTAATGCTGCTGCTGCTGCTGCTGCTGCTGGTGCTGCTGTTGCTGCTGCTGCTGCTGGTGGTGGTGGTGGTGGTGCTGCTGCTGCTGCTGCTGCTGCTGGTAATGGCAATGGCAATGGTGGTGGTGCTGCTGCTGCTGCTGCGCCTGCTGGCTTACAGAGTTGAAATGCACATGCTGCTGCTGCCAGGGCCTCTGCTGCCGTTGCTGCTGCCTGCCCCGCTTCGTGAGCAGCCTTGTCTGCCATTTCAGTCGCCCTAATTTTGGCGGCTTCCTTCTTGACCTCTGCAGGTAGGGTGTGCACATGCGCGTGTGTGAGTGTATGTGTATTTGTATGTGTGTGTGTGTATGTGTGTGCACGTGTGTGTGTGTATGGTGTGCAAAGCAACATGGTATAAGGAATATTAGTTGTGTAATAGCTGTTTTATGTGACCAATGCAGCCGTGGCATGTGCGGTGTGCGCATTGTTATATAATTAGGATCAGCACTTGTGTGGTTTTATGTGACCAACGCAGATATCGCATGACTTCTGCAGGTGAAGCACGTGCAATGTGCGCAATCGTTTTAAATCAGCAACATCATTTGTGCCACAGCTTCTCAAATGATCTCTGCAAACTTGGCGATCAGATATGTGTGAACGCTGGCACAGCTTCTGTAAACGCATAGTGATAGACGGCCTTCCTTGTAGATTCCTGCAGAGGCGTAGCATGTAGCTATGTTTGCGTGATGTGTTAAGGAATATGTTACCAGGCAGGCATACTTTTGATTTTGGCTCTTGGGTGCACACCCGTACAGAACAGAACAACGTGTCGTGATTTGCCACGACTTATTAACATGCATACACAGTTCCACACCCAACTTTTTGGTACAGATCAGAGCAGCCCGCCGTGATTTGCCGCAACTTATTAACATGCATACACAGTTCCACACCCAACTTTTTGGTACAGATCAGAACAACCCGCCGTGATTTGCCGCAACTTATTAACATGCATACACAGTTCCACACCCAACTTTTAGGTACAGATCAGAACAGCCCCCCGTGATTTGCCGCAACTTATTAACATGCATACACAGTTCCATACTCAACTTTTAGGTGCACACTCGTACAGATTTAAGCCACCCGCCGTGATAAGCCGCACCTCATCAATATTCATACAAAATTCCACTCGGTCGTTACTGTACCAAATCTCTAATTCAGCTACAGCACCCACTCCCTGTCTGTGTGGTCTCATACACAACTAAATGGATGCACACGCACGCACACGCACATAGAGCCCAGTTTCCTCTAGTCACTTCCTTTTTGTACCACATCGACATGCGCGTGCATTCCTCCCCCTCTTTACACAAAAATTACCCTCGTGCCCCCATTCCTTTCACCCTCCCTGTCCTTGCGTGCCCACATGCGCGTGCAGTCCATCCCCTTTTCACACACAAAATACCCTCATGCTCCCATTCCTCTCACCCTCCCTATCCTTGCATGTCCACATGCACGTCTGTTTCCCTCCCACATCACGCACACGATCAAGCCCTGATGCCCTAATTCCTCTCACCCTCCCTATCCTTGCGTGTCCACCTCTGTCGCAGCAGCCAGATCGTTTTGAGGGCCGCCCCGAGGTCGTAGGGCTCTATCCATCTTCCACCCACTCCCCAGTTCTCATGCGGGTCTTCACATATCTCGCTTGAATCTGGCAGGATGTACCTGGTAGAATGGGGAACGAATACAGCAAAGTTTTGAACGCAGGCAGTGACTTTTTTTTCTTTCCTCGCTTGGATCTGGCAAGATGTAGCTGGCAGTTTGGGTGGGTCGCTTTGCCTGCTGAGATAGACTGGATTAAGCACACATGGTGTGTGTAAACCCTAATGTGGTGATTTCCATGGGGAAATGGCTCATATCCTCATAAAACACCAACCACTCAGCCGTTTTCTTTAATTTTTGTTGAAATGATATTGTTTCCTAAAAAGGATTATATACCATGACAAATATTCCAGAATTGTGCAGTGGGTGATCTGGTATGGATAATTTGTGGTAAGAAGTGGGGTGCACGCCGCGGCTTACCAGGCATGTACCAATAAGTCAGCCTCAAGCAGAAAAGGCAGAAGTGCTCTGGAAAGCAGAACATTTTGATGCCTAGTTTGAAGCTGCCTAATTAGGGGGCCCATACGCGGGGAACATTTGATGCCCATTTTGGGGGGAATTGTCCACCTCTGAGTTATTACCCGTTATTAATTACCCTTGCTTGGAGCTTGCAGGATGTGTCAAAAGAAAAGTGAGAAGAATACAGAAAATGTATAGTCAATGTTGTTACTATCAGCATAAATTTGCCTTTTGGGCAATCCACAAACACACCCACGCTCCCACTCCCCAAGCCTCAAGCCTTTACATGCCCACCTCCGCCCTGTGGGCAACCTGGCGCGCGCGCACACACACACACACACACATACACACACACACTCACACACACACTCTCTCACACACACACACACACGACAATAAGAAAATACAGCAGTGAACACACACACACACATACACACACACATGCTACAGCGCACCTCTGCCCCCCAGGCAGCACGGGTGCTGTCTCTACTGGTGCAGCTTGTCCTGCCCCCCCGTCTGCCACCCTTCCCGTGACCACAGCTGCTGCTGTTGCTATCGCTGGGGACGCAGCCACTGGAGGCGGGGAGGGATACGGCAGAGATAAAGGTTGTGAGGCATGTGGCACGGCAGGTTGAGAGGATGTGAAGGGGGCAGCTTGTGAGCTACTTGGAAGAGCAGCATGTGGTGCGTATGGCTGGAGGTCAGACTCGGAGGCCGGAGGGAGGGCTGGTGGAGGGTGCAGCAGCAGGGTGCGGCACTGCCCCTGGTACTCTTTCACGGCCTGGACTGCATAGGGTGCCTCTTCCAGCAGCTTCCCTGGGTATGCGTGTGTGTGTGTGCGTGTGTGTGCGTGTGTGCATGTGTGTGTGTGTGTGCGTGTGTGTGCACGTACGTTTGTGTGTGTGTGTGTGTGTGTGTGCGTGTGTGTGTGTGTGTGCGTGTGTGCACTTGCATCCATCTATTACGCATGCTCCATTGCACTGTGCCATTGCACTGTGCCATCGCACTGCGCCATCGCCCAAGCACTTCAGAAGCACAGCGGCTTGTGCGATCCCCGTATAAATACAGCCTTATTTGTTGCATGCACCTACATTTATGACTCATGCATTGAGTCGACCACAATCATATGTATTATGTGTGGTACTTTTCAAAGCAGGTTATATTATCCAGACTTGTCTAAAAGGAGGTATAAATACTGTTCTGGCCAAACGTACACGTGCAGGTGGACAGGAATAGTAATTCCCTTCCTACAATGAATCTCTGCCATATGAGCAATGGCTCGCACACATTTCCTCTGAACTCTACCGAGGTTTTGCACCTGCTTGAATGCTCCTGCCCACAAAATCTTGAGAGACAATGTGGAAGGGCACGCCAGGAAGCTTTGCACCTGCATGCATCGTGGAAGGACCCAAAATAGCTGTACTATATGAGGAGACTCAGAAGGAGGTTTGGACACCTTGAAAGGGCCTACACATCAAAGTCCAGAATTCAAAGTAGCTTTGTTTGTTTAGGTACATGAGGAAACTTGGAAGGAGGTCTTGGCACTTGAAGGGGGCGTACCCTTAAAGATCGAGGCGCGTGTGTTACCTGGCAATTCACACGGCAAGGGGACAGGCAAGCGTATGCCCGTTGCCGCGAGCTTCTCACACAGCCTGCCAAGGGTGATGTCAGGCCTGACGGGAGCACACACAACACAAACACACACAAACACGCACACACAGAGAAAAAGTGATATGTGTGCGTTTTTGTGACGTGCTGTGATTGGTCATCAAGAACTTGCCAAGGGTCATGTCAGACCTCACAGGTGCACAAAAAAACAATGTGCTAGGAGCATTGTTACAATGCTGTGTGATGTCGGTGTTGTGTGTGTTTAGATGATTAGATGAGATGAGATGGCGCAGCGGGCGGCAATAAAGAGCTGAGTAGGAGACGGCGTCTCATTGCGAGTGCACAGATCCATTAACAGCTCATATGATCCCTTGTTTGTTTGGAAGGTATACGCAGCATGATCAAAACAAATGCAGCTGGGAGAGGCACAGCCTGCGAATCAAACTCACCTGCAAATCACGTGGGTCGTCGTCTTCTCCAGCGCCTTGTCTCTTATTCCACCGCGCTGTTTGATCTGCAGAAATGAGAGAGTGGCGTGCGCCGCCAATCACAGACGGCAAAGCAGGGGAGCAGGAACTAATTACTTGTGTCCACACATGCAGGAACTCCTGCTGGCAAGTCCTCACCCACTGCTCCCTACAACACATTGCTATCTTGCTCAATCTTTATTTAAAACAACTGCTTTAGCATTAAGGGCTTTGGCAAGAAGTGTGAGCGTCTGAAGAATCAAAATCTCTTCTTTTAATTACGGCCATCTTTGCAGGGCCGCAAAAAATACCCACCGCGCCACCTCCCTACGTCATTTCCATCCAAACCTAGTCACCTTATCAAACTGGGAATTCATGTTCACTGTGATCCAGGAGTGAAAGTGCAGGCCGTGGAAGATGTGGTCCTTTGGGGGCAACGTTGGCGAGCTTCGGACCTTTGTGCCAGGGCTGCCCAGGGAAGAAGGCTGAGAAGGTGCCCGAGCTGGTGAACACACAAGTGCAGCATTATATAAGCAAATGACATGCGTGCTCTACACCATGTGCCTGTTGAAAAGGTGGTGTTCTATGACAGTACGTCCCTGGCTATCCCAGGTTTCTGAATAATGTGCAGTGCTCTGTCGTTGCACACATGAATCCTCTTACAATTGGTTAATGCGTTGATGTCAATATTATTATACATGCCCAATTGTGTTTACTCAAATGCGCAGCACCCTGGGTTCTGCATACCGTTTGCAGCAGCTACTTTGGAGGAGGGAGTTGTGGTGCCCGGAGATGACAAAGACGCTTTCTTTCTGCTTCCCTGGGACGACCTGTCTTCTGATGAAGCGGGGCGCTTCTCAGCACTTCCACACGGCGAAGTGTCTGATATCATCATGCCGCGAGCATGCAGCATTCACGACCTGTCACGATTAGTGTGAAATACTCAGGCAAATAAATGTAGGTGTGTAATGCATGTGCGGCATGAAAACGTGTATTCTGTGCAGGCATGTAAGCGCTTTGCATGAGCCAAACGTCATGACTCTAGGATACGTGTGCGAAATTGAACGCACACACAATAAAGCATTCAACAATTTCGCCCAGCAGAGGGCGTGCTAGTACATCTTGATTACCTGTGTTCCTTTTGGACAGTTTGATGAGTGCTGTTCAGTGCTCTGCTGCTACGGTCCTTAGCCTATGTTTTGGCATTTTGCAGATCAACACATTGCACATTGTACAATATTAGAATTTATTTCTTGCAAAAAGATATTGCAATGTCAGAATGCGAACAAGCGGACACACCCACACGGCCGGAGGACTTCGTTCTAGTGGACCACCTCAGGCTTGTGAGTTTGGGTTGCTTGTTCAGTTGTGCATGGAACAACAATGTGGGATCCTTGCTGCAGGACACCTAAATTATTCGTGCTTGCACGCAGGTCCAGCCCTACTTTTTTGACTTCAAATGCTTTGTCAAGCTGAGGTACGCAGTTCATAAATGATGTTAGGAGCCTGCTCCTTCTGCACTCTAGCACCTGTGTACATGAAAAAGCTACAGGCAGCGTCGCTAACACGTAAGCCCCTGCCTGCATCATTTTGGCGGCCGCATGAAACAGACCACCCACAAAGGCGTTAGGCTTTATCATACCTGTGACCTGATAGCTTATAAGCAGAACAATGTTGCGCCGAACAAATGAAGTATGGTTGCTGGACGGTGGAAAGAACAAAGGCAAATTGCTCGATTTTTTGTACAATCAACGGAACCCATCGAGCAGCACACGCGCACACCATCACATATATACACACAAACACGCACATGTACACACATACACACACAAACAATTACGCGATGCCCCTACCTATCAAGCTGCCTGTCAAAGCAACTCATACCTCACCCTGTCCACCTCATTAATACAGGTGGCACGGCATGAACCTGGTAAACTTGTTCACGCAAGAATTCCCTGCTCTCAGGTATGCCTGTGTGCAGAACCACTTACAAGTTGTTGGTTATAGCTATCGCTGCATGTGTCACTGGACTGTAGTAACACAAGGTGGTTCTTCACGCACAATTGTCTTACAATTAAAGCAGAGCTCGTCCCATGCCCCCCTACCCCCTCCACACAAACACACAAGCACACATACACGCAAACATACATACGCCTCTTCCCCCCCCCCCCCCTACACACATACGTATGTACTCTACACACGCACATACACAAATAACACAAATTACACACAGCCGCTCCTACTATGAGCGTGCGGTTGCTGCTGGGCGTTTGCGGATTGAAGCGCCTGGAAAAGGCACTGGAAAGGTTGGTGGGGCTGCGGCTTTTGTGCTGGGGTTGGCCATATAGGGTGGGTGGGGCTGCGGCTCTTGTGCTAAGGTTGGCCATATCCGTACATACATGCATATATACGTAATTTTTGTGCAAACCTATACGATATTATAAGCAGGGTAGTTTCCGTACAAATGGTCATATACGGTGTACATGTTCAGTCTTGCCAACCCTACTCTTGTGTGCACAAACTTCCTGGGGTCTTTAACTTTTTACGCCATCATTGTGTTTGGCAGCCCTCCGGCAAGAGTGAGCACAAATTTTGGAACCTCTCCTTTTCCTTGCTGACGTCTTTCCTTACTGCGTGTGCTGACGTGCTGACGCTCATCGGTGGACGGAGCCCTTTTTCTAATGTACACTTCCTATTCATGCAACCTTTCCTGCATTCACTCACCCTTCATTTTCTTTGCTTTCAATAGCAGGGCTAAAGCCTTCCCACAAATACATAACGCGCACTTCCCACAAATGTATAACGCGCACTTCCCCCCTTGACTGCTGACCAGGGACCCAACAAGAACAGTGTGCCTAGCCGCATCCTGCCAGCAGATAGCCCCCTCGGCTCAGGCATGTGTGTGCGCCATTTGATACATCGACATGAGCCGCCGGTGCTAGCTGGGGAGGTAAAGGTGAGGGGCAGCTTTGGCATGTGTGTATGTTCCTGTGTGTGTGTGCGTGTGCATGTGTTGATTTGTGAGTGTATATGTGCGCACAATTATGTGCTTGCGTGTGTGTGTCTCTGTGTGTGTGTGTGTGTTTGTATGTGCATAGTACACCACTACAGCCAGCGCGTGCTGTGGAGGTCGTAACAGGGGCTGCTTTGGGATTATATGCTGTTGTTCATCAGTGTCCATTTATTGTGGAAATGAGCTGTCAATCCAGAAGGCTTGTCTCTGTATAATGATTTATCAAACCAATCCCAAAGTCCGTTTTCTGCTCCCAGACACGACCGCAAGGGGCTGCTGCTGCTTCCCGTGCGCACAGAGTGTGTCCACGTTTTACAGTCGTGTGCACTCACACGACGAGTCACAGTCGTGTGCGTACAGAGTGTTGCCACATGTTACAGTCGTGTGCTCTCACACGACGAGTCACAGTCGTGTGCGCACAGAATGTTGCCACGTGTTACAGTCGTGTGCACTCACACGACGAGTCACAGTCGTGTGCGCACAGAATGTTGCCACGTGTTACAGTCGTGTGCGTACAGAGTGTTGCCACGTGTTACAGTCGTGTGCACTCACACGACGAGTCACAGTCGTGTGCACACAGAATGTTTCCACGTGTTACAGTCTTGTGCGTACAGAGTGTTGCCACATGTTAGTCACAGTCGTGTGCTCTCACACGACAAGTCACAGTCGTGTGCGCACAGAATGTTGGCACGTGTTTCAATCGTGTGCGTACGGAGTGTTGCCACGTGTTACAGTCGTGTGCACTTACAGACAAACTGTTATCGGTACAAACACAGCAGCCTGCTATTCTTTGCACGCTTCAGGTGCTGGCCAAGACGCCAGACTTTGTGGCAGTGCTCAAGCCTGCTTGCATGCCTGTACACACGGTACGTACGGATGTGCTTGTGGTGTGTGCGCGTGTGTGTGTGTTGTGATGTTGAGCGTCGGGTGAGTGTGCGTGTGTGTGTTGTGATGTTGAGCATCGGGTGAGTGTGCGTGTGTGTGTGGGTGGTGGGGGGGATGTGGGTGTGCATGAGCGTTTCCCATCTTATCTCTTGTGTGTCATCATATTGTACACGCATAACATGCACAGGTAAACAAATTCTGTCCAATGCTGTGTCCAATGCTGTGTCCAATGCTGTGTCCAATGCTGCAGGTGGGACAGTACCGGAAGAACACAGTGCTCGGGGTGTTGCAAGCCCAGCACCCAGATCTTGGCAACCTGATGCCGACCTACAGGTGTGTGTGTGTGTGCTGACCCACAGGAGTGTGTGTGTGTGTGTGTGTGTGTGTGTGTGTGTGTGTGTGTGCGCCGACCTACAGGTGTGTGTTTGTTTGACACCTTTTCCTCTTAAATTTTTGATACACCAATTTTGGAAAGGCCGCAATTGTGAGGTGTAGGGTGAGATGCAATCAAAAGGCTTTGGTCAAGTACACCTGGACGGCATTGATTGGTCAAAAGGCATTGATCAAAAGGCCGGTCAAGTACACCTGAAAGGCAGTAAGGTAGCTGCCAGAAAGCCTAGTGGTCCGTGGTCGGGCAAAACTTTCAAAAATTGCACGTCGGATTCCACCAGGTGACGTGAGAGGACTTAGCAGCCCAGCAGTGGCGACCTTCATGTCCTCCATCAATGCTCGGGACTTCATTACCCCTCGCATGTTTCTTTGTTTTGAGCATCTTACTTCTTTTAGAAAGGCATTGCACACAATTCCCTGACGCTCGTGTAGATTGCACTTCTTTAGTTTATTTGGGTGTGTGTGTGTGCCTGGGAGCGGCAGTGTGCAAACCAACATGCCACAATGTGCAGGTACCCTTAAGGGTAATCTCTGGGCTGCTGCTGCTGGCAATATTTGGCGCGGTAGCTGATGCTGCTCCCCACAACCTTTCTTGTAGCCGTGTGCTCAGGCTGGACAAGCCTGTCTCTGGGCTGCTGCTGCTGGCAATATTTGGCTCGATAGCTGATGCTGCTCCCCACAACCTTTCTTGTAGCCGTGTGCTCAGGCTGGACAAGCCTGTCTCTGGGCTGCTGCTACTGGCATGATCCAACTCGTTCGTTGATGCTGTTTCCTGCAAATCGCTTACGTACGTATGTACGTGCTTTGCTTTGCTTGTGATTGTGTGCTCAGGCTGGACAAGCCTGTCTCTGGGCTGCTGCTGCTGGCAAGGTCGTCAGAATCGGCAAGCCGCATGGGGAAGCAGCTGGAGGTGGGGTGGGGTGTAGGAACTCTTACGCAGGCAGCAAACCTTACTCCTCACTCTTATCAAGACTAAGGGAGTTGTAAAGCTTTTAGTCCGTGCATTCCTACAAAACGTATCGGTGTTGGGAGTTCATGATGTTTGCTCTTTGTGCATGCTTGCTTGCTACAGCCCTGTTGGCTGCAGCCCTGTCTGTTTCTTGCGTTTGCGTGGTTTGCGACCGTGAATTGATGCACACGTGATTTAATGCACCCTATAATTGATGCACCCGCGGTTTGACATGCACACGTGGTTTGATGCACCCTTTATTTGATGCACCCGCGGTTTGACATGCACTCGTGATTTAATGCACCCTTTATTTGATGCACCTGCGGCTTGACATGCACACGCGGTTTGACATGCACCCTTTATTTGATGCACCCGCGGTTTGACATGCACCCGTGATTTAATGCACCCTTTATTTGATGCACCCGCGGCTTGACATGCACACGCGGTTTGACATGCACCCTTTATTTGATGCACCCGCGGTTTGACATGCACCCGTGATTTAATGCACCCTTTATTTGATGCACCCGCGGCTTGACATGCACACGCGGTTTGACATGCACCCTTTATTTGATGCACCCGCGGCTTGACATGCACACGTGGTTTGATGCACTCGTTGATAGAAAGACGGCTCTGTGCGTGCGATATAATGATAAGTATTAATGGCTCCTCATGGCCAAGTGCATAGTAGCAGAGGAACATGGGGGTACTTACTACTTATAGTTCAATCTCATGTATGCTGCTGCACCTCCGCGCTTCAAATCTACAACACACTGATCTCCCGTCTTGCTAACTGCACGTACACACATACACCTCACGCACGCATACACACATGCACACGCGTACGCCACACACATATACACACACGCACACGCACACGCACACACACTCACATGCACACACACACACACTCACATGCACACACAGGATAGGCTGTGCCAAAAGCTGTACGTGGCACGCGTGCTGGGCGCCTTTCCTGAGACGGAATCTGAGCTGCATTCGACAGCTCAGTCTGTGCCTCATGCAGAGGTTGCTCTGTGGGGCAGTGAGGGTGCAGTGGCAACAGATGAGGAACTGCAGCAGCAGCAGGAGGGGCAGGGGCAGGGGCAGGGGCAGGGGCAGAAGCAGGAGCAGCAACAAGGGGCTCCACTATGTGAGGGGGTCCACTGCTTGGAAGTAAGCGTGCCTATGGATTGGGATTCCAAAACAAACCACGCCAATGCTGTGCCGCACGGTGAGACGGTGTTGTGGGCATTATCGTGTATATGTATATGATAGGATGGACGTGACGTGGTGAGTGTGCAGAGTGGTTTGGTGCGAGGTGACACCGTTAATATCCACTTGCGGCTGGTGATAGGCAAGGGGACGTTCTTGTTGTGAAGTGAGGTGGTGGTGCAAGGAGACAGTCTGATATATCTTATATCTTGTTGTTGCTAAATGAGGTGGTGGTGCAAGGCACATTTTGGTGGTGCAAGGTCACATTCTGGTGGTGCAAGGAAACATTGTTGTGGTAAATGAGGTGGACAATCTGGTGGTGCAAGGAGACATTCTGATATATCTCTTGTTGTTGCTAAATGAGGTGGTGGTGCAAGGCACATTCTGGTGGTGCAAGGAGACATTGTTGTGGTAAATGAGGTGGACAATCTGGTGGTGCATGGAGACATTCTGATATATCTTGTTGTTGTTAGATGAGGTGGTGGTGCAAGTCACATTCTGGTGGTGCAAGGAGACATTGTTGTGGTAAATGAGGTGGACAATCTGGTGGTGCAAGGAGACATTCTGATATATCTTGTTGTTGTTAGATGAGGTGGTGGTGCAAAGTAATGCACGAGTGGTGTGCCAATAGTAAGAAACACAGGATTGCACTGATGCAGAAGAGATGGGTAGATCATATGCAGGGTAATTAGAGCAGGATCTTTGCAACAACGACAATGCTAGCACGGCATAAGGCGAGAAGTTATTTTTTGGCAACACCATGAGAGATACATCAGAGTTTGTGCGTTAGACCAGACTCGTTATTACAGGGCAGACATGAAGGGTACGCTTGAGTGCATTGCTAGGTACACTAGAATGGAGTGTTACACCTAACTGGCGCGCTTCATCTGAATGGGGTGGCACCCTTTGAAGCAGTGCTGCACTAAATTTGAATTAATTGTCAATCATGTAAGGGGGTGCTACACCTGGGTGTACCTCAGCGTGTGGTGCTACACTAACAGTGTGATGGATTGCTACACCTGGGTGTGATGGATTGCGATGGATTGCTACACTAAAAGTGTGATGGATTGCGATGGATTGCTACATTAAAAGTGTGATGAATTGCGATGGATCGCATCACTAGCAGTGTGATGGATTGCTACACTGACAGTGTGATGGATTTCTACACCTGGGTGACAGATTGCTACACCTGGGTGATGAATTGTGATGGATTGCTACATTGACAGTGTGATGGATTTCTACACCTGGGTGACGGATTGCTACACCTGGGTGATGGATTGTGATGGATTGCTACACCTGGGTGTACCCTTAAGTAGATGTTACATCTACATGGATCTCTACACCTGAATGTACCCCCAAGTCTAGTGCTACATCAACAATGTAATGGACTGCTGCATCTGGGTGTAAAGGCAGTAGTGCTATTGAAGGTCTTGTCGACTCAGGTCGACACTCACATGCACACACAAACACGCACACACATACGCGCACACACACACATGCACGCAGTAGTGCTATTGAAAGTCTTGTCGACTCAGGTCGACACTCACATGCACACGTAAACACATACGCACAAAATCACACTCACACATGCACACACACACGGGCATGCACACTAACACATACACACACGCATGCATACACACACATGCACACTAACACATACACACACGCATGCATACACACACATGCACAAAGTCACACACACAGGCATGCACACTAACACATACACACACACATACACACACACACACACACACAGGCAGCGTGAGCAGTAACAGCAAAGCTACAGGAGGCAAGGCGCCGTCACACGCGTGCACACAATTCCGCTTGCTGTGGCGAGACCCAGACAGCAAAACATCTGTGGTGGAGTGCAGGCCTAAGACAGGCCGCACACACCAGATCAGAGTGCACCTACAAGTGAGTCACTTCTTATTATAAGAGGGTGTAAGCAGTTAGATGGGAAGAGCTCTGTGGCGACCCAAGACGGGTTGCGCACACCAGATCAGAGTGCACCTACAAGTGAGTCATTTGTAGGGAGCGTATATGTAGCAGCGCGTTGTAGAAGGCATACTCGAGATGTAAGATTAGGAATTGCATTCCTATATGTATTGTTACAGTTTACGTAGTCATATTAGGAAGAGCTCTGTGGCAACTCGGAGACAGGCTGCACACGCCAAATTGCAGCGCCTTGTAGCTGAGAGGGGCATGGAGTTGAAGAGTGTGAGCAGTTGTATATTGAGGAAGAGCTGAGTAGCAGCCCAGGAGGGAACGCACACACCAGATTTCAGTGCCCTTGCAGGTGAGAGGGGTGTGAAGTTGAAAAGGGTGAGCAGGTATACAGTTAGGAAGAGCTCAGTAGCGGCCCAGGAGAGAACGCACACACACGCACAAACACACACACACACGCACACGCGCACACACACACCAGCTCAGAGTGCCCTTGCAGGTGGGTGCATGTACCTTTGGGGAGTACGGATGTTAGGTGGTTCAGGCACCATACCTGACAGCGTGCAGCATATGCATACGTACATATGTAGGGGAGTAACCGTGTGGTTTGATGTTTGCCGAACAGTAGTACTGAGTTGGTTTTATTTTTGCCAACAATTTGGTTTGATGTTCGCCAAGAAGTAATGTTTAAGATATCTGTGCATGCACGTGCCCTTTGCTGGACGCAAGGAGGGGGTTCGAGTTCATGGTCCTGACATATACAGGTTAGGTTTTTGTGCACCAAGGAAGAAGTTAAATACAATGTGCTTACCTTGACCTTTGATTAGAATAGGCATAAGTTCATGTTATCAGTAAGGGGGGTTGGCCAATGCTACATACATTCATTATACACTCATTTCATGTCTTTTTCCTTGCTCTGCGTGTCAGTTATGCCTATGGTTTGGGCCAGTCTTATGATTGCAATCGGTGACAATGAGAGGTGACCTTCAGCCAGGTCGTTCTGCTGGTCGGACTGCCTTAGTCAGTGGTCTGCAGACAGTGAGTGGTTGCAATAACGGTTTCAATAGGGGGTGACCTTCAGCCAGGTCGTCTGGCTGATCGGATTTTGGGCCAGTCTGAATGATGAGCAGTACTAGGTGCTCTGACAGTGAGAGTCTTGAAAGTTGTACATCCTTACTAGTGCGTACACAGCGGCACTCACATAAGTTGCATTCCAGTTATGGTATATTTAGGGTTGTCCAGTACCGTATATATACACCGTATATGACCGTATACCTCTTTGGTGATCTCCCTGCCAAAAATACCGTATATATATATATGGTTCTGGCCAACCCTAGGCATACTTTGATCTAACTGTTTCCAGATCGGCATCTGATAACCGTGCCTAAGCATAAGCCTTTGTCGCAAGACCGTGGACTGACTTTAACAGTGCTGCTGTCTTCATAACCACGGTTGACCAGAACCATACACGTATGCGTAGGGTCGGCCCAGACCATGCGTCCAGCAATACGGCGCCTATGCAGTATATGGAGATTCGAGATATTCCATGTACGGTTCGGGCCAACGCTATGCATATGGTGTATATACGGAATTTCTTTAAGGGATCTTATAATTCTTATTCTTATAATTACGGTGATTACAGCATATAGGTATGCACATTTCTGGCCGACCGTATTCATAGCATCTACCTATCATACCACAGCCCGTTTCAAAAGCAAGTTACTCGTTCCTTATGGTTCCATTTGTTCAAATAATACCATGCCACTCTCCGCTGCCCCTTCAGTTTTGTCGTAGCCCCCCTGAACTCTATTATCTATTTCCTATTTCAGTTTTGTCGTAGCCCCCTTGAACTCTGACACCACCTCTAGTTGCTAACCCGTTGCTATGTTCCATTTCCTATTTTAGTTTTGTCGTAGCCCCCCTGAACTCTATTTTCTATTTCCTATTTCAGTTTTGTCGTAGCCCCCTTGAACTCTGACACCACCTCTAGTTGCTAACCCGTTGCTATGTTCCATTTCCTATTTTAGTTCTGTCGTAGCCCCCCTGAACTCTATTTTCTATTTCCTATTTCAGTTTTGTCGTAGCCCCCTTGAACTCTGACACCACCTCTAGTTGCTAACCCGTTGCTATGTTCCATTTCCTATTTTAGTTTTGTAGTAGCCCCCTTGAACTCTATTTTCTATTTCCTATTTTAGTTTTGTAGTAGCCCCCTTGAACTCTGACACCACCTCTAGTTGCTAACCCGTTGCTATGTTCTATTTCCTATTTTAGTTTTGTAGTAGCCCCCCTGAACTCTGACACCACCTCTAGTTGCTAACCCGTTGCTATGTTCTATTTCCTATTTTAGTTTTGTAGTAGCCCCCTTGAACTCTTACACCACCTCTAGTTGCTAACCCGTTGCTATGTTCTATTTCCTATTTTAGTTTTGAAGTAGCTCCCTTGAACTCTATTTTCTATTTCCTATTTTAGTTTTGTAGTAGCCACCCTGAACTCTGACACCACCCCTAGTTGCTAACCCGTTGCTATGTTCAATGGTTACAATGGGGGGTTGCTATGTTCTATTTCCTATTTTAGTTTTGTAGTAGCCCCCTTGAACTCTATTTTCTATTTCCTATTTTAGTTTTGTAGTAGCCCCCTTGAACTCTATTTTCTATTTCTTATTTTAATTTTGTAGTAGCCCCCTTGAACTCTGACACCACCTCTAGTTGCTAACCCGTTGCTATGTTATATTTCCTATTTTAGTTTTGTAGTAGCCCCCTTGAACTCTATTTTCTGTTTCCTATTTTAGTTTTGTCGTAGCCCCCTTGAACTCTGACACCACCTCTAGTTGCTAACCCGTTGCTATGTTCCATTTCCTATTTTAGTTTTGTAGTAGCCCCCTTGAACTCTGTTTTCTACTTCCTATCTTAATTTTGTAGTAGCCCCCTTGACTCTATTTTCTATTTCCTATTTCAGTTTTGTAGTAGCCCCCTTGAACTCTGACACCACCTCTAGTTGCTAACCCGTTGCTATGTTCTATTTCCTATTTCAGTTTTGTAGTAGCCCCCTCGAACTCTATTTTCTATTTCCTATTTTAGTTTTGTAGTAGCCCCCTTGAACTCTATTTTCTATTTCTTATTTTAATTTTGTAGTAGCCCCCTTGAACTCTGACACCACCTCTAGTTGCTAACCTGTTGCTATGTTATATTTCCTATTTTAGTTTTGTAGTAGCCCCCTTGAACTCTATTTTCTATTTCCTATTTTAGTTTTGTAGTAGCCCCCTTGAACTCTGACACCACCCCTAGTTGCTAACCCGTTGCTACTTTCTATATCCTATTTTAGGCGCCAAAAAAGTGCTTAATGCTGTCTGGCCTGTGTTACGGTTTATTGCTCAGGCGTATTGCGTAGGCGTAATGCTGTCTGGCCTGTATTACGGTTTATTGCTCAGGCGTATTGCTTAGGCGTAATGCTGTCTAGCCTGTATTACGGTTTATTGCTCACGCACTCACAAATTCTAGTGGACCCCTTTGCCAGTACATGCATGCTGCAAACTAGCTACTTGCACACACACACACACACACACACACACACACACACATACACACACAAACAATTGGGCTGAACACTGCTGCTCACACGCGCGTGCACACACGCACACACGCATGCACACATATGTACATACACACGCAGTTCCTAGGATACCCCATCGCCAACGACACACAGTATGGGGGAAGTTACGGCGCCCCTTTGGCCTATCGAACCAACAGACAGCCCCAGCCAGAGGAGCAGCAGCCACAGCTGCAGCCACAGCAAGATCAGCAGAAGCAGCAGCAGGAGCAGCAGCAACAGCAGCAACAGCAGCAGCAGCAGCCACATCCTCAACAAGAACACCACTACCAACAGTCAACCGCTAATAACCCCACCCTCATCTTTGGCCCTTCACCCCTGCCACTATCGCACCGCACCACACCCCACAGCCACGTGCTGCTGCTGCCACAACCACAGTCCCACGCACGCACGCAAGAGGCCCACAGCATACCTTGCAGCAGCAGCGCTGGTACAAGGGGCGACGCAGCAGGCGCTGGAGTCACAACCAGTGACAAGGATGAGCAGCAGCACTCGTCCCTACGGCTGGTCCAGCAGGGCTGCCTACCCGGAAATGAGCTTGAGCAAGATCAGCAGCAGCAACAGCAGCAGCAGCCACACCTGCACGGGCACAGCTGTCACCAACAGCAGCAGCAGAGCCACCAGGACTTCCAAGGTCTGCCCGCAACCGAGGGGGCAGCTGCTTTACGGCATGGAGAGTGCAAGGGCGAGCTCACGTCATCCCTGCACCAGGAGCACCACACAACAGAGGGGGAGGCTGCAGGGAGTAAGCCCAAGCGGCAGCGTTGCTCGCTGCAGCCGTGCACATACGCAGAGCACCGCACACACGCAGAGCCCGATGGGACGGCGACTGCAAGCCAGGGCGTGGAATGCACGCACGGCGCTGCACACACGCACGGCGCCACACACGCACAGGGCAATTTGCACACCACCCAGCAGCCTGCAATCACAGCAGCAGGAGGTGTAGCTGAGGCTGAGCATGCAGGTTGGCCTTTGTGTGAGCTCCTACTAACACCAGCAGCACAATAACAGCAACAGAGATCACACACACATGCACACACACACGCGCATATGCACACACAATTTCAGACAGGCACACGCATGCGCACACACACACACACGCATATGCACACACATTTTCAGACACACACACACATGTGCACACACATACATGCACACACACACGCACACACAAACACACACACACACACGCACACACATACTCTGCAGAGGCAGTCAGGAGAGCTGCACAAGCTGCAGATGTGCCTGATCCTGTAGGTGCTGATTTTTGTCCCTCCCTCCATACGCTGTACAGCGAACCACGCTTCAGAGTGGCTGCAGAACGGGAGGAGGTGTGTGAGTAATGAGGGTGTGGATGCAGGTCTGGGTGTGGGTGTGGGTGTAGGTGTGAGTGTGATTGTGCGTTGTGGTGTAGGTGCACGTGCATGTGCACGCGTGTGTGCTTGTGGGCGTGGATGTGATGCATGTATGTATGTGTGTGTGATTGTGCGTTGTGGTGTAGGTGCACGTGCATGTGCACGCGTGTGTGCTTGTGGGCATGGATGTCATGCATGTATGTACGTGTGTGTGATTGTGCGTTGTGGTGTAGGTGCACGTGCATGTGCACGCGTGTGTGCTTGTGGGCATGGATGTGATGCATGTATGTATGTGTGTGTAATTGTGCATTGTGGTGTAGGTGCACGTGCATGTGCACGCGTGTGTGCTTGTGGGCGTGGATGTGATGCATGTATGTATGTGTGTGTGATTGTGCGTTGTGGTGTAGGTGCACGTGCATGTGCACGCGTGTGTGCTTGTGGGCGTGGATGTGATGCATGTATGTATGTGTGTGTAATTGTGCATTGTGGTGTAGGTGCACGTGCATGTGCACGCGTGTGTGCCTGAGGGCGTGGACAAGCAGTTCGTATGTGTGTTGTTACTGCTCGTCAACGTTTGTGCTCAGGCTCACCATTGAGCGCCTGAGGATTGCCCCTGTCCCTATTTACAGTTTCCTGCTCATCATATTTGCCATCTATACGCACGCTTGCACAACCAGGTGTGCAATTCAGCACCCATCCGCATACACACACTTGCACAAGCAGGTGTGCATTTTTCCACTTATCCACATACGCACGCTTGCACAAGCAGATGTGCATTTCAGCACCCATCCACATACACAGCTTTCACAAGCAAGTGTGCAGTTCGGCACCCATCCGCATAAACACACTTGCACAAGCGGGTGTGCATTTCTGCACTGCAGCGCCTCTGCTTGCTTACGTCCTTGCACACACTCCCTTGTGACAGAAAATGTATATTTCTGCACTGCAGCGCCTCTGCTTGCTTACGTCCTTGCACACATTCCTTGTGACAGGTAATGTGCATTTCTGCACTGCAGCGCCTCTGCTTGCTTACGTCCTTGCACACACTCCCTTGTGACAGGTGGTGTGCATCTCTGCACTGCAGCGCCTCTGCTTGCTTACGTCCTTGCACACACTCCCTTGTAACAGGTGGTGTGCCCCCACTGTCCTTGCCTCGTGCCTGGGGGATATCCAATCGATCTGGAGCCGCTGTGGCTGCACGCACTGAGGTAAATCGGATTCAAGCTTGCCCTACGATTGCTTACAAAGATTGCTCTGTGCATTGCATCGTTGCATCCCTGAAGCTGCTGCGGCGGCACGCAGCAAGGGGAGGGAGACACGAGGTGACCCTGACATGGGTGCTAACTTGGCCCTGCCAGCTATATGTAATATGTGCCTCCTAGCTGGTTCGGGAAGTGTCTTTTTAATGACCACTCATCTGTCCACGCCAAATGCGACAGAGAGTGGCTGAGAATAGGCGGCAAAGCAAGATTAAAAATGATAAACGACTCAGGAGCTTGACATCACAATACCGACACCTCTTTTCAAAGCAACGCATCAAAGTTGGGGCTACACCATGTCGCAGGTGAAAGTTTAGTTTACTAATTTACCAATAGAAATGGTGCTGCGGCTGAAAGTTTGGGACACTTTAAACTCTCAAACTACATGCTGGAGGCGTACGCGCTCAACCAAACAGCAAAAGGCTTGGTTGAGCAGTATAGTAGCTTGCAGTGCTCTTTGATGGCTTTTTGATCAAGTGCTTCAAAGATGAGAGGCAAGAAACACACGCAGCAATGAACGACACTCCCCACGTTAATCAATAAGCAGGTGGAGCTACTTAGGTACCGAGTTCTGTAAGGGTCCTCCACCAAGTTTAGCTGTGTTGTTTGTGTTGTGTGAGTACTCGCTTTTACCATTGCGCTTGTACACGATGAGATGCTGCATGGCTCAACCCATGCCAGAAGTGTTTACACCATGGCGTTATCTTACTCCAACTTTTACCGTTGTGTTTTGTGTCTACCCAGGTGCAGCTATTTGAGGTGGTACTGTTCGAGTTGTTCGAGTTGGCGCTGTGTGAGTACTCACTATTACCATTGTGTTTGTGTCTACCCAGGTACAGCAGTTCGAGTTGGTCTTTTGAGGCGCCGATGCCTCAATGGGCCAGTGCGGCCTTCGTGCCGCAAGTTTCTGTCCTGACAAAGTCAGCTTAATACTAGCCAACAAATCCAACAATGTGCGCTCAAAAAACACTGGAATTTCAAATGATCCTTGCATTGGTCGCCGCAAAAAAAACATGGAGGCTGACTTTGTACTGTGACACTTCCTGTGCTTGTATGCGGGTTCCAGCATCTAGAGACTCAGTTGATTTGTGAGGTGTGATTATCATTGCCTGCGTAGCTGGTGGCTTGACGACTCATTTTATCAGCTCGTCGTTTTTTTTTGTACTGCACCCAAGATTTTGATCGAGGATCTGATGAGAGGTGAGTTTCTTGCTTAGTTTGGGCTACAAAGGCCTCCAACCTGGCATGGTTCAACCTGCGAGATCCCAACAAATAATCACCAAAACGATCCCACAGCACTTATAAACTTGTAAATATCTGAGTGTGAAAAACGACCCTTGACACCACTCTTTCTTTGTATTTCTTCGTTCTCTCCTTTGGTGGGATGTTGCATGGTTCGTTCCATAACAGTGTTCTCCCTATCCATGCCAAGAGTGTTAGCTACATCATGTACGTTTTTTTTTAACCTACCACCATCAGCAATGTGTGATCAAATCAATGGTTAAATGATGCCGTACATGTTAATGCCCATGTATGAAGAATGATCATCTTGAATAATCCCTGCTATCACCAAATTCATAAAAGAGAACTCTTGTGGACTTCTGCCATATGAACAGTTAACACTTAACCATGACAAGTCCTAAACCGTGCTACGGACCTCATGACTTTCTTACTCAAAGCTGATTTAATTTCTCTAAATTTAAAAGTAAGGCTGTATATGCCTCGCTCTGGGGGGCATCTGAGCAGAAGCTTGGGAAAAGGGCTATGCACTCGGCCACACTAGACGCATTTGGTTGGTTCAAGAGGGACCTCAAACAATTTAGGCTGTCCTCATACAGAGGTGGCAAGACAAGACAAGATGGTGCTGAGTGCGGAGGCTGGCCAGATGTTCATGCGGACAGTCCAGCAAAATATGTTCAATGAACAGTTGTGCCAATCAAATTTGTCACAAATATTGAGCTCATACTAAGGCCTTCTGTTCTTGCTGGCCGTGTCATCACTACAAGCGGAGTCTTTTCTTTTCTTTGTTCTTGTCATGACGCATTCTTTGACCAACAGGAGTTGCGGCAAGAAAGGCGAAGGCAAGAAAGTGCACGGCAAAGATTGCTTGAAATGTCCAAGCGAAGATAGAGACGCAGCATAGGCTTATGATTCCTTTTTCTGTCATCCGATGACCCACCAGCCTGAAGCATTCGCCAAAGGTACATCAACATGTGTGTGATAAGTCCTCATAAATCTGCTGGAATGATGAGTTTCATGAGGTTTTAAACTGTCAAGCTCTCTCCAGCCCACCTGTGGGATTGGGATTGAGATTTTGTGGAATGAAATGTTCACACAGAGAGAGTTAAAACTGTTTCAGATAAGACTCACGAAATTGTATGGCATCTAAAAGCTGATGAGATGCAGGGAAATCTTGGAGCGCATACAAAACCTGTTAAGTTTGTGTATCATTTCTGTTTTCTGTTTGCAAGAAGAAGGTCAGCCCGCACAATTTTCTCAAGAGTTTGTCTGAGAGTGCACTGGTGCATGCTGAACGGGCATTTGACCTCAATTGTAAAGGAGGTCAAATATATCGACCTCTATAGTAGGTTCACCTATGCGGCAAAGCAAATCTATTGTGCTGATAAGCCATTGGCTTTTCAAGTCAGGAAATTCGTCAGAAAATTCGTCTTAAAGCAGGAAGAAGGATCTTGACCTCACTGCAAACTGCCTGACGCCTGAAGTTGAAGTGCAAGAGGAATTTTCCTGCCTACGTATGATCAATTTTATTTGTTATGGGCGGCTGTAGCCTTGTAACACTAACATGTGATAGGTGTCGTCTGGTTTTTGACAGGCAGATGATGGGGCAAATAAACAATCGTGGGATCGTCAGACGAGACACATTGAACACGACCCCCAAAAATACCTGAGCAATCAACACGCCTGGTGGTGTGCAGGCCCATGCCTCTCTTAGCCACTTGATGCTATTTACAGACCCCACCTTTGGGATCATTAAATAATATCAGGATGGCACTCACCTTACCAACATTATCAGACAATGTTCGACGGAGACGAGTATGTTTTGATTGGTGGTGCCAAAAGTACCAGTACCAGCAATTCCGCTGTGCCTTTAAGAGGTGTAAACAAGGTTGTCCTTAATCTCTTCTCCTCTTTTCCCTTTTTATCAATGACGTGGATGATGTAGATATTGGGAGTGGCTTTGTGGGTGCTGTCACGGGCACTGGGGCTCAGGGTAACTCACATGCTCTATGCTGACGACCTGACTCTGACAGCTAATGACCCAGTCCAATTGCAGAAAATGTTGAGACGTCTGGAATCGTATGCTGCCAGGAACGGACTTACAATATATGTGCAGAAATCCTACATTAAACTCTAAGTTGATTTCAATGCGTACGAAATTCTGCAGTTCTTTTACGGCTCGTTCAATAGGCAGAGGAACACATCTGGACAAACCTAAAAACTGAGAAAAGGCATCGGGAAAAATTAAAAGGAGGCTGAGAAAACCAGAAAGGAAGGAATCAGGCAGACAGCTGGGCCGTTGACACCCTGGACTGTCCGCAAGAACAAACAAACAAGAGAAGACACTGACACAGCAAGAGCACAAAAAAGCTGCAAGGCGCAGGCAAGCAAAACTAAACTTGCCTTTAATTATCCAGATATAAAACAGATGGACAAGAAAGGGAAGCATGCACTTTTGAGCGAAAGTGCATTACACAAGTCACTCGCCTGCAAGAACTAGAGTTCTTCTGCAAGCAGAGAACTCTGCAGTTCCTGTTTTTCGTCTCTACAATCAGGAGTTTGAAGAGAGAGATTTTCTTCTGACAGGCCTCATGCGATGTTGTGGCTTTTGAAGACATACCTAAAATGCGTTGTCAGCTGGCATGTAGTATGCTAGTCAGATTTGGTCTACGCAATTTTTGAAGCATGACAATGGTTTCAGCAACCCTTTGCAGCTCGCACACATAGCGTTTTTAAAGAGAATTTTGGGAATTAAATCTACTTCTGCAAACTGGTGTGTGCTTCGAGAATGCGCGCAGGAACCCTTGCAATTTTACTGGTTCAGGTCAGCTGTCAAATTTTGGAACTGGATGGTTGATTCAAACAGCAATACTTTACGCTATGTGATAAAAGAAGATATTTCCCTCGGGAATTCTGGTGCTTCTAATTGTTGGGCTAGACAGATGAAGGATGCTTTTGGTGATTTGCAGAATGGCACTGTATACATAATTGGTTACAATTGGTTACAATTGGGGGTGACCTTCAGCCAGGTTGTTTGGCTGATCGGCTGCTGACTGGTCTCGGCCAGCCACAAATAAATCCATAAGCTCAGAAAGAAAAAGAAAAAGTCTATT
>Ga0307947_1000616_pt1 | contig 25774 bp, 42 predicted proteins | sample OrgLakmetagen232_FD_201840 | JGI IMG/M metagenome (GOLD analysis project Ga0307947, IMG submission 201840) | Saline water microbial communities from Organic Lake, Antarctica - #232 | ecosystem: Environmental > Aquatic > Non-marine Saline and Alkaline > Saline | place: Antarctica: Organic Lake...
ACGCTTTGCTGCTGCTCGCACCTGCACAGGGAATAACAGCTTCTTTCTTTTCAAAACAGACAATAATACACGTTGCATGCAAGCACAGTGTTGAAACGTGCCGTCCAAGGCGCCCAACGCTTTGCTGCTGCTCGCACCTGCACAGGGAATAACAGCTTCTTTCTTTTCAAAACAGACAATAATACACGTTGCATGCAAGCACAGTGTTGAAACGTGCCGTCCAAGGCGCCCAACGCTTTGCTGTTGCTCGCACCTGCACAGGGAATAACAGCTTTCTTTTCAAAACAAACAATAATACACGTTGCATGCAAGCACAGTGTTGAAACGTGCCGTCCAAGGCGCCCAACGCTTTGCTGCTGCTCGCACCTGCACAGGGAATAACAGCTTCTTTCTTTACAAAACAGACAATAATACACGTTGCATGCAAGCACATTGTCAAGACGTGCCATCCAAGGCGCCCAACGCAGTGCTGCTGCTCGCACCTGCACAGGGAATAACGGCTTCTGTCCTACAGACACAGGGAATAACGACTTATTTTTTACTGACACAGGGAATAACGACTTCTTCTTACGGAACAGACACAGAAGTACGCGTTGCATGCACAGCATGGTGTTGAGTCGTGCCACCCAAGGCGCCCAGCACATTGCTGCAGCTTGCAGCTGTGCATGGACCAAAGTACGATGAATTATTCGACTGACAATACGTTAAAATAGAGATCCATGAGGGCATTCCTGCTGCTTGCACCTGCGCGTGGGCCAAACATGTTGCTAACTGGACTGATTGTGTATGTTCAAGTAGAGATGCATGCAAGCTAAGTGTTGGAGCATGCCATCCAAAGTGCACCCAGCGCGCAGTTGCTGAACCAACCTACATAAGGGATTCAACACAGTTGTTCCAGGGCAATGACCTTCACTCATTCTCCGCGTTTGTGTTCCCAGATCTATTGGACCGTAGTTTCAAGCATACGTCACACGGACCATCAATTCCGACACGCCGTGCATGTTTCTGAATTATGCACGACATTCGGATCATTTATTGAGTCTGTTATAGCGAGCGATCTTGCAAATGAATACGATCTTGCAAATGAATGCGATCTTGCAAATGAATGAGTCTTTTATAGCGAGCTTTCTTGCAAATGAATGCGAATGAATGCAATCTTGCAAATGATTGCAAATGAATGCGATCTTGCAAATGAGTCTGTTATAGCGAGCGATCTCGCAAATGAAAGCGATCTTGCAAATGAATGTGAATGAATGCGATCTTGCAAATGAATGCGAATGAGTGCAATCTTGCAAATGAATACGTGCACATTTGCACACAAGCTAGTTTTGGCATCTTTGCACTGCACACTGTTGTTCATGCAAAACTTGCTCGTAACTCCAATAGACTAAATGGCACAGCACAAGTTCCCTTATAAATAAGGACAGAATGAGAGCAACGGTGTCGTGTGTAGTCTATTGGGACGATGATGCACAGATTGCTTAAAGCCACAGCATTGTTCTTTATAAATTTGAAAGGATAGAAACAGAGCAACAATACCATGCGCAGTCTGTTGGGATGATGACATAAGATAACAACACACGTCATGAAAGAGCAGATCACGGGAGTAGCAGGCTTACATAAGATACGCACATTATGAAAAAGCAGATCACGGGAATAGCAGGCCAATATAAGATACGCACATTATGAAAAAGCAGATCACGGGAGTGGCAGGCTCACACAAGATACGCGTGTTATGAAGTGGCAGATCACTGGAGCAGCAGGCCTACACTTATCCCTTCTATACACCGCAACTCGCTGACAATGGCAAATGCGTGCACACTTCAAGGTCTCATCTCATTCCAACAAGCAATAAATGGATAGCAAGCCTGTGTGCCAACCATATCTCAGCAACACAGCAACTATAGCAACTCACGCACAAACACACACGCACCCTCTCGGATTAATAACAGCCGCACGAGCTGTCTAGGCTGGCCTACGGACACACTAAAGTATGAACAACGATGGATATACACATACACACGCACACACATACTCACCTCCTTGTTTGATTTCAACCATAGGAGCAGTGAAAGTAGGCCCACAAACACACTAACGTATGAATAACGATGGAAGCACACACACAAGCACACGTACTCACCTCTCGGATTGTTCTCAGCCTTATGAGCAGCGGAGGCAGGCGGCGTTGTAGCAAGGCAGCAGCAGCATGGCGCCGGCGTGCCTGTGTGTACGAGCGCATACATGCACGCGTGTGCATATGCATTTGCGTGCCTGTGTGTATGAGCGTCTACATACGCGCGTGTGCATGTGCATTTGCGTGCCGGTGTGTGCATATGCAGAGCTCTGGTGTCCTAGTCAGCATTCTTGTTATCATACGTGCTTGTGCGTATACATGTGCGTGTGCGTATGCAACTGCGAGTTCACGTGTACATGTGCTTCAGTTGCTCTACACTCATCTTAATAGACTACCACAATCAGGGGCAAAATAAGGAGCAAATATTAAGCTTGTAATATTGGCACATAGCATAGATTTCCTCCGACATTTTCCAACCTGCATGAGCACAGCTTCGTGTGCGGCCAGCCACGCTTCTTCCTCTGATGCTTTGTCTACGTCCAGTAAGCTAGTCAGCTGCAACGTGTCAGTGTGAGTGTGTATGCATTATTAAAACAGCTCAATGCTAAAATCTTCCTCTGATGCTTTGTCTACATCCAGTAAGTTGGTCAGCTGCAACGTGTCAGTGTGAGTGTTTATGCATTAATAAAACAACTCAACAAAAGTCGTCACTTCTGTGATGTCCGTTAGCACCAGCAACAGGATAGCTCTAGAGGAATCACTTGAGTACGCCATCCAATGTGCAGTTTTTAATACCAGCACAGGACGTGCTCAACCAAAAACGGGGGACCCTCAAGCCTGCTATGAGTAGCCTGACTGCTCTTTACAATGCAACAATGATGCTTTGAAACAATGCGTGCTCAGAGTAGAAACGACACCTGGCATACCAAGCTTGGGGCACTCCTCTGTTTTCAGCATGCTGCGTAAATTCAGACCCGTTGCGGGCCTGCTTACATCTGCTACCTGTTTCTTCCCAAGCAATTGCTTGCTTAGCATTTGCTCACGTACAGGTTTTGAATTCCAAAACCTCCTACGGCTGGCCATTCACATTACAGTAACAAACACAGCCTCACAATTGACATACTTCCTCTCTACCGTACGGTACTTATATCACCACACTACGAAAAAAAAATTACCCCCTTGCGGTGTGTCAGGAGCAATTTAAATAACTAAGTTACAAGGGCCTTGCAAAGCTTGCATTACAATTAGTTAATTAATTTTAAGCATGAATGGGGACAGGCCGGAAAGCCGCCCTCAAGGGACAAACAGCTGGGAGGCCCTCTCTGGGAGAAAGGACACCAAGAGGAAGGGCGTCTTCAATCCCTTCACATGCGCATGCATGCAGACGTACCTGCACACGCACACACACGCACACACACGCATACACATACGCACGCACGCATCACAATGTATGCACGCATGTATGTACACAACCGTACACACACACACGCACGTACGCAACGCACGCTCACACGTACGCGCACGCGCGCGCACACACACACACACACACACATACACACACGCACACAAACACGCACGTACGCGCACGCACGCACACATGCGCACGCACGCACACATACGCGCGCACACGTGCTTGCATACGCATGTAGGTGCAGCTCATAGGGCCAGGAGGCCCTCGCACAGGCTCACATTGTGTTTATTGATTATGTGTGCCCCCCTCGCATTGATCGTATTGGGGTTTAGTAATTGGTTTTTTTCATACAGCACGGTATTGGTGCTTTTCTTAGCCAACAAAACAACTCGCAGCAACTCGCAGCATGGGTCTGGTTCAGCGGGGTTGCAGCATAGGTCTGGTTCAGCCAATGCTTGTTAAACCCGCGTTTAGTTCAAGGGGTAGTTTGGGCCAAACAACATGCCCTACACACCCTAGCGTAAGCAATAAGCAGTACCCACTCACATTGAGAATGAGGAGCTCCTCATACCTGTTGTTCACACTAAGATTGCGAAGTTCCTGCTTCCTGTTGTTTACACTAGGATAATATGGTGGACAGATCTGGGCCCAAAAGGTGATGTACAGGTATCGAACAACAATATCCAGTAGGGTTGAGTAGCAGCAATTTATATTAACTTACGTCAGGCTTGGGAGGCTCTTCTTCATGGTCCAGCACAATGTCCGTGAGCTCTGACGCAGCAGCTTCCAGTTGCCACTTGGGTTCATATGGAGGGGGAGCCGCAGGCGGGACTTGCAGCTTGCTGCGCACGTGCCAGGTAACCTGTAAGTGTGTGTGTGTATGTGTGTGTTTTTGTGAGTGTAGGTGTGTGCATGTGTACACTTTGTGTTTGTGTGTCAGTGTGTAAATATGAGTTACACTTTGTGTCTGTGGGTCAGTGCGTGATTGTGTTACAGTTTGTGTTTGTGGGAGTGTGTGTACATGCGTACATGTGTGTTTGCGTACATGCGTACATGTGTGTTGCACTGTGTGTTTGTATGAGTGTGTGTATGCACTTTTTCTGAGTGACTAAAAGAGGAATATGTTGCTTCTGTAACGTGCAAATGACATCTGGAGTGCAGAAAGCACACACACACACACACATACACATGCAAAAACAAGCACACACACACACACACATACACATGCAAAAACAAGCACACACACCTGGCCTGCAATGGCTTCCAAGCCCTCCAACGAGCCTTTCCTCACCGAGGCCTCAATGGCCCGCACCATTAGCTCAACCCACCTGAAAAGCAAATGCAGTATAGACATGATAAGGAGCAGTGCGCGTTTCAGAAAGAAGAGCCCTCAATGGCCGGCCCCATCACAGTGACCCAAATACAGCATTGAATGATATGATGACATACGCACATGCCTGAAGACTAAACACGAGCCCGGTTTATATCCACCAATTGATTGTAAGGGTCACACACATGTACACACACTGGTCACACACTGTTCATGTACACACACTGTTCCAACACATGTACACACACTCGTACACATACTGCACACACATGTACACACACTGTACACACACATGTACACACACACGTACACACACATGTACACACACACACGTACACATACTGCACACACATGTACACACACACCGTACACATACTGCACACACATGTACACACACTGTTCACACACTGAATACACACTGTACAGTGTCCTCACACGTCCTATATGGTGTGTTCAGTGTGTACATATACAGGTGTGCACCTCTTTTAGCTCCTAACCTGGGGTGGTCTACCACCTCCAACCTGCCCAAATGGCTCCTCAATGTGTCACACACACACACATATACATACACGCACACACTGTACACACACTGTACAGTGTGTACCTCTTTCCATTCCTCACCTGGGGTGGTCCACTACCTCCAACCTGCCCAAATGGCTCCAAATCTCAAGCGGGTTGGGCTGCGCAAGGAAAGGCAACGCCCCCGCCACTACATCCTCCTCATCTTTCATGCGCTCTGCCAGAACACCGCCCGCCTTGGCAAAATCAGGCGCACTGCATGTGTGCAGTTGCATGCAGGCAAGTGTGTGTGTGTTTGCATGTCTGAGGCAGACCCCGTCTTCCTTGCTTGCTTTAGGAAAATCAGGCATATAATTATTTCCAATTGAAATACAATGCTGTTTCTGTTGTACATTTGAAAAAGCGGTTGTACCGTCTCAGCCCTCCATAAGACTATTCATCACACAGGGGCTCAGACTATTCATACTATTCACCGTCAGAGCAGTTTTACCGTCTCAGCCCTCCATAAGACTATTCATACAAGGGCTCAGACTATTCATCACACAGGGGCTCAGACCAGCAGAGCCGCCAGATTGTGGAAAGCTACTGCTGTTTGTGAAAGGTATCGAGTATCCAGGTAGCCACAATTATATGTGCACTTAGAACTCAAATATTTATCGAGTATCCAGGTAGCCACAGTAATATGTGCACTTAGAACTCAAATAATAATCGAGTATCCAGGTAGCCACAGTTATATGTGCATTTAGAACTCAAATATTGATCGAGTATCCAGGTAGCCACAGTTATATGTGCACTAGAACTCAAATATTAATCGAGTATCCAGGTAGCCACAGTTATGTGTGCATTTAGAACTCAAATATTGGCAGATAGGGACATCTGCAATGCTCCCAATAAGGGAGGAAAACTGTTTATGGCACACACACTCTCTCTCTTCTTCTCTCTGCTAAGTGGCGGTCGTCTCCAGGTCAGTCACATGCACACGTACACATGCTACCCCACTCCAACACGCATGCTCACACCTGTCATGGCACAGCAGCAGCTCCTGCAAAGCGGCACTCTCCTCCAGCAGGTCAGGAAAGGGAGGCCTGCCAGGCACACTGAACCGAGGGTCGTACGCCTGTGAGGAGGCAGACGGTTTAGGCAACAGCATTTTAGCATGATACGTCTCCTTCAGCAGCTGTATGCAGGCAAAGGAGAGGGCCTGCCAGGTACAAATGAACCAAGGGGTCGTACGCCCGTAATCTAGTAACGTTTTAGCATAACGTGTCCAAACTGGCTGATGTCTTGGACACGTCCAAAGATGCTGATGTCTTTGACACCATGACCATAAAATATGCATCTGGGACGACTTGAGGACTTGGTGATATCATTTCTGTAAACATTTCATGACACCCAGCAAGCCCCTCCGTGTACCAAACTACAAGCTTGACGGCCCAACAACTTGTTTGACAGCCTCACATCCATGCAGGATTGGGTGTCAGTGTCATAAAAAACAGGGTTGGTGTCATGATAGTCAGGGTGCGCGTCATAAAAATAAGAAAGTGTCACAAAAATTAGGGTTAATGTCATAATGATAGGGTTCGCGTCATAAAAATTAGGGTAAGTGCCGGTGAGTGTCAAAAAATGTAGGGATTGTATCATGATAGTCAGGGTTGGAGTCCTCTGTCAATCACTCCCCCTACCTTCATAAGCTCCACATCCAGCCGAGCAAAGAACTCCACAGCCCCCTCTTCGCCAGCTGTCGTTGCCATCAGGCTTGCATAGTAGGCCACAGCACTCGAAACCCGTGCAGCTGTCAAGCGCAGGCCTTCCTGGCCAGTTTGGCTCAGTTGCACGAGATTGGCAATATCCTGCAGGATATGGATGCAGAGCAGAGAGCATACATTCAGCACCATTTATACAGCTATCAAGCGCAGGCCCTCCTGGCCAGTCTGGCTCAGTTGCACCAAATTGGCAATGTCCTGCAGGATGTGGATGCAGAGCAGAGAGCATACATCCAGCACCAACGGCTCAGCTGTCAAGCACAGGCCCTCCTGGCCAGCCTAGCAAAGGGTGGCAACAGCTCGCAATGCTTCTTCTTTGACTTCTGGATGTATGCTGTGGACGTGCACACAGCACAGCCACGCAGAAGTCTGGCCTTGCGCAGGGATAAAATTGAGGTAGGAGCTAAATTCAGTGCCTAGGGATGTATGGCTATTTTAGACAGCTTTGAGACAGTAGGGTGCTATTGATTAGCGTTTGTACTGAATAGGCACGTGCCACTGTTGACGTCCTTGCGGTCTTTTTCTTCCAACCTCAATCATATTTTTTTAACACAGGGAAGCACACACATAATTGCATATATACACACACTCATATATACACGCATCTATGTGCACAAACATATATACACGCATATATATACACACATTTATATATGCACACAAACATTAACACACACGCATACAAAAACACATATACACTCGTGGCACGCACCTGCAAGCTGATGTATACTTTTGCCAGGGCCTTATGGAGCATAGGACTCTTCGCTTTCAGCATCAGCAGTGGCCCCAGCAGGTGGTACACCCGCACAGCACCTTCCTGAATCAGCATCTCATCGTGCAGCACCACCGCTACCTTCATGGCCAGCAGCAAGCGCCGCACACCTTTTAGGCAGGCTGCCTGTGTGCAAAATCGAGTGAGCGCAAGTGTGGGTAAATAAAAAGGATCAGGACACACTAGACACAGCGCCATTAAAAAACCCAGCAGCAAGCGCCGCACACCCTTTGAACATGCCTTGTCACAATAAGTTGATAAGTGTGTGTGAGTGTATGAGTATGTGTTTTAAGTGTGTGAGTGTGTGTGTGTGTTTAAGTGTGTGAGTGTGTGTGTGTGTGTGTGCGCTTGTTCGTGTGTGCCGAATGACCCGAGTTGCTGACGAGATGCTGGGTTTGCTACGGCACAATCGCACCTGCTCACGAGCTTACGGGATGAGCAGAGTTATACCAAGAAAAGGGCGGTGTGTGTGTGCGCTTGTTTGTGTGTGTGTGTGTGTGTGTGTGTGTGTGTGTGTGTGTGTGTGTGTGTGTGTATGTGTGTGTATGTGTGTGTGTGTGTGTGTGTGTGTGTGCAATGTATAAAAATGGTTGCACTGTTTGCAGCTCCAAATGCTTAGCAACCACTGACAGGGATGCATCATACGACATATTCATGTCGTACGTCGTACCGTTTGTCGATTTGTATTTCACGTGATTTCACCGTATTGAACGTCTCTGAACTCAGAGTTGAGCGTCTCTGACCATAGACAGTATTGAGCGCCTCTGAACTCAGTATGGCCCAATCCTGACCATAGACGTATGCATTGCGAGCCCTTTTACCAGCTCGTGTGCATACGGAGTGCGGATCTCTGCTAAGGGCGGGGCGGGGCTCGTTTGATGCGACGAGTTGGTAGGTAGCGCATCGTGTCTGGCACTGACTCCTGATGTATGGGCGTACACCGCTTGAACAAAGATGCGCAACAAAGCTCGTGTGGCAACCTGTACAGTGTGTGTGTTGTGTGTGGGGGGGAGGGGGGATGTGGGGCTTGCACGATGTTGCGTAAGAGAACTCGTGTGGCAACCCGTACAGTGTGTGTGTGGGCGTGTGTGCGTGTGGGGGGGGGAGGGGGGGGGTGAGTGTGTGGCTTGCACAAGGATGCATCTTGTAACCCTAGCACGCAGTCCTTGCGCTGATTACAAGGTATCTGCACCCTCTCACACCTCCAATCACAGCACAGCACATGCTTGCCTTCTGTTATTAACATTTGGGCGAAAGCTTGGCAGGTCCCTTCTCCTGAGTATGTTGCATTTTGACACGCATGGCATGTTTCGCAGGAGTATGACACGCATGGCATTTTGACACGCATGGCATGTTTTGCAGGAGTATGGGCTGCAAGGCACGCCTTGCACGTTATTTTGAAGGGTGAACATGTACATGCTGCAATCAGAATGCATGACACACATGCATTTTGACATGCATGCCATGTTCTAACATGTTCTCTGCACTCCATTCCTCACCTCAACGTGTGCCTTGAGAATGATCTGGGCATCCATAGGGTTGGCCTCCCATAGAGGCCGATCTGGGCCGGTGTGAATGAAGTGGGGCATGAGGACGTTAGAGGCCTGGTGGGCAATTGGCCACAGACGCAGCCTGTGCGGAGAGGGCAAGCGAGTTGATTGAATAGTTTGTGGAGGATGCTATTTGCTGTTCGCAGTGGTGCCAATGAGGATTTAAAGAGCCTGGTGGGCAATCGGCCACAAAAGCAGCCTGTGTAAGGAGGGCAAGCAAGTCGTATGCAATGCTTGATGGGGGACAAAACTTCCACAATTCAGAGGTGCCATCTAAGAATCAAAGAGCCTGGTGGGCAATCGGCCACAGACGCAGCCTGTGTGAGGAGGGTTTGCATGGGGAAGGCAATGAAGGCTTACAAGAGATGAATCGTTGACAAGACCAACATCAACAAGCCCAAACAGCAGCAGACACTATCTCATGATCAGCTCCGGCAAAATGTTCTATTAGAGTAACCCTCTTTCTTGCATGCATACTCCCACCGCAACTGCAGCAAGAAATGTTTGCGGCACATACACATACACCAGCCAGACGAGTAGCCAGACATGTCCCCTTCCCACCGCATTGACTGAAACAAACACATGAACACGCACCAAAACATATACCCCCACACCCCCACACACCCCCCACCACCACCACAACCAGGCACAAACTCACACATACTGACAAGCCATGAGCAGCACTTGTGCCCAGCACTAGTACAGCGGACACACATACCCGCACCCACACTCTCACCCTCACCCACACCCACACCCACACCCACACCCACACCCACACCCGCACCCACACCCGCACCCACACCCGCACCCGCACCCACACCCACACCCACACCCACACCCACACTCACCGGCAAGCCATGAACAGCAGTTGTTCCCGGCACTGCTGCAGCTGACACCCACACCCACACCTGCACCCACACCCACACCCGCACCCACAGCCACACCCACACCCGCACCCACACCCGCACCCACACCCACACCCACACCCGCACCCCACCCACACCCACACCCACCGGCAAGCCATGAGCAGCAACTGTGCCCAACACTGGTACAGCGGCAGCGGCGGCCCAGCCAGCATCTCCACACTGCTGGTCCCCAGCTCCCCAATAAGTGCGCCCGCGTCATCGAACACCGCGATCGCGAATACGTAGGTATCATTTGTGCGCAGCCCTTCCACGGTCACAGGTGTGCCGGGCGGCATCATGGCACCCGTACCTGGGGATTGATGTTTGCATGAGCAAGTTCGTGGATCGTGAGGGCATGTGTGTCAACTTGTTTGTCACTGCAATAGCGAACACACAGGTGGCATCTGTGCGCAGGCTCCTTCGACAGTAATGGGTGTGCTGAGCAGCAGCATGGCACGTGCCTGGGGATTGATGTACGTGAGCGAGTGGATGTTTGTTACTGTAACTTGCAAGAATGCCTTTACCATGTTTGTTACTGTAACTTGCAAGAGTGCCTTTACCATGTTTGTTACTGTAACTTGCAAAGACATAGCTTTCATCTGCGTGCAGGCTCAGGGCTGAATCCAGCAGTGACAGGAAGGCTGGGCAGCATCGATGCAACCTTTTTGGTCGTCTGTGTGAGAGAGAGCACCCCAGTGTGTGCTTTACCAGAATACTTTGTTCCACCTGGATACTTAAAGCGGTCAGCAACTGAACCAGTTCACCCTGAAACACACACTGTGCACATATGTAGTAATTAAATTTGCTCGTGGGGACTTAAAGGTGGTCTGTTAAAATAGAGGGCAGCATTTTATCACAAGACTTGGGGGTAAGACTGCACGAAACCTCCCTGACGTACACCAATTTCATCGCAGCAAAGCTCCCTGTAAATGGGTATTCGGAGGTGGTCTGTTAAGGATGAGGGTCACGCCCGCCCCAGCTACTCCCTGACATACACTGTAGTGATTGCGAAAATTTTATATAGATGAACCCTTACCTGGGTATTCAGAGGCGGTCTTGTTCAGGATGAGGGCCACGCCCGCCCCAAATACCTTGGCAAACACTGCGTACTTCGCCACCCGCTTGCTGCCCTTGAGGTTGAAGGGGAAGTGGGTGAGGGTGCAGCTGGTGGCGGTGCGATGCAAGACCTGTGTGTGTATACGTATACGTATATTTGTGTTATTGTTTCAAACACGCGTTTCATACGATACGGCGTATTATACGAATACGCCGTATGACACATCCCTGGTTTCTTGTGTGTGTGCGTATGAGTGGTGTGGGATTTTTTGTAGTGTGCGTTTTGTGATCATGTCTGTGTGAGTGTAAACGTACGTGCCATATTGTGTGCGTATGTGAGTATATGCCTGACTTTGGAGGGAATGGGGTGGAGGTTATAAAGTAAGACCTGTGTTGTCCACAGGGGGAGGGGAGAAGGATAAGGGTGTGGGTATGTCGTCTGTGTACTAAATTGAGTCAGAAGCAAGAGGAGAGCTAGAAGCGCTGGGCAGGGAAAAGGGGGGAAGGCTCAGGTGTCATGGTATCGTGTGTGTGTGTGTGTGTGCGCGTGTGGGTGTGCGTGTGTGTGAGTGTGTGTGTGCGTGTGAATTTATATGCATGTGTTTGTGTGTACTTGCATAGAGAGTAGAGAGGCGAATGAGAAATGCTAGGAGGCAAATGATGAGGCAGTTCTATGTTGCAGCCACCCCATATGCTGTCTGCACACACATTTATACGTCTAAAGCAAGTTAGCACAGGTGAAAGTGCGGAGTTACAAGTAAAGATGACGGCCGATTAGTCTACCCTTGAACTCCAGCAGCCCAGTAGGTAGAAATGCAAACACTTATACACTCACACACACATGCACTCGCACACATGCACTCGTACACGCACCTCAGCTCAAAACCGAAACAAAACACCTGACAACCTCTCACGCACACCTTTGGCTGCAGCGGCCCTGCAGCTTTCCCCTTCTGCTCAGGCTGTGCCGCTGCAAAGTGAGCATCCTCCTGCTCCTGCGCCTTTGTGAGGCACAGCAATGCCTCGTGCAGCAGGGCCATCTGGCGATGCGGCTCTGCCTGCAAGATGTTTTTGTGTCTATGTATGTGTGATAATATGCAGTGGTTGGATTTATCAAGCCCACCGACGCCTCGTGCCGCAGGGCGATATGGCGCTCCCTGCAAACTGTGTGTTTATGTGTGTGTGTGCGTGTGTATGTGTGTGTGTGTGTGTAGCATGTGTACGTATGTGTATGTGTGTGTAGCATGTGTATGTATGTGTATGTTTGTGTGTGTTTGTGTGTGTGTCCAAGTGCGTGTCACCCCTCCTGTTTTCGTGCCTTAGTGAGGCACAGTGATGCAAAATTCATGCAATAGAGCCATCTGGCAATGCGGCTCTGCCTTTCATTTAAGTATGTTTGGGCGTGTGCATGTCGCTACAGTCAAATTTTGACCTTTGTACATACTTGCTTGTGTGAACTGGCTGCTGCAAGTGCTTACGGCTGGAAAGTAGCCGCCTCCTAAATGCAGGCATTCTGTGAGTGTAAGTACAATAAATTGACGTTTTTGGGGGTCCCTCACAGGTTGAACAGCCATGGATGGAAGCCTTTGTTATCACTGACTACAACACACTCCACAAAATACATGCACACAGACCTGCAATGGTACCAACCACAACAGAGTTTACAAAACACACACAGACCTGCAATGGTACCAACCATAACAGAGTTTACAAAACACACTCAGACCTGCAATGGTACCAACCATAACAGAGTTTACAAAACACACACAGACCTGCAATGGTACCAACCATAACAGAGTTTACAAAACACACTCAGACCTGTAGTGGCGCCATGGCTATGAGAGCCAGTGCCTTCTCGTACAGGTTTTTGCCACAGGCTTGCAGGAGCTCACGCTCTTTGAGGGGCGGATTGGAAGATGTGGTAGCTGCCTGCAATGCCAGGGTTTGTACGTTAGCGTTGTGTGTATGCGTGTGTGCGTATATGTATTGATGTGTATGTGCGTATTTGTGCTTGTGTATGTGTGTGTTTGAAATAATGTGTGTGTTTGGGGGGTGGGCACTCAGGCACAAAACCCTGCTGGTGTCATGACGGGCGATGCCCTGTTTGACCAGTGTGTACTTAAATCAAGGTTAGAGGTGAGCCCATGTGCTTTTGCACTGTTTGTGGTAGCCACAGCTTTGCATTGAAATATAGGGTTGATTGGTTTATAGTTTGATTTGCGTCTTCGAGAGGTGAGCCCCTGTTGCTGAGCACTGTTTGTTGTGTGTGTGTGTGTGTGTGTGTGTGTGTGTGTGTGTGTGTGTGTGTGTGTGTGTGGCCATGTGGCCACAGCTTTTTGTATTGATGAACAAGTTTGGCCAACGCCTGGTTCATTTGGAGTTGAAAGATGAGCCCTTGCTGTTGTGTACATGATATGTTGTGTACATGATATGTTGTGTACATGATGTGTACATGATATGTTGTGTACATGATATGTTGTGTACATGATGTGTACATGATATGTTGTGTACATGATATGTTGTGTACATGATATGTTGGAGCTGTTGTGTACATGATATGTTGTGTACAAGATATGTTGGAGCTGCAGCCTTGCAGTGATCAAATGCCAGACCAGTCAAATGATTATCAACCAAACAAGCTAATGAGCAAAAATCATTCTGCTTTCAAAGGACCAGCAGTTCCTGCGCTCAGCCTGTAATTGCAGCCCCCAGCTGCCTGCGCCTGGATGCTATTGTGAACCACTTGTGTTTGCAACTCAACATGAATGGCTGCAACCTACTGCAAAGCATTTGAAAAGGAGAAAGCCACGCAATTGCCATTCTTATGCCTCGCACTCGCTGTTTGCTTTTGTAAACCACTTGCTGTGGGTGACTGGAATTTTAGTACTGCCTCTGACTGATAACTTACCAGGGGGAAGGCCACGCAACTGCCACTCACTCACCAGAGGTACACCAAACAATGCTTGTCAATCACCAGAGGTACACCAAAGCAATGCTTGCCAATCACCAGTGGTACACTAAACAATGCTTGCCAATCACCAGAGGTACACCAAAACAATGCTTGACACACACACACACACACCTGTAGGATGCGCTGCTCATCCAGCCTCCGTTCCTTCATAGTGCGCACACCAAAAATGGAGCTTTGTGCCTCCCTGCGCAGAGAGAGAGAGTGTGTGTGTAATTGTGTGTGTTATTGTGAGTACTAATGTGTGTCTAAATGTATGTTTGTGTGCGTGCGTGCATGTGCAGTATGTGTGTGTGCGTGTATGCGAGAATTCATGGACAGCACAAATGAGGCTTGTGTTACATCCAACATCTCCACTCCTTGATCGCATTGCATTAACACACACACACAAACACACACACACACACACAAACACTCAGACACACACAGACCAACACACACGCACAATTATGTCCTTACCCTGCCAGCAGCAACTGACACAAGCACACACACCCACCTGCGGTTCACGTTCTCTGCCAGCAGAGCCTGCTGAAATAAGGCCTGAGCTTGCTGTTCAGCCACACCCACAGCCAGCTCCACTCGGAAAAGCGTAGAAAGGATGTCCACGTGCAAGCAGGCAAGCTCTTGGTCTGTGTCTGGCATGCCTGCACACAAACGCACAAGCGCACACACACACATGAACACACATCCACATACACATTCGCAAACACATACACACATGCACACACATGCCAACGAATTGTTGCAGATGTTTGACATCTTGGGCATGGCATGCGGCGCGTTTGGTTTGCGCCCACGTAAAAGCGCGCCGTAAAGAATCACACACACAAACGCACAGGCTAGCAAGCTAGCACAGGTTGCTGCAGGTGATCACACACACATGAGCACACACACAAACATACACACAAATACACACATGAACATACACACAGGACAGCAGACTAGCACGTTGCTGCAGGTGATCACACACACATATGAAAATAGTTACACATAAATACACATATGAACACACACACACACAGGCTAGCAGACTAGCGCTATCACATTGCTGCAGGTGTTCACACTCACGTTTATTCCGTCCCCCATGCCACTTCTCCTCATTCCCTCCTATTAGAGATCTCCAACCTTGATAGCTCCAACTGTTTTACAACCTAGGTATTACAACTCTAATCACTATTTTTATAATAGAACCATGTAATACTGCTCGAATCAATGTTTAGGTTGTCTGCTCACCCCCTCCCTGATGAACACTAAGTAGGCCTGAAACATCCTAGCCTCCTACCCATCCTCACATTAACCAACCCAAACAACACCTTTCCCCATGATGAAACATCCCACTAGACAGCCCACCCCACCCCACCCCAATTCAAAATAAAACCCACTTTCCACAAGCTTGGCCACCGCATCATTAGGTTGGTTCCTGCTCGCGGTGATCCACAGCAGGTGCTCGTGCGCATGGCCACGCATCATGTGCGCAGCCTCACAGCGGAATCGCTCCACCACCAAGCGCGTGCTGCGCAGGACGTCACGCGCCTCGTGCAGCTGCTCAGTGCCTCCCTGCTCCTGTGCACGTGTGTGTGTGTGTGTGTGTGTGTGTGTGTGTGTAGCAGGCAGTGCATTTGTGTTGCGATCTGAACAGCAGGTCTCGTGCAGCTGCTCAGTGCCTCCCTGGTCCTGTGCACGTGTATGTGTGTGTGTGTGTGTGTGTGTGTGTGTGTGTGTGTGTGTGTGTGTGTGTGTGTGTGTGTGTGTGTGTGTGCGTATCAGGCAGTGCATTTGTGTTGCGATCTGAACAGCAGGTCTCGTGCAGCTGCTCAGTGCCTTCCTGCTCCTGTGCACGTGTGTGTGTGTGTGTGTGTGTGTGTGCGCGTAGCAGGCAGTGCATTTGTGTTGCGATCTGAACAGCAGGTCTCGTGCGGCTGTTCAGTGCCTCCCTAGTCCTGTGCACGTGTGTGTGTGTATGTGTGTGTGTGTGTGTGTGTGTGTGTAGCAGGCAGTATGCATGTGTGTGTAGCAGGCAGTGCGTTTGTGTTGCGATCTGAACAGCAGGTCTCGTGTAGCTGCTCAGTGCCTCCCTGGTCCTGTGCACGTGTGTGTAGCAGGCAGTGTGCGTGTGTGTGTGTGTGTGCGTGCGTGTGTGTAGCAGGCAGTATTCATGTGTGTAACAGGCAGTGCGTTTGTGTTGCAATCTGTATAGCAGGTCTCGTGCAGCTGCTCAGTGCCTCCCTGGTCCTGTGCACGTGTGTGTAGCAGGCAGTGTGCGTGTGTGTGTGCGTTGCAAGCTGTAAGTGATGTAGCAAGTCTTCAGCAGCCACATAGTACTTTTTTTATGGTGTGCGTGAATGCAGTAGAACATGCGGACAATTTGTACGTTGACGAACAGAGGCCATGCTAACCTTCTGTGTATTGTTCCAATTGTAACATATATGTCCCAAAGAATGAACTTGAGCAGTCACTTGGCACCCCCTTGGTGTGCACAAATGTAGCAGTATGCGTATACAAGTACGTGTATAACATGTGTACAGTATGTGTATAAAAGTTGAGTATCAATTACCTCCCCCGCTTGTGACACTGATCAGAGCATCCCTGGTCCTGCGCACTCTTTATGAAGTGTTGTGATCTGAACAACATGTCTCGTGCAGAGACTGCTCAGTGCCTCCCTTGTGTGCATGAAGCTGTAGCAGCATGTGTGCCATGTGCAGTATTGCAGTGTGTGTGCATAAGTTGATTATAATATACCCAGCTTGCGCAGCTGCTCAATGCCTCCCTTGTGTGCATAACTGTAGCAGTGTGTGTGTGTGTGACATGTGTATAGGTGTAGCAGTGTGTGTGCACAAATCACACACACGTGCCTGCTGTGATGGCTCCTCCAGCAGCAGGGCCAGCTTCAAGGACACCGACAGACTAAACACTGCATTTTCTAGGTCTGCAGCCTCAAAGCATACCCGCAGCTTATAAGTACACACATACATAGACGTACACGCACACACACACGTGCCTGCTGTGATGGCTCCTCCAGCAGCAGGGCCAGCTTCAGTGACACCGACAGACGGAGCACTGCATCGTCTAAATCTACAGCCTCAAAGCACGCGTGCAGCGTACACAGGATGCCCATGACCAGGCCAGCCTCTCGATCACGCATGCAGTACCTGTGAGCATATTAGGGATTATGCACATACTATGCACACACAACAGTTATAACAGCCTTCAGTGTCAATGCGTCACATGTGTGAGCATGAGCACAAGCAAGGGTCAAAAGTATTAAGTGTGAATGCATCACATGGGTACACACACAAAAGTCATGAAAGCCTTCAGTGTCGATGCGTCACATGTGTGAGCATGAGCACAAGCAAGGCAAAACTATTAAGTGTGAATGCATCACATGGGTACACACAAAAGTCATGAAAGCCTTCAGTGTCAATGCAGTACCTGTGAGCACACACAATGCAGAATGCACACTGCAGCATCTGGAAACACATACACACACATACACACACACACACAAGCTGTGAAAGGCATCAGTGTCAATGCAGTATCTCAAAACACACACAAGGCAGCCTTCAATGTCAACGCAGCTCTTTATTCACAGACACACGTTCCCAGATGCACAACTACTTACATGCCATCAGTACACAACAATGCTTCCATACGCATCCACACACACACACACACACACACACACACACACACACACACACACAAACACACACACACACACACATACACACACACACACGCACACACAAACACACACACACACGCACTCACGCACGCGACACGCACACACATGCACATGCGTGCACATACGTGCATAGGTATACACATACTGTCTCACACACACACACATACACACACTCGACAGACACTTACACTCCGTTCAGCAGGGGCTTAGCCTCAGAGTACAGCACGAGGGCGGCGTCCGTGAGCATGTCGGTCACCGCGCGTGCAGCCACCGTGCACACAGAGGCCAGTGTGCGTGAGAGGTTGTACAGGGACTCAGTCCCTGTTGTGTGCGTGCGTGGGTGGGTGGGTGATTTGTGTGTGGGTGTGCTTGTGTTGGGTGTCGGGTGTGTTCGTGTATGTGTGGATGTTGTTGTAATGTGCATTTGTGTGCGTGTCGGTGTATCCGTGTATGTTGTGAGTTTTGTATGTGTGGTTGGGGCATGCACTTGGGCGTTTATACCCTCCTCTTCACCCATGCCTGAAATGCAGACAAGCCAAGTCGTTGAACCTGCAAACAAATGCTAATGGTCAAGGTCTTGTAGGTCAACTGGAATGTGTGACCATCGAGCATTGCAATTGACAACAGAAACGCAGAACTACGCACGCAGACTTACGTGCACACGCATAGACACACAGACATACATACCTACGCACATACACAATACACACACATAGGCACACAGACACACAGACCTATGCACAAACACATGTGCATACCTAATGGGTGTGTCCAGCTGCATGCAGGCAGCCAGGAGCACATAATCATTAAATAGACACACAATTGCACACGCACGCACATGCGTACCTGAATCAGTGTCCAGCTGCTGCAGAGCACTTGGGAGCGCAGAAACAAATACACAGATACAGACACACACAGCCACACACATACACGCATACCTGGTGCTGTGTCCAGCTGCTGCAGCGCACCCAGGAGCGCAAAAACAAATACAAAGATACAGACACAGACACACACGCACACACATGCACACACACACACGCACACCTGGTGCCGTGTCCAGCTGCTGCACTGCACCCAGGAGCAAAGAAATAAATAAGCAGATGCAGACACACACAGCCATACACACACGCATACCTGGTGCCGTGTCCAGCTGCTGCACTGCACCCAGGAGCAAAGAAACAAATAAACAGATGCAGACACACACAACCACACACACGCATACCTGGTGCCGTGTCCAGCTGCTGCAGTGCGCCCAGGAGCAAAGAAACAAATAAACAGATGCAGACACACACAACCACACACACGCATACCTGGTGCCGTGTCCAGCTGCTGCAGTGCGCCCAAGAGCGCAGTGACTGCTGCAAACACCGCAACCTGCCCCTCATCAGCTTGCCCTACAGCACCACGCGCTAGGCGCAGCTGTGCAAGCTCAAGCAGCTCCTGCAACGCTTCACCCTGTGTGTGTATGTGTGCGTGTGAGTGTGTGAGTGTGAGTGTGTGTAAGTGTGAGTGTGTGTATGTGTGTGTGCATGTGACGACACGTAAGTGCATAATAACAGTGCTGCTGCACGCTTTCCTTGCCTAGCAAGCTAGGTAATCAAACGATGAGTGCATGGATCATTGCCACCCACTGCAAACTTTACAGAACAAAAGCAAGCGTATATAGTTTGTGTGTGTACGTAGTTTGTGTACGCGTGGATGGAGCAGGCTATTTAGTGGGGGGTCATTGTACGTTACAAGGCAAGGGGGCAAACTACAGATGCACTTTTTATTCCCGTGAGGTATATGGTATACATACACTTCTGCATGTGCTCCTTTTTCAACTTCTATGCATAAGTTGGCACAGTAGAGGTGACACATTTATTCTAGAAGCTTGTCAAGTTGACTGCACCAACCAGCAGCAGCTGTGTATTAGCTGGACAGTTGTGGTGGGGGGTGTTGGCTGCACCAACCAGCAGCAGCTGTGTATTAGCTGGACAGGTGTGGTGGGAGGAATCACGTTTAGCGCTGGGAAAACGTAGGACAGACAGGAGTATGGAGCAGTGATGAACAATTTTACACAGGCAGCGAAACCACTCCCCACATGAATTAAGGGAAAGGCGCCACTTCGATCCCGGGTACCGTACAACTCCTCCACCACAAAGAAAAAGAAAGAGGTCAATGGCAGTGATTTACATTGGAAAGGAGTATGGAGCAGGGATTTACCAATGAATTGTTTACCTGCTAAAACAAAGTAGTTTGCCGCAAGTATGGAGCATTGATAAACACAACGAATTGCTCACCTGCTCAAAAATATATTGCTGTGAGCATGGAGCAATTACAACGCAATGAATTGCTCACCTGCCCAAAGACATATGCCGTGAGTATGGAGCACCTATAATATAGCGAACTGCTTACTTGCTCAAGGACAAATGTGCTGTGAGTATGGAGCAATGATAAAAAACACAAAGAGCTGCTCACCTGCTCAAAGTTGTATGCCGTGCAAAGCAGCGCAGTGTGTAGCAGCAACGATAGTTCTTCGGCCTCAGGCGGGTTCAGGAGCTGATGCTGCACCAAAAAGTAGGAAGCAGGGCAGGAGTGGCAGAGCGTATGACAAAGCTTATGCTGCATCCAGGTGGGTGTGGGCAGTGAGGATAAAGGCTACAACCCACAATACATATGAGTATGTCCTGCGCTGGAGCATTGTTGCACACGATAGGCTCCTTGGTTTAACATGGAATATTTGGTGCTGAGTTCTGCAAAAAACTTAGGGTGGCCAGAACCGTACCCACACAGCCTACACGACAAAACACATGGAAATCCCCCTAAAATCACTGTATATACACCAAAATTTACGTACATCAGTGTGGCTCTGGCCAGCTCTATAGATACTACAGACCACACTGAAGATATTACAGACAACACTATAAATGTTACAGAGATTTTACGGCAATCAAGATACAGTACATGTAATACAGTACATGTATTGCGCAATGATCAGTGCACGGTATATGTGCGTGTGTGTGCCTCTGCAATGTCTTAGGAGCAGCATGCCGCATTACGCAATACAAATTAAAGGTGGACCTGGTTAAGGTGGACATGTTAATTTAACAAAAGCTTTTCTAATATTGTAAGTGTGTGTGTGTGTATGTGTGTATGTGTGTGCCTCTGCAAATGTCTTGGGGACTGCAGCATTACAAATTTAAGATGGAATCGATGTTAATGTAACAAAAGCGGTTCTAAGACTGTAAGAATGGGGAGGACAGGCTCAAGCTCCTTCCAGGCATTGCGGTCAAGCGTCACCAAATGTAGAAGTCACAAATATTTTTCAAGCAGCAGGACTCTACTGCTGTTGTACACTTGTCAAATCTGTTCAGAATGTAAACTCCTGAACCCTTTCATTCTGTGCCTTTTAAATGTCAGAAATTCTGGGTAATCCACTTGACCCTAAGCAGTAGAAAGCAGCACCGCATCATCATTGCCACACCCCTTATCCATATGGGGTTTAAATAGCAGCAGCAGCAGCAGTGGTTGCAGCAGCATGCGCGCAGCAAGCCTGAAAACTACCACAAACACATTTGAGTACCATCCATCAGTACCGTTTGAGTACCAACCATCAGTACCATTAGAGAATTATTCATCAGTATCAATTGAGGACCATCAGTACCAGACCATCAGTACCATACGAGTTCCAACCATAAGTACCATTTGAGACTTATTCATCAGTATCAGTTGAGGACCATCAGTACCATTTGAGTACCATCCATCAGTATCATTTGAGTACCATCCATCAGTACCGTTTGAGTACCATCCATCAGTACCCTTTGAGTACCAACCATCAGTACCATTTGAGACTTAATCATCAGTATCCATTGAGGACCATCAGTACCGTTTGAGTACCATCCATCAGTACCATTTGATACAAGCCAAACCTTAGTGCAAAACACCTCAGGACGCTTTCCGTTGTAGCCGCTCTCAAATGCCCCCGGCAAGCAATCCACGACAAGGAACGGCAAGTTCCAGCGTCTGCTTCTGCTGCTGTAAAGCTCAAAGGCAAGACAACACCTCCAGTGCCTACTTCTGCTGCAAACAGCAATACAGCATCAATCTTCTCTCACGCACTTGTTTCTGGTAATGATTGTGCTGCCCCTCCCCAGCAGCACCAGCAGCAGCTGCAGCAGCAGCTCTGAGGCTCTGCTTGCTCATCATGGAGGACGCACTGCTTGGCCTGCCAGTCACGTGCCCTGTCTCATATGCATGCAGACAGAGTGTGCGGATGTGTGTGCAAGGAATAACACAGAGGACGCAACGCAAGGCACAGCAATAAGTATCATGCCTTTACATAACACTAGGGCTGGCCAGAACCATATACATTCATAGGTATATACGGTGTACATACGGTATTTTTAGCAAGATGATCACCATACATACGGTTATATACGGTGCAGATATACGGTTCTGACCAACTCTACATAACACGTACGTACGCTAACGCCCCTTGCTGCTGCTCCTGCTGCACCTGTACCTGACCCTTCTCTATTCCTTGAGTCACCCTCATCACCCTCCAAACGCATGGAAGAAACAAAAACAACGCACTACTTGCTGCTGCTCCTGCATCTGCCTCTTCCCCCACCGAAAATCACCCTCATCACCCCAGAAAACAGCCTGTATAAAACACGCCAATACACAACAAGCGCACCCTGCTGTTGCTCTGCCTGCTGTTCTTGTGTTTGTCCCTCCTCGAGCTGCTGCACTGGCAGCACCTCCATCAAGTGCTGCACCACGGGTGCAGCTTCAAAGCGCGCCAGCTCAAACATGTCTTTCAGAGCACCCTCCACAGGAGAGTGCCGCACCACACGCCGGCCAGGAACCTGTGCTTGTGCGTGTGTGTGTGTGTGTGTGTGTGTGTGTGTGAGTGTGTGTATTTTTGTGTATGTGCGTGTGTGTATGTGCAATGTTTGTCATGTGTGTAAAATGATGAATCTTTAATGTGTGTAATGTGAGCAATGGTATATGTTTATGTGTGCAATGCGTGTGCAATGGGGAACCTTTGCATTTGAGTGCGGAAAAATGTGAATGTGAAATTTCGTAGCCACAGGTGTATGGATGCCACCAGGTGCTTGGAAGTTTCTGCATTTTTGAGCAAGGTGAGATGACGCTGTAAGCTGCGTGCACAAATGCAGGTGAGATGGTGCTTTGTGCACAAATGGAAACAAGTCCGCACACCTACATCCGTGTTGGCTCCAAGCAAAAACACATGTATACACACACATACACGTAAATTCACACACACACACACACACACACACACACACACACAAGCACACACACACACTCACACACACACACACTAACACAAAAGCACACACACATACACCACGCACGTGCACACACCTGCAGTGCCTCCAGCATTGCTGTGAGCTTTGCCTTGAGTGTGTCTCCCACCTCTGCGAGGAGTGGCTGCCAAGCCATATTCACTAGCTCGTTCAGCCCCGATATGGACCTGTCTTTACCCCTGTCCCCTGTTTGACTGGACTTTTTCATGCTCTTTGCTCCTCCGCCCTTGGTCGCAGGGGGGGGCTTATCTTGGCCAGCAGGGGCCCCTGTGTACGCAAGAGCGAGTCTTTGTGTGGGTATTTGTGTGCACGCATATCTGTACATTTACAGCAGTGACATGCGTGAAATAAATAAAGTATGGGAATGCACGTCCTAAGCTTGTCGGAGATGCACAAAAAGCAACAAGCATCACTAGTGCATCTTCCTTTCAAGTGTGCTTACACACTCACAAACACCCCCACCCATGAGACCAAACATATAAACATGTACACACACATACCTCAACACACACACCTCACCTGCTCCCCCTGCACCAGGTGCTCCAGCAGCCGGCACGTAGATCATCTAAGTATACTCATGTACACACACACACACACCCCACCTGCTCCCCCTGCACCAGGTACTCCTGCAGGCGGCACGCAGATCACCTCCAGCTTCAACATCAGCGCACACAGCATGGCTTTGGCAGTACGGTACGCAGCTTGCACATCCGGAGGTGCAGGCACAGGGTCAAGCTTTTGCAGTTTGATGAGGGCATCAATCTTGCTGAGGCCCTCTTGGACTACCTGCATGTGCAGGAAGTGCCGGAATTTCGTGAGCTGCTGTCTGCTGAAGCGCTGTGTGCAAGTGATGCCAAGAGGGTCGTGCGTCTGTCAAATCATGCTTGCTTGGTATCTATGCATGTGTACAATACTGGGCATCTGAGCCCGCGCACCTGCCGCGCACAATCAGCGTCGCAGGCATCTACATGCACAGAGGTTGCTACAGACTATGCTGGTAACGACTACGCTGAGGCAGACTATGCTGAAGACTATGTGAAGTAATAATTGTTGGAAAAAGGGTTTGACATGGTTCTGTGTTTTTTCAACTTGCTCCCTGCTCATTACATCAGGTCTTCAAAGCCTGCATGCATTGCTACCTTAATTGATGCAAGAAGCACACCTTTGTTCTTAAGTGTTATAGTCAAGCCACCGTGGATGCAAAGCAAGCTTGTGCAATGCTCTGTTGGGTTGCATGCGTGTCTGTGTTTCAACACGCATGGCCATGAGTCAAGTCTAACTGGTTACGAGTGCACACAACCCACAAAAAGCACGCATGTTGACCCACCTGCTTTGCCATGCCGTGTTCTTGCACGTCACAGTATGCATAGCAGAGGGAGATGTACAGCTGGGTGCGCCAGGTGAGGTACTTGGAGGTGGAGAAGATGACGTGCGACTCCAGGGCCTTGACACAGAACACCATGAACGGCAGCATCTGCGCCACAAAGCCCGCGGTCAACAGGCGCTTGGCCAGGGTGTAGATGTGCAGGGTGCCGTTGAGGGTGATCCAGTACAGCTGCTCCGAGGGGAGCACAAGCACCAGCACGTCCTTGAGCTGGTGCAGGCAGGCAACGACAGATGCTAGGGTGTCTGGGTGCTTCATTTGGGGGTCCTGGGCAAAGGCACGCTTGGCCTCACACGTGGCCACGCCGTAGCAGGCTTGCACGTGCCAGCTGAGGCAGGTCAACTCATCCGCACGCACTACGCCGCGCTGGTGGATGTTAAGCTGCTTCACGTAGGAGTAGCAGGCCTCCAAAGCAAGCCTGTGCTCCCCCCTCTGCACCAGCTTGTCCCCAAAAGCTAGAATGCGGTGCACGGAGGCATACGGGGGCAGGCGGGAGGCATAGTAGGCAATGGACTCGGCAATGCGCTGCACTTGGCGATAGTGGTTGAGGAAGGCGTCATGGTCTGGGTCATGGCCAACCCTGGGCAGTGCCTCAAAATGCTTGTTAAACTCAGTGTCAAAGGCACGGGACAAGGCTGCAATTTCTCCCATGGAACTCCCAGACTGTACTTATTGAGGGAGTTTTAACAATGAGGACATGCCTACAAATCTTATAAGCTCGTCATTACATTTTGTGTTGAGAAATAAATATTCGGCAACCCAATTATTATTATTTAACTACGACTACGACATTGGCATTCCCTGGACTTTTGCAAATTTGGGATTTCGTCTGTAGGTCCTGTTTTTTTCCTTATTTCGCATGTGATTGTTTTGATGAGATGATTATAAAGGAGGGGATACTTCAACAGCTGTCCCACGTTGACCAACAGCAGGTCCCCGCTGGCGATTTGAATCTGAATGACAAATGCACAGAAGTGCAAACGCACACACACACACACACACACACACACACACACACACACACACACACACACACACACACACA